>KB223763.1_pt117 | contig 41901 bp, 42 predicted proteins | sample 524768 | NCBI WGS metagenome assembly AMQJ01 (sample SAMN00998488, study PRJNA167727) | sediment metagenome | isolation source: subsurface aquifer sediment | place: USA: Rifle, Colorado | collected Aug-2009
TGTCATAGAGTGCGGCATTGAGGATCTTAATCGCGATCAGGCAAAAGTGCAGGCCGAGTTTTATGTGGTTTTGCCTCTTTCACAAAAAATGCTCACTTTTACCTATTTTAACACTATCAAACAACAATATATCTCTTTTGAGATACCTATTGAACTTGCCGATGCTTCCGTTTCCGCTCAAACAGATCTTAATCCGCAGGAAGACAGTTTTGAACAGCTCAAAAAATATGTTTTTATCTTTTTAGTACTCTTTTTTCTTTTAATGTTTATAGTCAAAAGAGATTTTTTCTATCTGGTATTTGGTGCTGTTTCACTCATTACGCTGCTGACTTTTTATATACCACACCAAAAAATATGTGTAAAACAAGGGGCGTCGCTTTATATTCTGCCGACACAAACCAGCACCGTTAGCACCAAAACTGATAAGGAATTTGAGTCGATGCTGCTTGGAGAACGCGGAGAATTTAAAAAAATTGAGTACCAAAAAGGAATCATAGGGTGGATCAAAAATGAAGATCTTTGCGAAAATTAGATTCTTTTGGGGTGCAATTGTTATTGCATTCGTAGTAGGAATACTCATGATACCCTCTATCGTGTTTTTCAATAAACACAAAGGTATTATCATGCACAAACTCAACCGTGTCATTCTCTTCCTTTTGGGCGGCAAGTTAAAACAAGAAGGGGAAATGGATACCGGTGCGGATATGTATATCATGAACCATCAGGGCATCATTGATATTATTGCCATGGAAGCCTTGCAGACCAATCATCTGCGCTGGGTAGCAAAAAAAGAACTATTTGGGATGCCCTGGTTTGGCAATTTGTTAAAATTTGGCGACATGATCTCTCTGGATAGGGAAAATAAAGCCGGGCTGGTAAAGCTGCTCAAAGATGTCAAAGAATCCAGAGATACAAAGGATAGAGCCGTTGTGATCTTTCCCGAAGGCACCAGGGCAAAAGGACAGGCCCTGCTCCCCTTCAAACAAGGAACCAATATGGTTGCCAAAAAATTAGGCCTAAAAGTCCAACCCGTAGTGATCACAGGAAGCAAGCATCTCATCGATGAACACAATAAAACAGGACACAATTCTACTATTACTTTTCACTTTCTTTCCGTTATTGACGTTAAAGAAGCCAAAGACGAGTGGTTTATAACAGTACAAAAAGAGATGCAAAAGGTAATAGACCATGAATATGCCCACAATTATCGCAGCCGTTAGCACCGGCGTATGCATACTTCGCCAGTATCTATCAATTAAAAAGGAAACCGATGCCAACCATCACTGAAGAAATAGAAAAACATATCAGAATACTCGTAAGACCCCTAAAGGGAGAAGAAGAGCTTGATGCCGTACTCAAGGTAAGGCTTACAAAAAAAGAGTACAAACTTTTAAAATCTTGGGCAGCCCAAACTCCCACAGAAGAGGTCTCTGCCAAACTCAATCTCACTGAAGAACAATACGGTGAACTCTCCACAAAACTTATCAAAAAACTGAATCAGGAAAAACTTAAACAAGAGCTGATGTTCTAATGTTTTAAACTCCAAACAAAGTCGGAGTTTAGTTTTTTCTTTCCTGTCTCAATTCAAATTCACTGACATTCTGAATGGTTTGCAGAACACTGTCCGGATTGAGACTGATAGAGTCTATCCCCATCTGCACAAGAGCCTCTGCCATTTCAGGATAATCTGAAGGACCCTGCCCGCAGATACCGCTGTGGCGATGGTTTCTTTTTGCTCCTTCAACGGCCATTTGGATCATTTTCATAACCCCTTCATCGCGCTCATCATAGTCAAAAGCTACGATCTCACTGTCACGATCAACGCCAAGTGTAAGTTGCGTAAGGTCATTACTTCCGATACTAAAACCGTCAAACAGCTCACTGAAGGCATCAATTTGAATAACATTATTTGGGATTTCACACATCACATAGACCTTAAGTCCTTTTTCTCCGCGTTTAAGTTCATACTTTTCCATTGTTTCAAGAACTCTTTTCCCCTCTTCAATGCGTCTGCAAAAAGGGATCATCAAAATCACATTATCAAATCCCATCTCTTCTCTGACACGCTTCATCGCACGGCACTCCAAAGCAAATGCCTCCTCGTATGCAGGATGGGTATAGCGGGCTGCACCTCTAAATCCTATCATGGGATTTGCTTCTTCAAACTCAAAAAAAGTACCGCCAAGCAATGTGGCATATTCATTGGTCTTAAAGTCACTCATTCTTACTACGCACGGCTTGGGATAAACGGATGCTGCAATAGCGGCAACCCCCTCAGAGAGTGTTTTGATGAAAAAATCATCATTGCTTATGTAGGCCTCCGTGAGACGCATAAGAGATTTTTGTGTTTTTATGTCTGTTTTTTGAGGGTGCTTGAGCGCCATTGGATGGGCCTTGATAGACGCATTGATGATAAACTCCATCCTTGCCAAGCCTATACCGTCCACAGGAAGTGAAGCGAGCGAAAAGGACATATCAGGATTGCCGAGATTCATCATGATCTGTGTTTTAGTTTTCGGCAAAGCATTCAAATCTATCTTTTGAATTTCATAATCCAGCATGCCCTCATAGACATGACCCACTTCGCCTTGGGCACAACTTACCGTGATTTCCTCTCCATCTTCCAATATTTCCGTTGCATTTTTTGCCCCCACTACCGCAGGAATGCCAAGCTCCCGTGAAACAATAGCTGCATGACAGGTTCTTCCTCCGCTGTTTGTAACAATAGCTGATGCGATTTTCATTAAAGGTTCCCAGTCAGGGCTGGTGGTTTGTGCAACAAGCACATCACCGGGCTTAAATCGATCAAGCGCAGCGGTATCGGTTATCTTACATACTTTTCCGCTTCCAATCTTGGTACCAACGGCATGTCCTGTTATGAGAACTTTGCCATTTTTTTTAAGGCGATAGAGTTCAGCAACATTCTCTTTTTTTTGAGACTCAACCGTTTCAGGACGAGCCTGCACAATATAAAGCTGTCCGTCTATACCGTCTTTTGCCCACTCTATATCCATAGGCTTGTATGCATTGGCTTTTTGAGAATAGTGTTTTTCTATTTTCATTGCATACCCTCCCAAGGTCACAATCTCATCATCACTAAGGCAAAAACGATTTTGATCTTCCTTGGGCGTTGGAATATTTTTTGTGTATTCTACGGCAGCAACTTTGCTGTTAGATTCATGGGTAAATACCATTTTTAAAGCCTTGCTGCCTATTTTTCTCTTGAGTACGGTACGAAAACCTTTTTCGAATGTAGGCTTATGAACATAAAAACTATCCGGATCAATACTGCCCTGAACAATATTTTCTCCGAGTCCATAGGCTGCATTAATAAACACCACATCTCTAAATCCTGTTTCGGGATCCATTGAGAACATGACACCGCTTGTTGCCATATCGCTTCTTACCATTTTCATAACCACTACACTGAGATAAACCCTGAAGGTATCAAATCCATGATCGTATTTGTAATGCAAAGACCGATCTGTAAAATTTGAAGCCAGGCATCGCTTGTAAGCATCCAAAAGCGCATCAAATGTTCCTATGTTGAGATAGGTATCATTTTGTCCTGCAAAGGAAGCTTCAGGGGAATCTTCTGCTGTTGCAGAACTTCTCACGGCCAAAGTCACCTCTTCGTTGTATTCTGCCTTAAGTTGCCCGAAGGCATCTTTGATTTGTGCCACAAGATCATCCGGCAAAACACAATCAAGAATAATTTCTCTACAGATCTTGCCTTTTTCTTGCAATTGTGCAACATTGTCATAATCGAGGGTATCAAGTTGCTCATGGAGTTTTCCCCATACATTATTGGCATCAAGTATGTGACGGTATGCTTCTGAAGTAATAGCAAAACCGTTGGGTATGCGTATCCCTTCTGCTGTAAGATTTTGATACATTTCTCCCAAAGAAGCATTTTTGCCCCCTACCAGATCCACGTCTTGGATACCTATCTCTTTAAACCATTTGATGTAACCGGACATACTCATCCCTCTTTTATTGTTTTATGTTTATTCTGACTATTTTAGTGTAAAAAATATTGATAAATTATTGTAGCACAATGAGGGTTCTGTTTTAATTGAAAGCTATTTTTTGCTATCAAATTAAAAAACAGTTTTATTTTTTGTCATAAAAAAGTTTTCTGGCATAATAAATATGCTCATCAAACTTCAATTCAAGCAGTTTTCCTTCGCGGATCAGATCATCGACAATACGCCAAGCGCTATCTGCTTTTTTCAAAAATGCTTCAACTGCTTCTTTTCGCATAGGATGAACCGCAGTAATGCTTAAAATATCCGATTTGGGATCTTCGGTAAATGCAAAAGCATTGCCCTCGTAGCCAATCAGCAATTCCGTATCAAGGCCATGCTCCATAAATATTTGATACGCCATGGCTAAAACCTCTTCTTTTGGTGCTTTTACCCACTCTTGTGCCGGAGGCCTGGTCGGGATAGAGATATAGCTTTTTGTAGGTTTTATGCTCTGCAGCATGGACGCGATGGCATTGAGCTCCTCTTTAGAGTCGTTTATCCCAGCGATAAGCATGGTTTCCGTTGCATAAAAGCCTTGAAATTGGAATCCAAAATCGATCATACCTTTTTGAATGGCTCCAAGATCCAAGTTTTTGTTGGGATGGTTTACCTGATGCCAAACCGACGGGGTTGCCGCATCGATTTTTAACGAAACCCAATCGGCTTTGCATAGCTCTTTTCTTACTTGCTCGTCCCATATCAATGAAGCATTCGAAATCACGGCAATTTTGATGCCAAGCGCGTGCAGCAAGCCGATCTCCTCTCCCAAATGTATATCAAGCGTCGGCTCTCCGTCAGGGACAAATGCAAGATAATCAACCGTTTCATTTTTTTCTATCGATGATTGCAACCGTTTTTCAACCGAAGAGAATACATCCTTCGGGTCATAAAAGGGCGTTCTTCCGATTTGATTGTGAAGCGTTTTGCCCAGCTGGCAATATACACACGCATAAGAGCAAATTTTCGGCGGGATATTGTTGATCCCTAAACTTTTGCCGAGCCTTCTAGAGGGTACAGGCCCGAAACTTAATTTTTCCAAATCTTCTTGTTGCATATCAGCCTCTTTCTTTGCAGCATCTCAAATGCTTTTTTTGTTTTTACGCTTTGCTTTCAAATTTCGGCAATCTGCCGGCACGATAGGCATCATAAGCCTCTCTTATCGTCATATCGCCTGCTCCGATATAGATGGCAACTTTTGATTTTTTCAGTATCTCTAACGCTTTGTTGCCCGGACCATTTCCAGTGATAAGCACATCAGGATTAAGCTCAAGTACCTTTTTTGCTGCCTGAAGTCCCGCTCCATGATCCATTGTTTCTGCATCCGTATTGGAGACAGCGGAAAATGAATCCTCTTCTTCATTATACATAGCCAAGGTATCTGCTCTTCCAAACCTTGGATCCATTGCAGAATCCCAACTTTTGCCCTTTGTCGTAAATATAATTTTCATATTAGCTCCTTACTATTTTTTTTATCTTTTCCCAGCTCTTTTCAATTTGTGTTTTAAGAGCACCATCGTCATATTCTACAATAGTTTTTGCTTGAGAAAGAGCCGCACTAAATGTTTCGTCATAAGAAATTTTTGATACCAACGGTATAGTTTCTTCCTCCAAAAAAGATTCTATCTGCTTTGTTACTTCGCTATTTAAATCATACTTATTGATAATACATGCTGCTTTCAAATTGAAGCTTTTTACCAGCTTATAGACTCTTTTAAGATCATGAAGTCCCGAAACAGTTGCTTCGGTGACCAACAATACCAAATCTGCACCGCTCAAAGAAGATATGACAGGACAACCCACCCCCGGGCTTCCATCAACGATCAGAAACTCTTTTTGGTTCGCCAGGGTTATTTTCTTGGCTTCATTTTTTACTTTTGCTACGAGTTTTCCGGAGTTCTCTGCTGCAAAACCAAGTTTTGCATGCACCATTTCACTTCCTGCTTTTATCTTCGAAAGATAAAAATCTCCGACTTTTTGGGTCTCCATCGCTATTGCCTCTGTGGGACAAATCCTAAAACAATACCAGCACCCCTCACATGAAAGGGGATTGACATGATGCTGATCATCTACTACATCGATCGCATCAAATCGGCACACCTCTTTGCACTTTCCGCAATTGATACAAAACGTTTCGTCTATGACGGCTGTCTCTCCGCTGCAAAAATCTTCCCGATATCCAAAATCAGCATCTAAAAGCAGATGCATATTGGCAGCATCCACATCACAATCGGCAATCACGGCATTCTCTTTTTCAAGATAGGCGAAAGAGGCGGCAAAAGAGGTTTTGCCTGTTCCGCCTTTGCCGGAGATAATGACGATCTCTTTCATCTTATGCCTCCGACAAACTGTGCTATCTGTTTCAATGCGGTTTCAAACTCTTGAATTTTTGGATAAATCAACTCGCCTTTAGAGTAAAGCTCGGCAATTCTTCTGTCGTTTGGAATTTTGGCAATGATAGAGATACCCTCGGCGCTGCAATACTCTTCTACTCCATTGTCTCCGATACCGTAGCGGTTGATTACTACACCAAACCTTTGACCTAAAACTCTCATTGTTTCTACTGCAAGCTTGAGATCATTGAGTCCAAAAGGAGTCGATTCGGTTACCAATATAACAAAATCGCTTCCGCGGCTCGCCTCAATGACAGGGCAAGAGGTTCCCGGAGGAGCATCAAACAGCTTGAGAGTATCCTGCGGAAAATTTTCGTCCGCATACTCTATGACTCGCTTAATAAGCGGAACGGCTTGCTCTTCTCCTATATCCAATCTCCCTTCGATAAAATCGAAATCATTAGCTTTAAAATGTTTCAAGCTCCCGATTTTTTTAGGCATCATAGGCAGAGAATCGGTCGGGCACAATTCAGAACAGGCATAGCAGCTATGGCAAAGTTCCGGAAAGACCAAAATTTCATCACCTACCTTTATGACTGCGCCAAATCTGCAAACCTCTTCACATTTTTCGCATAACGTACATTCCTCTTTTATCCATTGGGGTACCATCTTGTTGCACGCTTTTTCAAAAACCAAATCTCCTTCTATAAAGAGTTTGGAGTTTGGCTCTTCAACATCTAAATCCGCAAGCACAACATTAGTGCTTTTTGCCAGATAGGAAGAAAGATTGGTTGAGATAGTCGTTTTACCGGTTCCGCCTTTTCCGCTCGCTATGGTTATCTTCATTATAGACTTCCGGCACCCCTGCCGCGTCCCATACCGTGGCCTCTTCTTGTGCCTCTTCCCTGCATGGCTCCCAGTCCTCTTTTTATGCAGGTCTCTTTATCTCTTGGATAATCGGTATTTATATCTTCACCTCTTCTTTCATTTCTGCCAAGCCCCATACCGCGACCTCTTCCCACGCCTCTTCCCTGCATGGCACCTAATCCTTTTTTTGCATACATTTCTTCACCTTTTTCATTATTTTTATTATTATTTGCAAACATACCTTTTTCGCCGAGCATATGCAAGACTGTTTCGATATCTTTTTCCTGCGTTTCATAAGGCGTAATTGCCAATTGTTCAAGATTTTGTTTTAAGCCCCGTGAGTAAAACTCTATCGCAGCAAACATATCAACACCTTTTTCTGATAAAAATTTCGACAACATTCTGCCTGTACCAAAATGTCTTTCACCTTCTTTTGCAATTGGCAAATTTTCTTCTTTTACCATTTTTAAAATCGGATTTTCGATTACCTCAATCTTTTCTCCATCTACATAAATAACGATTTTTTTGCAAAGACCGATATGTTTTGCTATGGTTTCTTCATTGTTTGTTGGAAATGCTACTCTCATTATAATTCCTTTTTATATCTTATTTTTTGATCTTTCCCCGGAAGGCGGTTTACATACTGCGCTCATCTCTTTTGCAGATACCATACTAAAAACACCAACCAAACCGCTTTTTTTTCTTAAAAAACTTGCATACTTAAACATTTTTGTTTTTATCAAATTAATGCGCCGTCTGCTATAATTTTTGGACATATGTGCAAATCTTTTTTTAATTATAGTGCACATATGTTCGTTTGTCAAGAAAAATATTTTTTATTTTTATTCAAATAACACAAAATTAACATTTGTTTGTTATTATTTTTTAAATCTTATAAAGGAGTACAAATGAAAAAGACGGTTTTACTCATGGCTTTATCGATCTCTTTAACCTTGGCCCAATCAGCAAAAGTAGTTGAGATTATTTCAGAAAACACACTAAAAGTAGAGGAAAACGGCGCCGAAAAAAAGTTACACCTAAGCGGCATAGAGCTTTTTTCCAAAGCGAATAACACTAAGGAAAACAACATCACGGTCAACCCAAATGAAAGAGAAGCATTAAAAAAAGAGGCGCTTTCTTATATAGAAAAAATGCTTCCAAAAGGGTCTACTCTTCAATACATTACGGTTTCAAAAGACAAGTTTGGCATTCAATATGTATGGATAGATAACCATGAGCTCAACTACAAGATAATTAGAGACGGTTTTGCCTTGACTAACCCCGAAGACCCGTCGCTTCCAAGCGGGTTTAGAAACAGAATGCTGATTGCCCAAAATTATGCAAAAGAAAAAGGAATCGGACTTTGGGGCAAACATAAAGAGATGAGTGCGCTTGAAAACCAAAATGTCGTAGCTTGCGGATGCGGGTTTACCCGAAAAAGAGATGTTGCCTCTGACACACTCAAAAGACTGCAAGAAAGCCTTCCAAACTAACCACTATTTTTGATTGCTCAACAGTTTGTACAAATGCAAAACATCGCATTTGTACTTTTTTGTTTTCATATGCTAAAGGTATATCACCTCTTCCGGTTCTACGATATGCACTTTTTGATCAAACGTATTCTCAAGCACACTGCGCAATATAACTTGTTTATTTTCTTCGCCATGGATTAAGAAGATGCGGCGAAGATCTTCCATTTGCGATATCCATTTGACAATTGCAGACTGATCCGCATGCGCAGAAAAACCGTTGATAGTGTGCACACTTGCCCTTACAAGAATATCTTCACGATAGATTCTAACCCAGCGTGCCCCATCTACCATATGTCGCCCCAAAGTGCCTTCCACCTGGTAGCCTACAAAAATTACAGCATTTTTTCGATTCCAAAGGCGATTTTTAAAATGGTGAAGGATCCTCCCTCCCGTACACATTCCGCTGCCTGCAATAATGATCGCACGGCGATCAACTTCATTGATTGCTTTAGACGCTTCCACATCCGGAGTATAGGTAAGCGCCTCAAAATCGAAAATTGTGCCGTCACGCTTTTTAATATCTTGGCATTTGTCATTGAGCATATTCGAGTAGTTGTTGTACACCTGTGTAGCACGCGTAGCCATAGGACTATCTAAAAATACCTTGCATTGCGGCAATTCTTTTCTGTCGTGCATCTCTTTAAGAATACACAAAATCTCCTGTGTCCGCTCAACAGCAAAAGAAGGGATCAGCACATTACCCCAATCATTTAATGTATCAATAACAATACGTTTAAATTCTGCAATGGTTGCTTCAGTGCTTTGATGATTGCGGTCGCCGTAAGTCGACTCGACATACAAATAATTGGCATGAGCACATGTGGCAAGATCCGGCATTACCATATCATTCCCGTTTCCTATATCGCCGGAAAAAACAATCGTTTGTTCAACCCCTCGTTCCAAATAAGTAATTTCAATAAAAGCAGATCCTAAAATATGGCCGGCATCGCGATAAGTTACCCTAAGACCCTTTGCGGGCTCAAAAGACTGATTGTACTCAGGATAACGCCAAGTCAGACCAAGTGTTTCCTCTACATCCTCTTCGGTATAGAGCGGCTCTCTGACTTCTTCTTCGGTACCTCGCCGCTGCGCCTTTTTATAATTCGTCTCATAATCTTCCTTCATGATCTTGGCGCTGTCCAGCCAAATAATTTCAGACAAATCCCGTGTAGCCTGGGTAGCATAGATAACCCCGTTAAATCCTTCTTTTAATAATTTTGGAACACGGCCCGTATGGTCCAGATGCGCATGTGTCAAAAATAAATAGTCTATTTCGTACGGCTCAAAATGAAACGGTCCAAAATTTCGTTCTTCTTCCGGCCCTTGAAACATACCGCAATCAATGAGTATGCGAGGCCCCCCTTCAATAGCTAGCAAATGACACGAACCCGTTACTACTTCTGCGGCTCCGTATGAGGTAACTGTTGCCATGCACACTCCTTTTTGTTTAAGTTGTTATCATTCTACTGACTAAACTATAAATGTAGACTTTGTTTTTTGAATTTCATGCGATTTCAAAGATTTCTTGCTGGCCTCATCATCGGATCATTTATCCCATTGGGTATAAAATCTCATGATGTACCTGATCACATGCCTGGAGTATATCATCACTCAAAGTGACGTCCATTGCTGCCAAACTTGCATCAAGCTGCACAGCATTGGTCGCACCGATAATCGTTGAAGCCACAAAATCAAACTGTTTAGGCCATGCGATCGCCATCGTCACAGGATGCAGCCCGAAATCACTTGCTATTTTGAGATACTTTTGGGTAGATTTGAGTGTTTTATTGTTCATAAATCTTGCAGCCATCACTCTTTGTCTTTGATGAGGCGAATTGATATAATCGCTAAAACGCCCTTTTTCATGTATGCCTTCATTGTATTTACCGCTCAACACTCCGCCTGCAAGCGGCGAATACGGCAAAAGAGATATCTGTTCTTTTTTCGCTAAAACAGCCAGCTCATCCAAGAAACGTCTGTTTAGCAAAGAAAAATTATTTTGTATCGACTCAAAGGCTGCATATCCTTTAAACGCGGAGGTCATCAATGCCTTTGTCGTACCATAGGCTGTATCATTCGATGTGCCTATATAACGCACTTTTCCGCTTTGCACAAGCCGGTCAAACGCTTTAAGACTCTCTTCTATAGGTACCACCGTATCGGGCCAATGCATTTGATAAAGATCGATATAATCTGTTCCCAATCTCTTCAAACTCCCCTCTATGGCGCGCTCTATATGAAAACTGTCCATAGCCGTAAGCCCGTGACGTATCGGAGGGATAAACCATCCATTTGCTGCACCGGCAACTTTAGAGGCAAGGATGATGCTTTCTCTTGATTTGCCCTTCAGCCATTTTCCCACGATCTCTTCAGTTACACCTGCATCTTGAGCTGTTGGCGGCACAGGGTAGAGCTCGGCAGTATCATAAAAATTGACTCCTGCATCATAGGCTTTATCTAAGATTTTAAAAGCCTCTTTTTCACTTTTGCATTGCGTACCAAACGTCATCGTCCCCATGCAAATAGGGCTTACTCTTAAGCCGCTTTTTCCTATATATCTATATTCCATAATCTTCCCTTTTTGTGGCACTATAAAGATTTTGTATTATGTCCGCATCACTGTATTATAGCGTATCGATAGTATGCTTAGGAAATCTTATTCAACGAAATGGAAATGTTGAATTGGTGTGGTGCGTTGCGATGATAGAAAATTGATAAACGCAGAAGACGGAAAACCTTTGAAAGGTTTTCCTATTGTTTGATCGTTTTAAAATTTAACCTGCACACCAAAAGTAAATATTCTACCCTCATTGACTACGATAGACATATCTTCTCTATCATAATCTCCATCAGCATCGCTGTCTTGATATGCTCTTGCGGTATTATAATACTCTTTATCAAAAAAGTTATCCACTCTTGCATAAATGCTTGTATCAAGCCCATTGATTTTTGTGTCATACGCTATATTGAGATTTGCTACGGCATGCCCTGGGATCTGAATCCAGTTAAGTTCATCAACATAATAGGTTGAGATCGCATCAATCTCAGGGGAGATGGTAACATTTTCGTTGAACTTATAGTTCATGGCAAAATTCAAATGATGTTTGGGTACTCGAGGCACTTCATTGCCTTTAAGGTCATAATGCTCAATCGTGTAAGTACCCCAAGGATTACCCAAAAGCAGATTGAAATTATCATATTTTGTAAAAACCGCATCCGTGTACGTATAGGCCACATTGCAAGAGAGTGTTTCAGAAATATCACTATACAAAGCCAGCTCTAAACCTTGACTGCGCATACCGCCTATATTTTGAAACTGGCTGTTTATTTCATCTTCTGAAGCATATTGGCCTGAAGAAGACATAATGTAATCATCCCTTTCTATCCTGAAAAGACCGGCTTCGTAAGAGAAATTTTTACCCCAAACAGCACTTGTTCCTCTCACGCCGATATCAACACCTTTGGATTCTTCAGGTTTTAAATTGGGATTACTGTCAGTTCCGCCTGTCGGGTCTATATCTCCATAAAAAAGCTGCTCTATGGACGGAGCCCTAAATCCTGTAGAGAAAGAGGTATAAAAGGTAGTATGGTCATTGAGCTGCTTGTTGAGTCCTGCACGGTAAGAGTACTGATTAAAACTTTTATCAAGCGATAATGTATTCAAATAGTCAAGATAATCCAATTCAATTTTGTCATACCTAAGGTTGGTTGTCAACGTCCATGTGGGAGTGAGGGCATATTTGTATTCGCCGTAAATCGCATAAACGCTTTCATCGGTGGTGCTGTCTCCCGTTACGGTACCCGCCTCATAATCCGTCCACGTTTTGGTTCTGCGATTGTATGTTGACCAATCCACGGCATAAGAAGTTTTATTGTCGTATTCGTTTTTCCGAAGATCTACACCGACCATATACGCAGACTTGTCAAAAGAGTCTCTGAATTCACTCTTGATCCCTCGTTGTATCTGTTCGTATTCATTGTAGTTTGGTTTATAGCTGGGATCGGTCACCGGGTTATGATCACCGTCATAGTTGGCATATGCACTATAAAAATTGGTGTCATCGCCGTATTGGTAGACGTTCACAAGAAGGTTTTTGTTTTCATCGAAGTTTTTGGCATAAGTTGCAAACATTTTTAACAGTTTCACATCATACATTGCCGAGTAGTCACGCACCCCGTCGTTGCCTACAGTCCATATACTTTCAGGATTTATCTCAGCTTCGGTTTCTCCCGTTACGGTACCGTGAGAATTTTTTTCTCTGTCCGAATATTCAAATCCTGCAGTGATGTCGCTGGTGTCATCTAAATAATATTGAACCTTCCCGTTGATATAGTCTGTTTTGTACTCAGAATCTTCATAAAAGCCCTCTTTTTCACGCTTGCTTGCTTGGATGTATGCATTATAGTTATCTTTAGAAACGCCGTATTTTGCCAGATATTTATTGTATCCGTAGCTTCCCGATTCTATTTCAAATTTTCCCCCGGCATTTTGTGCGCCTTTTTTGGTTGTGATGATCACGGCACCTGAGAGTGCATCATCCCCAAACAAATAACTCGCTCCGCCCTTGATCACTTTTATACTTTCAATATTGTCCAGATCGATATTCACACGGCCTGTTCTTTCAAATACGGGTACACCGTCAATCACGATAGCAACACCGGGCTTTTCTCCCATAAAACGCTGGTTCTCCACTCCTCTGATGTGTATCTTAAGAGAGTCGCCGCTCTGTATCTCTGTGGTAACACCGGGAATTGCCTGCAAGATTTTTTGAATATTTTCTGCCTTGCTCTCCTCTACTTTTTCTCCGCTGACCGTAGCAACGGATGACGGTTCATTTTTTTTTGATTCGATTTTGTCATCTATGGTTGTAGACTCAACCTGAATCGTTCCCAAATCCGAAGTTTCTGCATGAAGGGCCATTAAACCAAAAATCATACTAGAAACAACAACACTGATCTTTTTGTTATACATATACTCGCTCCTTTTTATCGCAAAAGAGGAACAAAAGTAATCTTTTTATGGTATACTAAAAATGTTACATTTTGCGATGTAATGGGTGTTTGTTCGTATCTTTTCTATTGGCGTAGGAATACGAACAAGCCTCTTTTGCGTCAAATAGTCTATATAAACTTTGTTAATTTTTTGTTAATTAATCATTATGATTAATATTATTTTTACAACATGAATATTTATTCTTTATTTTCAAATAGTATAATGCAAAGAAAAAAGAATTCAGCATGCCAAAATCACATAAGATTATCTACGGAATCTACATTTTAGTTTGGATCATCATGGCGATCAATCCCAAATATCCCGAAGACTGGCTGGTAGAAAATATATTGGTTTTTCTTATATTTCCTTTCATTGTATGGATGGACAGCCGCCATCGATTTAGCATGGGTGCACTTGTGATGCTTCTGATATTTGCGAGCTTACACTCTCTTGGATCACATTATACCTATGCAGAAATGGAACATTTTGATGCGATCACCCGGCTTCTTGGATTTGAGCGAAATCATTTTGACCGTTTAGTGCATTTTCTTTTTGGTCTGCTGCTGTTTCGTATTGTTTTTGAGATGGTTATGCCTCATATCTCTTCAGTCAAAACAGCATTACTCTTTACTTTAACGCTCATCATTTCTATTTCAACGGCATACGAAATGCTTGAATGGCTGGCTGCAGCTATTTTGCATCCTGAGCTAGGTACAGCCTTCCTCGGAACACAAGGAGATGAGTGGGATGCACAAAAAGACACCCTGTGCGCTTTTGTGGGAGCAATGATCAACATTGCGTTTTATCGCAGTTATGCAAATCTATTTTGCCAAAAAGCTCTCTACAACAAAAATAAATAAACCATGTCCTACGAAATACTCATCCCAGCCATCATTAAAGGATTTGGAGGTTTAGGATTGTTTTTGCTGGGTATGGTCATAATGACAGAAGGGCTGCGCTCATTGGCCGGAGATATGATCAAAAATGCGCTCATGCGTTTTACCAAAAGCCCCTACTCAGGCGCTTTAACAGGCACCATTAGCACCATCCTGCTGCAATCCTCCAGCGCAACCACTGTTATGGCGGTCGGTTTTGTCGGGGCGGGTTTGATGAGCTTTCCCCAGGCATTGGGCATTATTTTCGGAGCCAATATCGGATCTACGGCAACGGGTTGGCTGGTGGCGCTGTTTGGATTGAAATTTAGCCTCTCTTCTATTGCAATGCCGCTTATTTTTTTAGGGGTCATCGGCAAGCTTTTCTTTAAAGGCAAAGCTGCGTCGTTTGGCTACGCCATAGCCGGATTTGGATTGATTTTTGTAGGCATTGCTTCCCTGCAAGAAGGAATGGGCCATTTTGAAGGCATCATCAGTCCCGAACATTTATCTTCAGGTTCTTGGGCAGGAAGCATAAAACTCGTCCTACTTGGTATTGCCGCAACGCTTATCACGCAAGCTTCCAGTGCGGGTGTTGCTGCTACGCTTACAGCGCTTTATTTGCACACCATCAATTTCGAGCAAGCAGCAGCTCTTGTTATCGGGATGGATGTCGGGACAACGGTCACAGCTGTACTCGCTTCGATCGGGGGCTCTGCAAGTGTTCGCCAAACAGGCCTCTCTCATGTGATATACAATTGTCTTACGGCGGTCATGGCGCTTTGTTTGATTGCTCCCTATGTATTTTTTCTTGAAACAATCAATCCTTCTTTTTTAGAGACGCATGCCGAGATAGCGCTTGTGGCGTTCCATACTTTCTTTAACACATTGGGGGTTTTGCTTATTCTTCCTTTTGCCAAACAGTTTGCTGCCCTGATGGAAAAGATCATAAAATCCGAAGAACCGCCGTTTACAAGAAGACTGGATAAGCAACTGCTTAAAGAACCCTCTCTTGCATTGGAGGTTGCACGCATCTCAATCGAAAGAGAGTTTGTAGCGCTTCTTGAGCATATCAATTTTATTTTAGGGGATTTCGCCTGCGGCAAAAGAACGGATTTGATCTCACTTCAACTCTCTTTGGATGAAACACAAGAGTATGTCGATTCGATCAAAATCCAGCCCAAAGAGGTTCACGAATGGCAGCGGATGGTTTTTCTTGCGCATCTGCTTGACCATTTGCAGCGTCTTCACGAAAGATGTGACGAAGATGCAAAAAGAGCCCACTATGCCGCTTCTTCGATGAATTTACAGGAAGAACGTAACGGTTTTTGTGCAAAAAATGAAAAAATTATAGAAGCGATTACTTCAAAAAACTTCTCGCTGGCAACCAAATACGCCAAAGAAAGCAACGAAACAATCAATAATGCTATCGAGCCTTTTAGGGAATTCATAGCTACCAAAATAGCCGAAGACAAAATCGATATTCCCGAAGGAAACCAACAGCGAGAGGCCATCAAATGGATCTCCCGCGTCAGTACTCATATTTGGCGCATCGCCTACTATCTGGAGCGCACCGTCATGGAAACGGTAAACTGACCCCTTTTAAAACTATGCTGTTTGAATGGCTTTAGCTGCTTGTCATATCTTGGTGCAGCAACTCATCAAAATATTCGCACATCGGATCATCCGGATTATTGCAAATGGGCAGCATCGTCGTTGCTTTTAGATGTTCTTTGTCCTCAAAGATCTTGGAAGCATAGTCCCAGTTGATAAGATCCCAGAACGTCTCAACATATTTTGGACGTTCATTTCGATAGTCGATATAGTAAGCATGCTCCCATACATCACAGACGAACAACGGTGTCCTGTGGTGTTCAATAGGCGTATGCGCATTGGACGTGGTCTCGATAAGCAGTCTGTCATGCTGATCAAGCACCAGCCATGCCCATCCTGAACCAAACTGTCCCGTTGCGGCCTGCACAAACGTTTCTTTAAACGCATCCATCGAACCGAATGTCTCTTCTATAGCCCTGCGAAACGGATCAGAGGGTTCGGTTTTCATCGGACTTAGCGAATGCCAGTAGAAATTGTGATTAAACGTTTGAGCTGCATTGTTAAAAATCGCACCATCAGACTGATGGATGATTTGCTCTAACGACATCTCTTCGTATTCGGTGCCTTCAATCAGTGCGTTAAGTTTGTTCACGTATCCGGCATGATGTTTTCCGTGATGGTACCGTAAAGTCTCCTCCGAAATATAAGGAGCCAACGCATCCATCTTGTAAGGCAATTGTGGCAATCTATGTTTCATCGTTTCCTCCCGCATTTTTATTTATAGTACCCTTAGTATGATTAAATAAAAATAAATTATGATGATTTATTTCTGATGGCCGTATTCTCTTGCGAGCCTTAACAAAAACGGATTTATTTCATACGTTTTAAAAGCGACTTCCTCAATTCTTTTAGCATTGAAACCGCCCTTGTTGTAGCAGATAACACTACAATCATCACCCTCAAGAAATCCGTCAATGGCATGTGTCACAAAATCAAAAGCCATCAAACGGTCATATACCGTAGGATTGCCTCCGCGTTGTATATGCCCCAGCACAGCGACTCTGGATTCAACGCCTATCTCATTTTCAAACCATTTGGAAATTTGCTGCGCATTGTCTAGGGCTTCAGATACTACGGCTATGAAATATCCCCTTCCCTCTTGAATTTGCCTGCGAAAAGTCTTTTTATACTCTTCAAGCTTATAGGGAATCTCAGGAATAAGACACATCTCCGCACCGCTGGTGAGTGCTGATACCAAAGCCAGATAGCCACAATGACGCCCCATGGTCTCAATGACAAATGCGCGGTTAAAAGAAGAGGCTGTATCGCGAATCGCATCTATGGCGTCCTTGATCACATTGAGCGCTGTATCAACACCTAAACAATACTCCGTACCTGCAATATCGTTGTCTATAGTAGCAGGGATACCGCAAAAACTGATCCTTTCACTCTCCTGGCTTAATTTCTGCATCCCTTTAAAAGAGCCATCACCGCCCAAAACAATGAGGCAGCTTATTTGGTGAATGTTGAGATTTTCGATAGCCTGCTTACGGTACCTCTCTTCCATGAAGCGTTTAGATCTCGAAGAGCGTATCTTGGTACCGCCTCTGGAGATGATGCCTGCAACATCATGATATCCTACACGATGGATGTCATTATCTATGAGTCCTTCAAATCCGTTGTAGATAAAGTACGGTACAAAATCCTTTGCAAAACTATACTCAACAAAACGCTTTAATGCAGCATTCATTCCGGACACATCTCCGCCCGAGCAAAGTATGGCAATATTTTTCACAGACTACCCTTTCTTTTTTTATAGTATACTTTACCACTATTCAGGAAAGATTTCAATAAAATACGTATGAACAATATCATGAAACTCATAGTCGTTGCGTGGTAGAATGACTCTTGACGATTACAATGCACCCTGTAAAATTCAAAATACAAAGAGAGACAAAAAAGAATATGCACAAAGAACCGAAGAAAAATAAAATTTCTCACAAGTCACGCCTCAAACACAATACAAAAATCGAAGAATATCCTGCCTGCACAATAGCTTATGAAGATACCGATTTTCTACAGTCAGATGAAGCAAGAAGCGTCAGACTTCATCTTGACTATCTCAAGGCTGAAATAGAAATGATGAAACAAGGAGTTAAGCACACCATTGTTGTTTTCGGAAGCACTCGTATTGTCCAATCCAATATTGCATTGGACAGGCTTAAAAAAATTGAAAAAAAACTCGAAAGCGAACCCCACTCCCCAAAATTGCTAGAGGCCTTAAAACATGCCGAGAGCATGGTGCGAAAAAGCATTTATTATGACGAAGCAAGAAGATTCGGTCAGATCGCGGGAAAAGAGGGCAACGGATCACGCCATCCTGCGGTCACCATTATGACAGGAGGAGGTCCGGGGATCATGGAAGCGGCCAACCGAGGAGCCATAGATGCAGATGCTAAATCCATAGGGCTCAACATTCAGCTCCCTTTTGAGCAGTCCCCCAACCCCTACATCACTCCGGAACTTTGTTTTGTATTTCACTATTTTGCTATACGTAAACTTCACTTTCTTAATCGCTCAAAAGCTTTTGTTTTTTTCCCGGGAGGATTTGGAACACTTGATGAACTCTTTGAAGTTCTCACACTTATTCAGACCAAAAAAAGTAAACCCATGCCTGTGGTGCTCATCGATAAAATATACTGGCAAAAGGCTATCAATCTTGATTTTCTCATAGAAGAAGGAGTAATTTCGCGTACAGATACAGATATCATTATCTATGCAGACAATGCGCAAGATGCTTGGGATGCGATTGTGGCATGGCACGCCAAAAACAAAACACCGCTTATTTAAAATAGAAAGGTCAGTACATAACTTTTGATTGTGCAGTTGCGTTAAAAAAATTTATAACAAAGAGGTAAAAAGCAACAAAGCCAAGTTATCGTTAACTTGGCTTTAGAGATTTTAGCGTCGACCGCCGCCTCTTGAAGTTGCACCCATACTTCCCATACCGCCTACATTACCCATACTTCCCATACTGTTCATGTGAGAGTTTGTTCCTTTATAGTAGTTGCCGTTATGGTTTTGGTGTTGAAATTGATTTTTCATTTGACTTTCAGCTGCTCTATTTTCTTGTTTAAGCTGATGCTGATAAGAATACTTTCCTGATTCTGCGACAACCTCTTCTGCTACTACTGCAGACGAACCTGCGACCAACAATGTCATTGCGATAAATAAAGTTTTTTTCATGGTGTTTCCTTTGGAGTGATTTTAATTACAAAAGGAGTATAAAAAAAGAGTGTGAAAATAGTGTGAAACGAAAAAAGAAAATTATCGGCGTCCGCCTCCGCCTCCGCCGCCCGGGCCGCCCATATTCATGCTTCCTATATTTGGATTTGAAAATCCTTTGTTAAATTTAAAATTGAAGTTGGATTTATTTTCATAATTGTAGCTTTCTGACTTATCTTTATTTTTAGATTTTTCTGTTTCAGGCAATCCTATTCCGTTGAAATTGCCGTTTTTGTTAAAGATAAAATTTGGCTGTTTTTTTGGTTTATTGTCTGCAGCTCTGATAAGTTTTTTTGATTTGCCCGTTTTTTGAAGAATAGCGCCAAGCGATTTTTCATTTGCGTATAAAGATACTTGCATGATAAGTAAATAGCTTAAAAAAAGACTTATCTTTTTCATACGTGCGCTTCGCCTTGTTTTTTAAAAGCATTATAATAAAAAAAAATGAATAATGTATGAAATCTGCTTTTGATTTGTGTGCTATAATTTTAATTTAGGAGTTTTGATGAATATTTTGGTACTAGAAGATGATATTGCCTTATCAGATATCATAGCTGAATACCTGCGGGACAATCATTTTGTTGTGGATGTCGTATATGACGGAGAAGAGGCATTAAGCCGAGCGTATGAATGCTCTTATGATTTGTATGTACTGGATGTAAATGTTCCGGCAATCAAAGGTTTTGATCTTTTAAAAATGCTACGCGACAAAGGCGACACCACGCCTGCTATCTTTATTACTTCTCTTAATGATATTGAAGATGTATCTGAAGGTTTTAAAAGCGGCGCGGATGACTATCTCAAAAAACCATTTGAACTGGCTGAACTTCTTTTGCGGATTAAGAACATACAAAAACGATCTTTTGCCCAGCAGCGTTCATCTGTCATCAAAATAGATAAAAATATCACATTTAATATAGATACCGAGTTGCTGATTGTAGACACTCAGAGTATTGCTTTGCCGCCCAAAGAACTAAAAGCCCTTAAATACTTTTTACAGCACACCAACACGACCGTTTCTTTCGACGATCTCTATAGAATTATGTGGAATTACGATGAAAACGCTTCGGCCGAATCATTAAGAGCGCACATGAAGAACCTAAGAAAATATTTTGCCCCCAACACGATTCAAAATCTTAGGGGTGAGGGTTACAGGTTTATTATAAAAGCAGATAATTAATGCAAGCCACAACCAAAAGTGTATTGTTTTTTTTGATTGTATACTTAGGATCCATGAGTATTTTCGGAGCAGGTATCGGATATCTTTACTATAGTGATCAAAAAAATGCCCTTATTGAAGAGATGCGGTCCGGCATGCGCAACAAAGCCATCAGCATCAACAGCAGACTTGAATATTATCACGAAACAAAAAGTGAGAACTTTACATTTTATGATGAGGGATACGGTATAGCCCTCTATGACCAAAACAAACAGCTTATCGCTTCGACATTTGACGATCCTATAGATTTTTCAAAACTTTTTTATGCCAACGGATTGGAGTATTATCTTGTTGAGTCTATCTTTAAAGAGTATCTTGGCGTAAAATATATTGTCATTAAACAACATCTCTCAACAGAAAAACTCAACAGCATTCTCAAGCAGATCGGCATCATAGCTCTGTTTGGGTTTTCTTTTTTGCTCTTTGTGTCGCTTCTTTTATCCAAAATTATGCTCTATCCTATCAAAAATCTGATAAATACGCTCAAAACATTTATGAAAAACACTACCCATGAGATGAATACCCCCATCAGCACTATTTTAATGAGCTACGAGCACATGGACAAAACAAATCTTACCGAAAAACAATTTCGCGCTCTTTCACGCATAGATATTGCCGCTAAAACGCTTTCGGGACTCTACAGTGATCTCTCTTTTGTTTCTTTTCATAACTATATCAAATACGAGGACTGCCCTATTGACGTCGAAGAGATTGTTTTGGAGCGCATAAGATACATGGACACCTTAATTCATTTCAAAGAAATAGACATACAGTATGACTTGCAGCACAAAACGATCAATATGGATAAGAGAAAGCTTATTTTAGTGATTGACAACCTGCTTTCAAATGCTATCAAATTTTCTAAAAAGAACGGAAAAATAAAAATCATATTGACGGAAAAATACTACAGTATAAAAGACGACGGGATCGGGATTTCAAAAGAAAATCAAAAAAAGATATTTGAACGCTTTGAATCTTCTCGTCTGCAAGATGGATTTGGAGTGGGACTGGATATTGTCAATCAAATCTGCAAAGAATACAATATCCGCATCCAGCTTAATTCTGAAGTCTCAAAAGGGAGCGAGTTTAAACTGATATGGCCGGCTCAGGAAATCCTGCGCCCCGCATAATAATCGATTTTCCAAACCTCATTTTTTTTAGAAAAATAAAGTTTTTTTTCTTTTTTATTTTCCGTAAAATGTACCGTCATCCTCTCTTCGCCATTCATTTCAACTTCCACAATCTGAATTTCCGGCGATATTTTTCTGTAGGCAAGCTCTGCACAGAGAAGTTCTTCTACTTTCTTTAAGGTCTTATCATCCTCTTCTATTTTTTCAAGAAGCGATTTAAATACCGGATTTTTCAAAGACAAACGCAACCCGAAAGCCTCGAGCGTCATCCGATACGATGAACCTACCATTAACTCTTTGAGCTTTCCAATCGAACCGCCATAAAGCAGTTCGTAATAACGGATGACTATTTCTTCAGGCTTCATTAAAATATCCGTGTTTTTTCTGTCACTCTTGTTTTGCATCGGCATTAAAAATTATTTTTAGCATCTTTGCCGACAAACTATGCTCTTGCAATGGCAGTCTGAAATGCTTCAAGATGGTTCAAGCTTCCTTCTTTTAAATTTTCATAAACACTAACCACATCAGCTGGCATACCTATGCATGCCTCTTCAAGATCTTTGATGTCTTTAATTTCGATAAGTTCCCCAACTTTAAGCGCATCCAGCAAAGACTCTTCTCCGCTCATCATAAGTTCATCATATAGCGTTTGCAAAAGCGGCAGAACAAACTCGCCAACTTTTGTTTCATCCACTTCGGAAACATCTACCCCGTACTTGACACAAAGCTCTCTGGCTGAATCCATATGTCTTTGCTCGGAAAGCTGGATGGAGGCAAATGTTTGTTCTTCTGTGTAAATATTTCCCAGCGTGACATATGCATCTCTGGCTACTTTTTCTTCTTGATAGATAAAAAAAAGTTCATCTTTCTGCTCAGCGGTAAGTTCCGATATTTCTTTTGGTCCTTTGGCATAAGCAGAAGCTGACATGAGTGTCATTGCACCCGCCGCTCCCGTCATCGCCATTTTTGATAAAAAACTTCTGCGGCTTTCAATTTTTTTATTCATTTTGTATCCTTTTTGTTTATTTGGGAAGCCTATTTTAAAAAGATAGTGTGAAACTGGTATGAAATTAATGCCGAGATTGTTTCACCCATCTAATCATTTTTTTTCTTTTCACAAACTACAAGCCAAATCAAGCCAAAAAACCTTAAGAAGAAATTAATCCAAAGCGGCACTCTCCAAGCGTAACAATCTTGCCTTTTTGCAGTTGTGCAAGGATGTACTTCAGTGTTGATTCTGCATCGGTTTGGGGCATTTCTTCTTGGATAATACGCAGTGCTTGCTCTTTGGTGGTTTTTGACCATTTTTTTTCGTAGATATATCGGGTATAAAACTCCACGTTCCTATACCCATCCCAATTCTGCAAAAATAGGCTCTATTTCCACCCACCACTGCTCCAGTCTGACAGCAACATCATTGATGGCATTTTCTTCTTCTTTCCACTCTTTGAGCTTTTCGATAACGGCAGGCTTAATCTCTTGTGAAATTTGATCTGAATGTTCAATATGTTCAATGGTTTCTTCTATTTTTTGCTTCACGGCATACTCCTTTTTTGTCATTGTATTTCATTATGATAGGATTGTCAATAGAAGATAAAGTCTACTTTTCCCAACTCCATAAAAGCACCAATACGCTATAATCCAGGCAATACTATAACCTACAAATGGAATATACCTATGAGTGAAACAACAAAAAAAGCTGTCTACAACCCAAAAGAAATAGAGGAACACTACTATAAAATCTGGGAAGAACGCGGTTATTTTGAAATTGACGGAAACCGTAACATACAAGAACCGGATAAACATTTTGCCATCATGATGCCCCCGCCAAACATCACCGGAAGCTTGCATATCGGCCATGCCCTAACCTTTACGCTGCAGGATATTATCACACGCTATAAAAGAATGGACGGTTTCAAGACCCTTTGGCAGCCCGGTACCGATCATGCGGGTATCGCTACACAGAATGTCGTGGAAAAACATCTTTTGGCCGAAGGAACTACCAAAGAGGCGCTCGGCAGAGAGGCATTTTTGGAGCGTGTCTGGAAATGGAAAGAGTACTCAGGCGGAACCATCGTACATCAGATGAGAAAACTCGGCGTCTCTCCGGCTTGGTCAAGAGAGAGATTTACGATGGATGAGGGTCTTAAAGAAGCGGTTAAAGAGGCTTTCGTTCACCTCTACAATGAAGGGATGATCGTCCAGAACAACTATATGGTCAACTGGTGTACGCATGACGGCGCCCTTTCAGACATCGAAGTCGAACATGAAGAAGTTAACGGCAAATTCTACCATATGAATTACCATTTTGCCGACGGAAGCGGATATGTCACGGTTGCAACCACAAGGCCGGAGACTTACTTTGGCGATACCGCGATCATGGTAAATCCCAACGACGAGAGATACAAAAACATCATAGGCAAAGAGGTTGTCTTGCCGCTGACGGATAGAAAGATCAAGGTCATTGCAGATGAGCATGTCGATATGGAATTTGGAACGGGGGTCGTGAAAGTCACGCCTGCGCACGACCAGAACGACTACGAAGTCGGAAAAAGACATGATCTTGAGTTCATCACCGTATTTGACGAGAAAGGCATCCTGAATGACTACTGCGGCGAATTTGCAGGGATGGAGAGGCTAAAAGCCAGAAAGCCGATCGTAGAGAAATTGGAGCGTGAAGGATTTATCGTCAAGATCGAAGAGCATGTCCATCAGGTCGGCCACTGCTACCGGTGCAAAAACATCGTCGAACCGTATATCTCCAAACAGTGGTTTGTACGCAGCGAAGTGGCAAAAAAAAGTATCGAAAAAACCTATGCAGGGGAAGCGAAGTTCCACCCGCCGCATTGGCTCAATTCTTACCGTGCATGGATGGACGAACTCAGAGACTGGTGCATCTCCAGACAGCTTTGGTGGGGACACCGCATCCCTGTATTTTACTGCGACGACTGCGGTCACCAGTGGGCAGACAAGCATGACGCTCCTGAATCCTGCCCGCACTGTGCAAGCAAAAATATCCATCAAGACCCCGATGTGCTCGACACATGGTTCTCCTCGGCCCTTTGGGCTTTCTCTCCGCTTGGCTGGGGAAATAACGGAAAAATGGCCGATACTTACAATGATACAGATCTGAAAGATTTCTACCCCAACTCGCTGCTGATCACGGGGTTTGACATCATGTTCTTCTGGGTGGCAAGGATGATGATGATGGGTGAACACTTTATGGGAGAATTGCCGTTTAAAGATATCTATATGCACGCGCTTGTGCGCGACGAGTACGGGGCCAAAATGAGCAAGTCCAAAGGAAATGTCATCGATCCTCTGGATATGGTCGAAGAGCACAGTGCAGATATCATCCGCTTTACCCTCGCATTCCTTGCAGTTCAGGGACGCGATATCAAACTGGGCGCGAAGAACCTTGAACAGTTCAGAAACTTCACCAACAAGCTTTACAATGCAAGCAACTTCCTGCAGATGAATGTAGATAAGTTTAATGATCTTGCTGATACGAAAATTGAAACACCCCTTGGTCATTATATGCAATATAGATTATCTCTTGCAGTTGAAGAAATGAGAGATGCTTTGGATTCATATCGTTTTAATGATGCTGCTTCAATCCTCTACAGATTTGTATGGAATGAGTTTTGTGACTGGGGAATAGAATACTCCAAAGCCTCTAAAGAGTCTATTCCTGAACTTGGAGCTATCTTTAAAGAAACTTTGAAAATGATCTCACCGTTTATGCCATTTATTGCAGATCATTTGTATCATAAATTGAGTGGGACTTCATTGGAAGAAGGTGAATCTTTGATGATAAAAAAATTTCCTAATGATATCCATAGAACAATAATTTATGATAATCTCTTTTCACATATTGAAGAGGCGATTACTGCTATTAGAAGAGCAAAAGTTGTTATCGATATGGGTAACAGCAAAATAGCTAAAGCATATATCAAATCAAATCTTATAAGCAATGACCCAACAAAATTATTTAGTATTCAAACTGTAAAACCATTTATCCAAAAGCTTGCAAAAGTTGAAGATGTTGAGTTGGTTGATACGAAAGTAGAAAATGCTGTTACTGATATTGCAGATACTCTTGAAGTCTATATTCCGACCGAGGATATCGATCTAAGCGCCATCATAAGCAAACTGGCCAAACAAAAAGAAAAATTGGATAAAGAGATCGCCAAACTCAGCGGCATGCTCAACAATGAAAGATTTGTAGCCAATGCCCCCGCGCAAGTGATCTCAGAGAACAAACAGGCACTTCAGGACGCTCAGGAAAAGATGGATAAAGTCAAAGCAGAGCTTCAAGGACTTGGTGCATAAATGCCCGACAAAGCCTGCAATGCTCTTTTTGCAAAAGCGCATAAAAAACCAAAGAGATCATGCTGTACATACAACAGGACGGAAAAATTGTTTTTTGATCCAAGAACGCATGTAGTCATTTTAAATATTTAAAAAGAGGAGTATATTATTTTTCAAACAATAGGTTTGCCGCTTATAGTGCTGCTTCCTTTTTTGGGAGCAGCAATCGTAGCCGTTGTTGCGCAAAAAAATAGAATTGCAAGTGCCTGGGGAGCAGGAACTGTCGCCATACTCTCCATGGCCATATTGACCAATTTGGCATATTTGCCATTTGAAGGACTAACGCTTGTTCGCTCTTGGAACTGGATACCCTCCATCGGACTTGCGTTTGCCTTTAGGCTTGACGGATTAGGGCTTCTTTTTGCTTATTTGATCCTCATCATTGGTTTGCTTGTTATTATATATGCAAGATATTATATCTCCTCACGCGACAGCATGGGAAGATTCTATTCTTACCTTTTGCTCTTTATGGGCTCGATGCTTGGGATTGTCCTGTCAGAAAACGTGCTTCAGCTTGCGGTATTTTGGGAGCTCACCTCGCTGAGTTCATTTTTGCTTATTAGCTATTGGCAGCACAAACCCGAAGGAAGAGACGGCGCAAAAATGGCATTGACCATCACAGGTGGCGGCGGACTTGCGATGCTTGCGGGCATATTGCTGCTTGGACATGCAGCAGGAAGCTATAATTTAAGCGATATCCTTGCGGCCGGCGATGCGATAAGATCACACTCTTTATACACTCCCATTATTTTACTTGTACTGCTTGGAGTATTTACCAAATCAGCTCAATTTCCATTTCATTTTTGGCTTCCCCATGCTATGGCAGCCCCCACGCCTGTATCGGCATACCTTCATTCAGCCACCATGGTCAAAGCGGGTATCTTTTTGCTCGCAAGGCTTTACCCTGCCCTTAGCGGTACGGAAGCATGGATCATACTGGTTTCAACAGCGGGTATGATTACGCTTTTGCTTGGCGCTTTTACTGCTCTGTTTAAGCATGACCTGAAAGGACTTTTGGCTTATTCTACCATCAGTCATCTTGGTCTCATCACCTTGCTTTTTGGCTTTTCGACTCCATTGGCTACCGTGGCTGCTCTTTTTCATATCATCAATCACGCCACATTTAAAGCATCACTTTTTATGGTTGCGGGCATCATTGATCACGAAACAGGAACCAGAGACATGAGGCGGCTAGGAGGCCTGTGGGATTTTATGCCTCATACGGCGACCCTGGCAATGATAGCAGCCTCGGCTATGGCCGGTGTTCCTTTGCTCAATGGATTTTTAAGCAAAGAGATGTTTTTTGAAAGAACGCTCATCGATGAAACGCTTTTAAATTTTTTGTCCCCCCTCTTTGCTACGCTGGCGGGGGCTTTCGCAGTGGCATATTCTATCAGGTTTATTCATAATGTATTTTTTAACGGTCAAATAAAAGATTTGCCAAAAAATCCGCATGAACCCCCCAGGTTTATGAAAATACCTGTTGATTTACTGGTTGTTGCTTGTTTTGCCGTAGGAACACTTCCCATGTTCACTGTGGCTCCTTTATTGGCTATTGCTGTGACAGGGTCGCTGCAAACTCCGCTTCCTGAGTATTCCCTTGCGCTCTGGCATGGTTTTACTTTGCCGCTCCTGATGAGTTTTATTGCATTTTTTGGGGGAATTTTTATTTACCGCCAAAGAAAAGCGCTATTTGCATGGTATGAAAAAAACGTATCGCGAATTGACGCAAGAGTGCCCTACAATAAAATACTCAATGCTCTATTTGGTTTAGCAGACTATATCACTTCAGGATTCAACAAAGAGTCTCTGCAAACAATGATTGCATGGACGCTGGCAGCATCATTTTTAGCAGTATTTGCAGGATTCTCCTATGGAGATTCGCCACTATTTGGCAACAGAGCTTTTTTGAGCATGGATTGGATTGCAATCGCGGTTGCTTCCATTCTTATCATAGCAATCATTGCAACGGTGCTGATGCATAAAAACAGATTGGCTTCACTTGTTTCGCTTGGGGTCGCAGGACTTATTGTTTCATTGATATTTATTAAGTTTTCAGCACCTGATTTGGCTTTAACCCAACTTAGCGTTGAAGTGGTGACGATAATACTCATACTGCTTGCGCTTTATTATCTTCCGCAATATACACCAAAAGAATCATCTAAATTCAAAATAATCCAAGACCTCATTCTCTCTATTGGCGGAGGCGTAGGCGTTTTTGTGCTTACTTTGGCGGTATTAAGCAGAGAATATACCGCTATTGGAACCTATTTTTTAGAAAATGCGCTCACAGGCGGCGGCGGAACAAATGTCGTCAATGTGATTTTGGTTGATTTTAGAGGATTTGATACCCTGGGAGAGATTACTGTTTTAGCGATTGCCGGACTTGGCATACTTGCCATGCTTCAAGGACTCAAACTCTATGCACCGTCAAAAGACATCCATGGGTTTGCCTGGTCAACAGATATCTATCCATCAATACTTCAAACACTTGCGAGATTGCTGCTTCCATTGATGCTCATGGTGAGTATCTATATATTTTTAAGAGGACATAATCTTCCCGGCGGAGGATTTATTGCCGGGCTCATTGCTTCCATAGCGCTTGTTGTTCAGTATCTTGCAAATGGAATAGCATGGACAAGAAAAAGAATTCCTTTTGGTACCCACAATCTGATTGCTTACGGATTACTGATTGCTGTGGCGACAGGACTTGTATCAATGGCGATCGGGTATCCGTTTTTAACTTCTGCCTTTACGCATCTTGATTGGCCCTTGATCGGGGAATTTGAGATTGCCAGCGCTATTGCTTTTGATCTGGGAGTCTTCCTGGTTGTGGTTGGCACTACCGTTATGATACTTGTGCAGCTAGGTAAACTAAGTCTCAATTCCCACAAAACTCACAAAAAAAAATCTAAAGAGGGGCAAAACCTATGGAAATAATACTTGCTTTAATTATTGCTGTTTTAACGGCTGCGGGTATATTTTTAATACTCCGGGCAAGAACCTATCCTGTGGTTTTGGGACTTACCATGCTTGCTTACGGCGTCAATCTTTTTTTATTTGCCATGGGAAGATTGCATATTGACAAAGCTGCTATTTTAAAAAATAACGCAGAATATGCCGATCCTCTTCCTCAGGCACTTGTTTTAACAGCCATTGTTATCGGATTTGCCATGACTGCATTTGTCATCGCACTTTCTTTAAAAGCCTACAGTAAATTTGGAAACGATCACGTAAACGGAACACCCGCAAAAAGGAAAGACAAATAATGCATCTAGCTATTTTGCCCATTTTAATTCCTTTGATGGCAGGGATTTTATTGCTTCTTGTTAAACATTTTGGACTAAAAAATCAAAGAATTTTATCAGTTACCATGATGATAGTTTTGATCATCATCTCTTTTTTGGCATTGTTTCAGGTTTTACAAAACAATCTCGTCATCTATGCGGTTGGCGGTTGGCAAGCTCCTTTTGGCATCGTCTTGGTTCTGGATAGGTTATCCATTTTAATGGTTATCGTCACATCACTTTTAGCCCTTGGCGCATTGTGGTATGCCATAGCCAGCGATACAGACAAAATGGGTGCGCACTTTCATGTCCTTTTTCAATTACAGCTTTTTGGTCTAAATGGTGCTTTTTTAACGGGAGATCTCTTTAACTTATTTGTATTTTTTGAGATTTTACTCCTTGCTTCGTACAGTCTGCTGCTTCATGGTGAGGGCAACGGAAGAACAAAAGCCGGGCTTCATTATGTGGTGATCAACCTTGTAGGATCAACTTTATTTTTATTTGCAGTTGGCACGCTCTATGGGATTGTTGGCACCTTGAACATAGCAGATCTTGCCAATAAAATATCTATTTTACCAAGCAGCAATGTAGGTATTGTCGCAGCTGCTGGACTTTTGCTTTTGGTTGTATTTGGATTAAAGGCGGCTATGTTTCCGCTTTATCTGTGGTTGCCCGGTGCATACAGCAAAACGTCGGCTCCTGTTGCGGCGCTTTTTGCCATTATGACCAAAGTCGGAATTTATGCCATCATAAGAGTACATGGTACTATTTTTAGTGACAATGCCGGTGAACTTGCGAACTACTATGCACCTTGGGTATTGAACGCCGGGCTTATAACACTTGTTATGGCCACTTTTGGCGCCATGAGCGCAAAAGAACTTAAAAATCAGATAGCTTACTTAGTGCTTGCTTCGGTGTCAACACTTCTCATTTCCATAGGAATGCATAGTGTTGCCGCCATGAGCGGGGCAATTTATTATATGATTCATTCTACGCTTATAGCCGGCGGCTTTTTTTTGCTTTCAGATATCATTGTGCGTTCAAGAGGCCAAATAAGAGGAAAGCTTATAAAAGCACCTTTATTTAGCAATAGTGTTTTTATCGGCAGTTTGTTTTTTTTGTATGCGGTCGCGATCGCGTCAATGCCCCCTCTTTCAGGTTTTTTTGGAAAACTAATGATACTTTTTGCTGCTATCGATCATCAGCACGCAGGAATAATTTTGACTGTTGTTTTGCTAAGCGGTTTGTTTATTGTCGTCACTTTGGCAAAGACCGGCTCTCAGATATTTTACGATACGGACAATTCGGTTGAGCCGATTCACACAAAGATCACGAACAAATATTTTTCTCCTGTACTATTTTTATTTATATTTGCTCCGCTTATGGCAATCTTTGCAAATCCGATCACCGAGTTTACCCATCATACAGCAGAAATGATCTTTAATACAAACGCTTACATTGAGGCGGTTTTAAATATCTCCACGGAGACACGCCAATGAAAAAAATAAAAACTTTTTTACCGCATCCCATTCTAAGTATCGCGCTGGTATTTATGTGGCTCTTGCTCAACAATACATTATCTGCAGGACATGTTATGCTGGGTACCATTCTTGCCGTTTTGATACCCTGGTTTACCTCTGATTTCTGGCCTGAGCAGATTTGCGTAAAACATCCTTTAACTTTTTTGAAATTCACCGGCATAGTAGCGTACGACATACTTGTAGCAAATATTGCTGTTTCGAGGCTGATACTGGGTCCGAACAAAAATCTAAAACCAACCTTTTTCAATCTTCCGCTTGATATAAAACATCCTCTTGGGATAAGCCTGTTAGCCAGTACCATTTCACTGACGCCCGGTACTGTGAGTTGTGATTTGAGCGAGGATAAAACATATCTCATCATTCACGGTCTGAGCATAAACAATATAGATCAAGCTATCGATGAAATAAAAACAAGATATGAAAAACCGCTTATGGAGGTATTTAAACTATGCTAGAATTTGTACTTTCTGTTGCTATTGGTATGATTGTTGTGGCACTTTTTTTAAATGTCTACAGGCTCATTGCCGGTCCCGGCATACCCGATAGAATTTTAGCCTTAGATACACTTTACATCAATTCCATTGTATTGTTAATCCTTTTTGGTCTGTACCTTGGAAGCACTTTATACTTTGAAGCTGCTTTGCTTATTGCGGTAATGGGATTTGTAGGCACCGTTGCGCTTAGCAAATATTTGCTTCGCGGCGATATCATAGAATAAGGGAGATAACATGTTTGAAATTGTACTGGCTATACTTGTTTTTGTGGGTGCTTTTTTTACACTGGTTGGTTCTATCGGCATCGTGAAGCTGCCGGATTTTTTTACGAGACTTCATGGTCCCACAAAAGCTACCACTTTGGGTGCGGGAGCTATTTTAATAGCTTCGAGTATTTTCTTTTTTGTCAGTTCGGGCGAATTGAGCCTTCATGAAATTCTTATTACGCTTTTTTTATTTATAACTGCTCCGATAAGCGCCCATCTAATGGCAAAATCAGCCTTGCATTTAAAGCAAAAAGAAAACAATAAATAGTGCTGAAAAAAGCAAAACCATAAAAAGAGTATAGGCGTATATGTCTAAAAAATCATTTTAAACGCAAAGATATCTTTGCGCAAACTCATCTTGAGGCATTGGTTCATTAAAATAAAATCCTTGATAATATAATTGGTCATCAAGTTCCGCAAGCAATGACTTCTGTGCTTCATTCTCGACACCCACTACTATTGTTCTATAATTAAACTGTCTGCCTATATCCAGTATTGCTGTCAACAATGCAATCTCTTTTGGGTCATCTACAATATCTTTTATAAATTCTTTGTCAATTTTTAGTGTATTGCATGACAGCCTCTTCAAGTAAGCAAGAGAAGAATATCCTGCACCAAAATCATTGATAGCACATTTCACTCCATGCTCCTGCAGAGTATTGATGATACCTTGGGCATATTCAAAATTATCTATCAAAGAACGTTCCGTAATTTCAAGCATAATGGCATCAGATTCTATGTGATACGCTTTAAGTTTTGCTAAAAAAAGCTGAGCAAAATTTTCCTCAAGCAATTGTCTGGCATTCACATTGAGAGAAATATACGAAATACTCCATTGATTTTCTTTTTTCCAGTTCGCAATAATTTGACATAAAGCATCCACCATCCACCATGTAATTTCTCCCAGCAAACCTGCTTTTATAGCCAACGGTATAAAGTCTGCGGGTGCAAGCAACCCTTTTTCGGGATGATTCCAGCGTATCAGTGTTTCAGCCCTGGCAACTCTATTGTCTTTGATAGAAACAATCGGCTGAAAGAAAACTTCAAATTGGTTGTTAGCAACAGCTGCGGTAAGCTCATGCTGCAGCATAAAAAGTTCTTTTTGTGCTCTATCCAGGTCTTCATCGTAGTAAGAGAGATGTTTTTTGGCTTTTTTGGCTTGATACATGGTAAGATCGGCATGACGAATGATCTCTTCTATATTATTCTCTTTTGGATCAACAACAATAATGCCGATACTCGCCTGAAGATGCAAATGAAAACCTTTAATAGCAAATACCTCCAAAAAAACATTTTTTATCTTTTCTGCATATGCTTCGGCATACTCTTTTGTTTTCGTTTTTTCCTCAAAAATATAGGGACGAACAATAACAAACTCATCACCTCCCAGCCTGAATATTTCACATTTTTCATCTAAAGTTGTCTTTAGTCGGTCAGAAACGGCTATCAAAACATGATCGCCCACGCTATGGCCTAAAGAATCATTGATGCCCTTAAATTCATCTAAATCCAAATAATACAAAAGAGAATAAAAACTGGTATGCTTTTCGTCTTGAATAAGCTCTTGCATATAATTCTTAAGTCCTCTTCGGTTCAAAAGCCCTGTCAATTCATCGTGCTGCGCCATATAGGCCAACTCTTTTAATGCAAAATGTTCTTTGGTTTTGTCGTCAACAATGACGATGCCTCCCAGCCGCTTACCGCTGCCATTTAAGGGAAAACATTTTGCTTCCAGCCAAAGCACTCTGTCTTTAGAGATAGGGTATGTGCCGGCATAATTTTGAGAATGCCCCTCCAATGCCTGCTCCATCGCGGCAAACAACTTTCTCTCCGGCAACAGGTTTAAATCAAATCCCATCATCTCTTCGGCATGCTGGCCGAAAAGCGTATGAAACTGGGGATTAAAATTGGTGATATGCAATTGGGAATCATAGGAAAAAATTGCCATTGGCGCTTCTTTGAAAATATCATGAAGCATCATTTTGCTTTCCTGAAGCTCTTTATTTTGCAGGCTTTGCTTGTATGATCTTGCTATCATCATCAGCTGCGATAGATAATACAAAACAATCAGCGCCACAAGAACACTCTGCATCTGCAGATAGCTGCCGGCCAATGTCGCAGCAATAAGAGGAAACAGAATGATAGTAATATATCCTATGGCAATACGGGGATCAGCTGACAAAGAGATAGCCGAAGCAGCCGTAATGCCCACCAGCACGGTTACAATAAAAAGCTGATAATACGCTTCTACGTAATGGATAAAAGCAAAACCAAGCAAAGAAATCAAAAAAGCTGTTGTAAATGCCATGCAGGCAAACCGCTTATACCAAACTTCCATTGTATAGGTTTGGGGCATTTTTTTAAAAATGTATGCTTCTTTCAGTCGATACAGCAACAAAGAGCCCAATACAGCACTCCAAATCACTATGGCATACGAAAGCGAAGAAAAAAGGAAAACAGCTGTCAACACCACAACACTCATTGCAGCAAGAATGCTTTTTTCAGATAACACATACAATGTACTTATGACCATCTGATCCGTACTTTGTAATTTTTTTATTTTTTGCAATAAATTAATAAAGTCCATAAAAGATTATACATTAAAATTGTATTTACACTATTTATTTTTTGTATCTATCTTCAAAAAAATCAATTTTTTATATACAAGCTACTAATTGTTATATAAAAAATAGATTTCTAAAATTTTTTGCTCCGTCTTTGCTTGATTCAACTTTATCGGTTATATCATGAAAGAAAAAACACAACTTGCTCTGTTCGATAGTTTTTATCTCTTTGATTTTATCAAGATTGATCAAATAAGAACGATGTATCCGTACAAAATTATAGGCTGCAAGCTTTTTTTCGAGATCAGATATTTTTTGCGTACAATACGAAAACCCTTTCGACGAACGCAAAACAACTTCCGTAAGATCTGCCTTGATATAATAAATCTCTTTGGGATCAAGAAGATAATAACTCTCTCCTGCTTTGCTCATCAGTCTAAAGGTTGTATCATTTTTTCTTTGCGTATTAATGCGCTCAATATTGTTTTGCAACTGCTGGATACTGTAAGGCTTAACCAGATAGCCTGCTGCACCAATATCAAAGGCCTTTAGTGCATGTTCGCTGTAAGCCGTTTGAAAAATAATGGCAAGATCTGTTCGGTGATAGCGAAGCTCATATCCAAGTTCAAGGCCGTTTGTTTGCGGTATATTGATATCAAGCAGCACAAGATCAAAATGAAATTGCCTCACAAGATCAACTGCCGCCTCGGCGGTTTCACACTCTACAATATCCATATAGCCAAGAGTATTAAGCATTCTTTCAAGCCGGGCCAATGCCAACATTTCATCATCTACGATGAGTATTTTCATAACATCCTCCAAGATGAATAATAAAAATAGGCGGATTCGTCTGTGCAGCCTCCAGATATCCTTCGCATAAAAGCATAAGCCTTTGGTTTAGATTGTTCAATCCGATTCCAAAAGAGGTTGAACGCATCGGTTCTCCGTCATTTTTGACCATCAATTGTTTTTTTTCTTCATCAAAATAGAGCGAAATATGCAATGATTTTTGTGTTTTCATGCCGTGCTTGATCGCATTTTCTACTAACAGCTGAATCGAAAATTTAGGCAATCGCAACGCAGGAATATTTTCTTCCTGCTTCCAATGAATTCTACCCGAAAACCGTATATTTTCCAATGCGATATAATCTTGTACATTTTGCAACTCTTCTTCAAGAAAAACAAGCGCCTGCTCTTTCATGGTATTACGCAAAAAAGCAGACATTCTCAGCAAAGCTTCTTCTGCTTTAAACGGATCGCAATGAATCAGTTCTGCAACCGAATTAAGCGCATTAAACAAAAAATGCGGATTAAGCTGTGTTTCCAGCGAGCGCAAACGGCTTTGCACATAACAATGATCTACTGCCTCTTTTTCATTGCGCATTTTAACAAAACGATACAGCAGCGCTCCGAAAATATAGGTCAATACGCCTATTGCTACAGCAATATTGGTCAGATTGATATCCAGCGGCGGCACGATCTCTATACTGATTTTTTTGGCTGCCAGCGTGCCTGCAATCGTACCAAAAAAGCCTGAAAAAAAAGAGAAAACCATTGCCATAGATAACCAATATCTTTTATGCATCTTGGGTAAAATGATTTGATTCATAAACGAAACAGACACTAAAGAAAACAATGCAATCATAAAACCAAGGGCAGCCCCATACTGTATGCCCGATACCCAAGAATGCCCCAAAAGTATGTATCCCAGCATAGAGAGCAACGCAGCAAAAAAAATGCCGATCATCAAAATATACAGCCAGTCAGTCACTTTAATGCGTAAAGCAATATCATGCATGCAGCAGCCTTCTAAGATTTTCAACACCCAGCATCACGCCGGGCCATCCTTGTGCGGCATAGACAGTATCTCCCACCTGATAAAGTCCTTTTATGGGTGTATCATTACCGGGAAGTGTAGGTAAAAAATTCTCCATTGTAACAGCATTGCCTCCCAATTGCGAACGGTTAATATAACGCTTGAATGTTTTTGGCGTGGCTGCAAACCGGTGAACGATCTGCTCCTCTTTGATATCGAGCATATCACAGATAGACTTTGTCAGCGCGTCTTTAAGTGCATTTTTTTTAAAACTGTAGGTTTCTTTTTCTTCCCACCATCTTGTATCGGTATGAACGGATGCCGTGATGCTGCGATAGCCGTCTTTGCATAATAGCGTATCGCTCGGATCAGAGAAAGAGACAAACACTGCATTCGAAAGCGTATGCACAAAAGGCTCGTTTTGTATCAGCTGATAATGATGCTGAAACTTTTTCTCGCTTTTAATAGTCATGTAAAGCATAAATGAACTTTGATGATTGTCGAGTTTTTCATATGTTTCATAATATTTTTTTATTCGTCGATCGTCAAAAAGTTTTGCACTATCGTAGACTGTTGTATTGAGTATCACATTTTTTGCATAAACGGTTTCATTTTTGGTGTGCAGCGCATAATAATCGGCCTCTTTTGTAATTTTTTTTATCTCTGTTTTGCGTCTAATGTTCTTCATTTTGGATGTCATTTGATCAAACAGCCGGCTAAAGCCCCCCGGCACATAATGGGTTTCGTTAAACGTATACCCCAAAGACAACGCAGCGGTCAAAAAATTTATCTTACGGGAAGAAGCCTGCGCCACAATAAGAATCTGCGCTTCGAGGAACTGCATATACTCTTGGGAGATGTCTCCGTAAAAATTCTTGATGAAACGATAGGCATCTGTACGCAAATAGCGCTGAAATCTCACCATTAAAGGCAAATAGCTCATCAGCGAAACGCATTTTTTAAACAATGTCCGATTGCTGTAATAGTATCCACTTACAGCATAAAACTGTTCTCCTATCTGTTTTACCAAAGACCAAAATTCGTCATGTTTGGGATGCGGATAGTTTTGTTTTACTGCGGACAAAAACGTCTCAAGATTCTTGTGTCTTGGTGTGACTTTGCCGTTTTGCACGACGACAATAGAGGGATCACTGATCATAAGATCAGGCACAAAATCAATCGCATCAAACATGGATTTGACATGATGCCCTTCTTGGTATCCTACAAGAGTTGTTGCGCCCGTATTGTATAAAAACCCCCTATGCGAAAATGATGAACTGCATCCGCCAAGATAGGGTTCTTTTTCAAACAAAACCGTTTCAAATCCTTTAGCATCAAGATAAGCTGCAATCGTACTGCCTCCTATACCCGATCCCACCACAGCATAATCAATCATACCGGCGTTTTCATGCTTGTATAAAGTTTAGCAATACATTCGACAAAAGCAGGATGATCATTGGGTGCTTTTGCAACACGGTACTCTTCAAATCCCATCTCTTGTGCAATATCGCGATATTCGATATTCAGCTCAAATTCGGTTTCGGAGTTATCGATCGTAAATGCGATAGGGTAGATAATGACCTTTTTCATTTTTAAACTTTTGAGCTTGTCGCTCAAATAAGGCTTGATCCACTCAAGCGGCCCAAGACGAGACTGATAGGCAAGATGGGTTTTATAAAAATAGATTCCTTCTTTGGCCAGCGCTTTACGTGCATAAAAAAGATTGCGTTTGATATGAAGCTGATAGCTATCCCCTTTTTCTATGATCTTTTTGGGCAATCCGTGTGCAGAAAAGACAAGCTCAAATTCGCCCGCATCGCACCCCTTCAATGCCTCCTTGATACGCTCAGTAATTGCAGTAATATAATCAGGATGGCTGTAGTAATGATCTACTGTTTTGATTTTTGCCTTAATGCCATGATGTTTTAGCGCACTATACAAATCATCCATAGAAGAAAGCGTTGTCGTTGAAGAGTAATGCGGATAGAGCGGTATCGCGTAGATCTCATCGGCATCTTTTAGATTTTTGAGTATATCGCTTGCAAACGGCGGCGTATAGCGCATCACCATATGCACCGACGCATCAACGACAGATTGCAGTTTTGAAACAAGATTTTCGGTATAGCCAATAATCGGCGATTTGCCTCCGAGTGCCGCATAATTGCTCTTTGCTTCCTCTTTTCGTTTCCATGTAATAATTTTAGCGATCAGCTTCCTGATTGGTGCAGGAGCGGCAATAATGCGCTTGTCATTAAACATGTTGTTTAAAAAAACTTCTACCTCATCTAAGTTATTGGGTCCCCCCATATTCATCAGCAAAATAGCACGCTTCATAATGTCACCTCTTTTTATTTATTTTACAAAACAAAAAGTATATTTTGTAGTCCGATTTTGTTTATTCGTTTAAAAATGCAACGTTTTGCCTATGATCCTGCGATATGTTCAAGCGCCTCATCAATATTTGGAAACGTAAAGGTAAATCCTTGATCCATCAAAGCTTTGGGATAAACCTCTTTTGATCCTGTCAGTACCGAAGCGGCTTCGCCGTACATGATTCTCAATACAAACTTGGGTATCGGCAGAATAGTCGGCCTTCGAAGTACTTTTCCTAGCGCTTTGGTAAAAACATAATTGCTTACAGGATGGGGAGAGACCGCGTTATAAATGCCGGTAAGCCGATGGTCTATTAAAAACCGGTAAATTCCCATCAGATCCTCTATGTCTATCCAGCTTGTCATCATCTTTCCGTCTGCAATGATGCCGCCTACCCCCAACCGAAACGGCGTAAGCATTTGTGCCAATGCTCCGCCCTCTTTGCCAAGAACCACTCCAAAACGCAGTATTGCCGTAGGCTTGTTGCATAAAAAGGCCTCTTCTTCCCAGCGGCGGGCCAAATTCCCCAAAAAATCATCGGCCGTTTGCGTGCACGACTCATCGCATTTTTGGTTATCGGGGTAAATACCTATGGCGGAAGTTGAGATAAAATGAGATACTTCGCTTTGATTGATTGCCTGCACCAGTGTTTTGGTTGTTTCGATTCTGCTTTTTTGCAATATCTCCTTGTAAGGATCGCTCCATCGCTTTATGATGGGGGCGCCGGCAAGATTGATCACTATGTCAACACCTCGGAGTTTTTTTAAAATAGCTTCCTGATCGTCATTTCGATGAATTATGACACAATCAAAAAATATTTGCTGCAACGCTGTACCTACAAATCCGCTTGCTCCTGTGATTGCTATTTTCATTGTATACTCCTTTTTAATTATTATATGACATTTAGTTGTAAGTTGGTAGTATTTTTTTGACAAACAGCCCCTTTAAGATGAAAAAGTATGCCATACTTTTTTATGGAATATACATTTTTATATGAGAGTGTTATCAACTGTAATGCTAAGTGGCTCTTTGCCTTTCATGTCGATACTGTAGCAATAAAAAAGAGGTGTCAATGAATCCTTCCAAAGTTAGTCGAGAAAACGTCTCAAAGATGACCGACCTACCCAATGTCGGCAAGATAGTCGCCCATGATCTTGCATCCATCGGCATTACCTGTCCTGAAGATCTTATCGGCCAAGACCCTTACGCGCTTTATGTGTTGTTTTGCCGCACCTTCAAAGAAAAACAAGATCCCTGCACACTTGATGTGCTGATGTCTATCACTGATTTTATGAACGGGAATGAACCCAGGCCATGGTGGGACTACACTCCTCTAAGAAAAAAACGCTATGGCGAAAACATCATTATTGCCCTAGACTGATCAGCAAACAGCGCTGCCGACCCTCTATCCCTGCTGCAAACATACAAGATATATCATTGCGGCTTTTCGACCATGATCTCTTTACACGCCGCAGCATAATGCCCGCGGCCCAAAAAAAGAAGCGGCTCTTTGCTTTGGTGTGCATTGACATAAATGCGCACCACATCGGCAATAAAAACCGTATGATCCCCGTTTGTATAGGTATCGCACACATTGCATTCATAGATAAAATCAGACGCATCAAGAAGATGATTGCCGCTGATATCAACCTGTTGGCTTTTAAGCTTGCTTGCTGCAAACTTGTCACACTCGTTTCCGTGCAGCCGCCCCATCAAATCGACCGTTTCATAATATTCATAGGGCAAAAAATTGAGTGTAAAACTGCCGTGCGCATGCAAAAGCGCATGGGTATAGTTCTCTTCGCGTACCGCAACGGCGTAGCGAAAAGGGGACTTTGAGATCGGCATATGCCAAGATGCCGCCATCAGATTGCCCTTACAGGCCAAAAGTGCGGCGACTCTCGGTTGGGAATGGCCGCTTTTTTCCGGCGTCTCGTAAACGTTAAACATCAGTACTCCTTTATATGGCATACAACCGCTTTTTTATCTGTCCTGTAAGTATAACGGCGATGTGTTGTTTGCCGATGTGTGAGTTTTTGCATGTTCTACAAAAATCAATTTATCCGTATCAAACCCTGCCGCCTTGGCTTTTTTTATCAAATAACGCTTGGTTTCTTCATCCAAAACCGGCGTTCGAGAGAGTATCCAAAGATAAGAGAGATCAGGCCCGCTGATAAGCGAGTATCGCCCATAGTCAAGATCGAAGATGATATAAGAGCCGTAAAATGGGCCAAAGAAAGAAACCTTCAAAAAGCCCGTATCGGGAGTTTCAACGAAATACGCTTTCCCTTCGGCTTCTTTCCAATGTTTAGACTTTGTATCAAACCCTCTGTTGATGACCTTCACTCCTCCGTCTTCCCTCAAACTATACGTTGCGCTTATCTGCTCCAGCCCTCTTTCAAATGAATGATCAAGCCTTGCGATCTCATACCATGTGCCAAGGTAGCGCGAAAGCTCAAATTCCTTCACGGGCATCACTTTTTCAGGCCTCTCTACACATCCTCCCAATAAAAACATTGCTATAAACAGTATCATACGCATACGTTAACCCCTTTTATCTATTTTGGTACTTAATCATATTTTTTCTATCGAAATATCAAACGTATCAATCCTATTCCAAAAAGAACCGCCGCAAAAGGTTCAAGCGAACAGTCCAAAAGCAAAACAAAAATAGCACTCAAAAGAAATATTATCCCGATTATTACAGGAGACAAAGACTCTTTTAATGATTTTTTCAAAGTTTCAAGCTGCGGTTTTGAAAGCTCCACCGAGAGTTCCCCTTCGCTCATGCGATAGAGTGTTGTTTTAAATGCTCTGATGTCCATGGGCAAACTTTTAAATTCATCGATGATCATTTCAATGATGCTCTCACCCGCGCCAAGCGCTCTTGGAATATTTTGCTGAAGTATAGGCAGGATATCTTTGATACCGTTAAAATTTTCAATATAGGTGGTGCCCAGTCCTTCAATAATAGCACTTACGCGTAAAATATAGATCGCTTCTTGAGGGAGCTTGAAGGGAAGATTTCTTGTCTGCTCAAGCACATCAAAAGCCAACTTCTGCATACTTGAACTGTCAAGCGCATCGTTGTTGAAAATATCAAACATACGCTGTGTAAACTCTGCGAGTTCTGATGTGGGAGCATCATATGCCACCGTACCGAGACGTTTGCATGCACTTATATAGCGTTCATAATCCTCTTCGTTAGCGGCCTTGATAAGTTCTATAATGGCGATGCGTGTTTCATTGGGTACGCTCTTTAACATGCCAAAATCAAGCAAGATCAGCTGTCCCTCTTTGGAGACAAGAAGATTTCACGGATGGGGATCAGCATGGAAAAAACCTTTCACCAGCATCTGTTCGGTATAAAAACCCACCA
>KB223763.1_pt6 | contig 40137 bp, 47 predicted proteins | sample 524768 | NCBI WGS metagenome assembly AMQJ01 (sample SAMN00998488, study PRJNA167727) | sediment metagenome | isolation source: subsurface aquifer sediment | place: USA: Rifle, Colorado | collected Aug-2009
ACTTTTTTTCTTGTCAAAGTCGGTGTCGTTTATGGAGGCGTTTAGCTCTTCTAAGTCCGTCAAGCTCTGCTCAAAGATATGCCCTAAAATATTTACGCCCACTTCGCTCTCAAAATCGTAGTCGCTGAGCTTTTGCGCTTCCATGTCGAGGCACTCATCATCGATGATGAGGCTCTCCAAAAGCGCATCGGGAGCAAAAAGTCCGCCGTTGTATCTGGGGATGCTTAACTTTTCGTTGCCGCTGCTGATGGCATCGAAGTAGATTTTGTAGTAGCCGTACATCGGATTGCCCATGATGTCTCCGGCGTGGCGGGTGCGTATCTCTTTGATGGTATTGGGGTTTAAAAGCCCTCTGTCTTCTGCAAAGAGTATAAAGATGATGCGGTCGCAGAGTTTTTGGGTGAGGCGCAGGAGGGTGGATTTGTCCGTCTCGTTGTTTTTGACGATATTTTCAAAAAGCCGGTTTCGAAACGCACTAAAATCTTTGTAAAGCTCTTTGGATATCTGCTGTTCAAACGTGGTCGATTTCTCTTTGAGTTGGAGCGGCACGTCTTCTTTGATGCTCTCATGGCTGAGGATAAGATGAAGCTTTTAAAACCCTTCATAATCAAGCGTAAAAAGGTGAAATTTCTCATAAGCCGTGGCTTTTTCTATGTAAAAACGAAGCTCATCAAAGTTTGATACGATCACATAGCGGGCGTTGGCATTTGAAACCAAATATCCAAACGCTTGGTCGACAGCTTTGTCAAGATTTTTGGTATCTTGAGCCTTGAGCTCTATGACCCCCACAACTTTACCATCGACAAATATAGCCCCGTCGGCTTTTTTGCTGTCCGTTTCGTTTTTCTTTTCTCTCTCAAGATTGAAGTTTTGCGGGTTTGTATTGTCTAGCGTATAGCCCAGACACTCTTCAAAGATGTCATGCAAAAAGCCGTCTTGATACTTCTCTTCTTTGACGGTTTTGATAAAATCCATTTTGGCTTTATACGCTTGAAGTTTTGCCCATCGCAATGCCACTACACTTTCATCTTGGCTGAAACGTTTTACTACTGATTGTTGAAATATACCTGACACTTAAATCCCTATTGCTTACGGTGTGCGTTTATTATACCCTCAAAGATCATAATGTACTCTTTTGTAATGCACATCATTGCAGACCAAAAGAGCCTCATACTTCAGATATGCTACACTGTCATATAAATTTACAAAAAGAAAAAGCCGGATGTACCAAAAAGAATTTGATCTTAAACTCAAAACCTCATTGCCAAAAGCCGTACTTTTTTACGGCGAAAACGAGTATGCTCTCGATCGTTATCTGGACTTTTATATCCAAAAACTCGATGCAAGAGAGAGTATGCTTGCGCTTTATTTTGATGAGTGGGATTTTGGGCAGGCAAAGGCGTTTCTCTCCCAAACTTCTCTTTTTGGCGGAACCAATCTGCTCATCGTCAAACACGACAAGAAGATCCCAAAAAAAGAGCTCGATACCCTTGTGGAGCTTGCCAACAAAAACAGTGACAACTATTTTCTTCATGTATTTAGCGGTACGGACAAAGAGGCCAGGGATGTGCAAAGCTCTTTTAGCGACAAAAGCGGCGGCGTGTGGGTCCGTTTTTTTGTGCCAAACCTTCGCGAAGGTATAGCGGCACTCGAACAAAAGGCGCGCGAACTGCATCTAGATATCGATACCTTTGCCCTGCAGCATCTTTTGGCGCTGCTTCACAACAATCTTGCGCTTTGCGCGAACGAATTGGAAAAACTTGCTATTTTGGGCACCAAGATAACCAGCAAGGATATCGACAGGCTGGTCTACTCGACTGCACCCTTGGCGATCGAGGAGCTGCTCATTGATCTCTTTAACAAAAAACCCGTCACAGCCACGATCACCAAACTGCTTGAACTGGGAGAAGATGAGTTTGCTATCCTGCGTGCAACACAGTATTTTGTCAATCAGATCTTTTTGTTTCATGCCTATATCAAGCTGCACGGCACTGTCGATTCGTATCAAATACTCGGCTACAAACTCCCTAAGCCTATCGAAGAACAAAAAGCCGCGCTGGCACTGCGTATCAAATCTGCTGTTTTATTAAAAATCTTTGAACATCTCTTAGAAAGCGAGATTGCGATGAAAAAAGCACCCCCTTCTCAAAAAGAAGGATTGCTTTACGGCATACTGATCAGATTGCAGGGGTATTTGTAAAATTTTACGAAAATTCGCTGTGAAATGATCACGGGCAAACATAGCATCGGCTGATTTGAGAACCTTTCTGTTTTCCCCGATTACCCGGCATACAAAAACTTATAAAAAATTAAGTGGGATTATGATAATATAATGTTTCCAAAATTCTTGCTCATTTTTGGACAGTGAAAAATACTGATAAAATGGGCTACTAAACCAAAAGGAAACACATGAATTGTTATGAAACACTGTTTGTAGTTAAACCTACACTTACAGAAGAAGAGATTGCATCACAAATCACTAAAGTGAAAGATGTTCTTGCCAAAGAAGGCGCCGAGCTTGTGGCTACTCAAGATATGGGCATGAGAAGACTTGCTTATCCTGTAGAAAAAAATAACAGAGGGTACTATACTGTTCTTTACTTTAAAGCAGCGGGTGCAGTCATCCAAGAGCTTGAAAGAAATCTTAGAAACAATGAAGACATCATCAAGTTTTTGACCGTAAAATATACCAAACAAAGAGAAGTAGCACAATTTGACAAACTTGTAGCAGCAGCAAGCAGAGGCGCAAGCCAATCAGCTAAAGTTGAAGAAGCGGCTCAAGTTCAAGAAGAAGCAAAAGAAGCGTAATCGCACTTTAGGAGCACCCTTATGTACAACAAAGTTATTTTAGCAGGAAACCTTACCAGAGATATAGAAATCCGATACACCCAAGGCGGTTCGGCTATTGGAAGCACGGGCGTTGCGGTCAGTAGAAAATTCAAATCGCAAACGGGAGAACAAAAAGAAGAGGTCACATTTGTCGATCTTACCTTTTTCGGAAGAACTGCTGAAATAGCCAATCAGTACCTCCATAAGGGAAGCAAAGTTTTAGTAGATGGAAGATTGAAGCTTGACCAGTGGACAGCTCAGGACGGTTCAAAAAGAAGCAAACACTCTGTGATCGTAGAAAACCTGCAAATGATAGGCGGCAAAGACGATACGCAGACAAATAGCGGATACGGAAGTAACGGATACGACAGTACCGAATCAGAAGAATTCTATGCTGCACCGACAACTCCGTCGGCACCAAGACCCCAAGCTGCCCCAAGACAAGAATCTGTATCCAACATCCCAGAAATCGACATCAGTGAAGATGAAATACCGTTTTAGGAGAACACCATGCAAGAAAGAAGAAAATTCAAAAAAAGATTTTGCAAATATTGTGAAGCAAAAATAGATTTGATCGACTATAAAGATATAGCTCAACTTAAATTTTCACTCAGTGAAAGATTTAAAATCATGCCAAGAAGATTGACAGGCAACTGCAAACATCACCAAGAGATGGTAACTATTGCTATCAAAAGAGCGAGACAAACTGCGCTTATTCCTTATATCGTAGATAGAAAGAATGTAGTTGAATCTCCGCTTGATATGATCAAATAAATAACACACTGCACCATCATCCATCATTTTTGATGGATGATGTTTCTGTAAAAATATATTTACATTTTTTACTGCTTATTTTTTTCAAAAACAAGAAATTTCTTATCTGCCCTATCCATTTCATACAGAGTAACCAAATCACTGCTTACCAGCTTTAAACCGCTTAGCTTCATGATCTCATCGACCGTATGATAGTATTGCGTAATCGTCTCTTGGGATTTTTTAAAATGCGTACCCTCTTTTTCAAAAAGAGTAAATTCAGACACATATTTGTTTGCTTCAAAATCGCTGTCTATCGTTAAAAATCTCTCTTTATCATCAACGACATAAGAGCCCACTGCCACGTCTTTAAACCCATACAGCGTGTTGATATCGCAAAGAAAAAAACCGCCTTCATTCAAATGCGCAGAGACGCAGGTTAAAAAACGCGCAAGAGAAGGTTTATCCAAGTAGTTTAGCATATCAAATACAGCTGTGATAACATCATATTTGTCTTTAAGTTCACAAAGATCGATACATGTTGCATCTATCCCTTTTTGGGAACTTTTTTGAACCATCAAGGGACTAAGATCAATACCCTTGGGTGACATGATGCCCAAAGCCTCTTGCATCTGAAGCAAAAAATCGCCCGAACCGCATCCCACATCCAGAAGTGAATCAAAATTAACACCGGTCAGAAAAAGAAGATAGTGTGCATAAAGCCGAGGAGCCGCTTCTTTGACTCCCAAAAGATCTTCTACTTTGGCATAAAGATCGAGCGAAGAAGCACTATTCTCCACGACTTTGTACCACCTCTTTGATCTTTTCATACAAAGAAAAGATCTCTTTTTTCTTTGCATAAAAACTATTTTTGTTAGAGATAAGGTGCGCCGAAGAGTCCATAATATCCTCTGCTACCTTCAGTCCGTTTTCTTTCATTGTACTTCCGGTTTCTACAATATCCACAATGGCATCTGCAAGCCCGACCAGCGGAGCAAGTTCAATAGAACCGTAAAGCTTCACCACTTCTACCCCTACTGCTTTTTGAGCAAAATAGTTTTTAGTGATATTTTCCATTTTCGTAGCCACTTTTATGTGAGGGCGCGACCAATCAAGTTCATCTTCATTTTTGATCCCTATGGCTACCTTACATTTTCCCAAACGCATATCAAGAAGCTGGATGATATCCAATTCTTTTTCAACGATGACATCAAGCCCTACAACTCCTAAATCCGCTGCGCCATGTTCGACATAGGTAGGTACATCTTGATTGCGTACGTTTAAAAAACGAAATCCACCTCTCTCAAAAATAAGTTCTCTGCCTTCGAATTTAAATTCTCCGCCGAAAATCTCTGCAAAAATCTCCAATGTCTCTTCGGCTATCCTGCCTTTTGGCAATGCAATGGTTAACATCTTTTATATCCTTATGCAAATCAAACAATCCCATAGCTAAACTGCTTTGAAAGCATTCTATTTATTGTTTGTTGTTGTTCTTTATTGATTGCACATCAAGTGCATTTTGCATCCCCTTAAAAACCAAAGCTTCATCAAAAACAGCTTTTTCAAAAAATGAAGAAAGAACTCTTCCGTCACCTCCTGTTATATAAAGCGTTTTATCCTGACGGTGTTTATCTATGAGGGTTTTTATGGACGCGATTATACCATAGCTTATCCCATCTTTAGTTGTTAACGGAAGTTCATGCAGATCAACTGCGCTGTTTAATGGGACATCTAAAACACCGGAGATGGATCTGTATGCCTGGAGGTATGCATTAAGCCCCGGCAGGATAAACCCTCCCCTGTACTTTCCTTCTTCTACCACATCCACCGTAATTGCTGAACCGGCATCAACAAAAATTCCCTCCCGATGACTCAAGCAGAGTGCTTTTCTGTCTACGCCCATTGTGCCATAAGCTCCGGCAAGCTTCATTTTGATTGAGACATTGTGCCATGCCGGGATATTGCTTATTTTTTCCTCCAAAGCATGTTTTACGCAAATGTAATAAATATTTTCTTGATGATACTTTGCTATAGCTTCCTCATGAGAGAGATGTATTACGGTCTTGCCGTCAAAAAGATGAAAATAACTGTTTCCGATATCTGCCAAAAACATTTTCTCTTTATAGTTATGCATTTTCCTGCCAAACCTTCCAGCCGCACTCTTCAAGAAAAGCTTTTGCTTTTGAACATAAAGGCGCCTTAATAAAAATATTTTTTTTTGTTATCTTGCTGCCCAAATGACTTTCAAGTTTTTCATGCAAAAAAATCAGCGTCTGGGCTTCTTTTTTAATCACCCGGCTTTTTTTTTCCAAATACATTACCGCCGTATAATAGGTTTTTAAATCCACTCCCAAATAAATCTTTACATGTTTGCGTGAATTGAGTGTTTTTGGGCTGATCTCTTTGAATGATTTGAAAATCATATTTTTCTTTTGCAGGCAGTCAACTATTGTTTTCATTTTTGTATCATAGCAAAATTACGCAAGAGGATGGAAGCTTCGCATCGTATCGGCAAGGTTTTGTTTTTGAATATGGGTATAGATCTGCGTTGTCTCCAGCGAACTGTGTCCCAGCAGTTCTTGGACTACACGCAAATCTGCTCCTCCAATGATAAGCGATGTAGCAAAAGAATGACGAAGGACATGCGGAGATACGCCCAAATATTTTTTGACGATCTTAAAGGCAGAGATACGGCTCAATTGTTCTGATTTGTAGTTTAACCAAATATGGCTGTTGCTTAAATGCTGGGCCTTAAGATAGTTTTCCAGAGCGCTTAAAGCAATAGGCGCTAAAGGAACCATGCGCTCTTTTTCTCCTTTGGCAAACCGAATTTTCAGCCAACCTTCGACAATATCACTGCGCTGCACGCTTAATGCTTCAGAAATACGGCAACCGCTTGCATACAAAAAAAGGATCAGGGCATAATCCCTTAACCCCATAAGCGTACTTCTGTCTATGTGTTCAACTGCTTCCAGTATCTCTTTGTGATCTAAATATTTGGGAAGATTTTGAGATATTTTTGCCATAGGGATCTTGATAACTTCATGCGAAAAATTTTGGAGATGACAAAAATGAAAAAAAGTGTTGATGGCCGAAAGTTTACGATTGAGCGTACGTTTGTTTTCAAAAGCAGCTAAAAATTTTAAGACGTCGGAGGTGTTCAGAGCCGTAAGGGATTTTTGGGTCTTTTTTTCGAGCTGCTTAAGATCGCTGAGATAAGAAGAAACCGTGAGTGCATCCAACGCTTTTGTCACGCCGATATATTCTTCAAAAGCCGTAAGCAAATCACTCATCCTGCACCCATTGACCGTTTAAAACATTTTTTGGCTCACATCCTTAAAAAGTAAGCCAAAAAATGATATTAGTTATAACTCAATTTAGAAAGCTCGACCACATCACCGTCTTTATAAAGTTTTTTACCTGTGATAAAAGCAGGATCTTTCACGCTTCCAAGATCATAAATTTTATATTTTTTCAGGTCATTGGAGAGTACGATCAATGAACCTTGCTGATCTAAAGCGTATACTTTTCCGTCAAATGCTGCAGAAGCTGAAAAATGTGCAAATTTAAATTTGTTGTGCGCAATTTCCTCTAAATTTGTATTGAATTTTTTAATTTCACCTTCTTTGGTGAAAAGATAGATATAGCCCTTGTCAATACTTACTTCCGAAATATTGGCACGATGCTCATTTTTGCCTTCTGTGTCCAAGGTAATAAGTGTTTTTGGTGTAGCGGATACCATCGTATTGTCCATGCGAGAAAGGTACATCACATTGTTAAATGCCTTGGCGCTGCTTATGTAAACAACTTTTGCATTCTCCGGGTCAGCAGGATTGACAATAATCAATTTGCCATCAAGCATAGGCATGACAGCAAGATTGTCTATAAACATAGGGGTTGCGGCTCTTGTATCTATGGCGAATGTCTCTTCGGACCGGCTTTCAAATATTTTTTTGTTATTGGATATCTCATAAATACCAAATGTATTATTGTTTAAAACATAAGTAATTATATCGTTTTGAATACCCGCAGAGACCACAGGAACGTGAAGCGCTATGGCGCGTACGGTTTCTTTGGTATTTTTATCAATCACTTTTAATACACCTTCGGAATTCGCTGCTAAAGCATAAGAAGCACTTTCGCTTAAATATCGATAATCTTCTCCCATCTGGATACCGCTAATCCCTTGCTTGCCGATATATTGACCATTTTTAAGCGTAGCACCGTCACGGCTCAGATCGACAATACTGCTTCCAAACGAATGCGAAACGCTTGATGCAGAAAACGTCTCTTTAGGCTCAAAATACTGTTTGCTTGTGCATCCGGAAAAAAAGAGTGCCGCTAACGATAGGGCAACAAGTGATATTTTTTTCATTACTTTACCTTTATGATAGAATGTTTAAGGAGCGATGCAAATAATCCGATTGAAGAGCGTTCATCAATGCTCTCCAGCTGTGTTCTGGCTTGTTTTGCATCCCCGGCTTTAATTGCAAGATAGGCAGATTCCAGCAGCGCCATCTCTTTATATAGTACCGAATCTGTACTTTCATTGGCCAATACTTTTTGCGCATACTTGCTTGAATCGGCTATCACTTCATTTTTACTTTGAGACAACGGCACCAAAGCATTTACATCATTTTTCTTTACAGCCTGGGCAAAAGAAAAAAGTTCAAAAAGAGTTGGATTGGTATCTTTAAGCGTTTGAAGCGCTTGAGCATCTTCAGGATTGGCCTGCAATGTCAAAAATGCTTCATTTGCTTTTTGAAGCGTTGCTTCATTCATGGCATTAACCACAGTTTTGCCTGCGAAAAAGACCAAAAGTATGATCACTGCACCCCAAATTATTGTTTTATATTTTTTATATACTTTTTCCAATTTAAAGGCAGAAACAAGTATCTGCTCGTCACTGCTTAATTCTTTTTTAGCCTGATCTATACTCTCTGAAATACTCACAGCATTCTCCAAAATTAAAATTAGACTATTATATCAAAATGGGATTAAAGGTTAGTTATACATAAAGCTTCATGCCGGCACATTTGATCTGTACATATAGTATGCGCTACTTCCGTCCAGGTAAAAGGAAGGCAACTCTTTTTTGATAACAAATCCAAATTTTTGATAAAGTTTAATTGCAGAAACATTATCCAAGCGAACTTCCAGTGCCATACGATTATATTTCTTGTCATCATATGCACCCAAAGCCTTTTCAATAAGCTTTTGAGCAATATGCTGACCTCTAAACTCTTCTATAACAGCGAGAGAATGAATTTTAAGTGTTTTTTTGATTCTAAACAGCAGGATGTATCCTACTATTTTTCCATCATCTACTGCTTTTAACAATAGATTTTTTTGAATGTGATAATAAAATGCGTGTAGCGAAAGAGGATAATTACTAGAAGTAAAGACCTCTTGTTCTAAAGCATAAAGGGCTTTAGCATCTTTGGAAACTGCTTTTTGAATTATCATTTTTGATAAAGTGTATATTTTGGAAGTAGTCGATAAGGCCGATAGGACATTTTAACTTTTTTGAGATTTTCGAATCCCATATCATCTCCGACATTGATATAAGTGACACCAAACATCTCTTTGAGAATTTTTGAAAATTCTCTAAAAATAAACTGTGCGCACCCTAGTATTTTAAAATCAGTTTTTTCAATAATGACACTTGCAGTAGTATCGTTAATTTTTTCTCCCACAGTAAAACCCTTACATTCTCCTCCTATATAAAGTATAATCCCAAAAAGATCTAATTTTCTATAATACTGTATCATTCTTTTGATCGCTTGTCTTTCTAGATAGATCCCTTCTAAAAAAATATCTGCTTCTTCTTTGGGCATATATTTAATACGATCAGCTATCCATTTATTGAAAAGATCGATAATATCTTTACCATGGATATCCGGATCCAAAACCATGATCTCGTGGTCGGGATAAGCTTTTTTGAATTTGTTGATCTCGTTTCGTTTTGTATGATATGAATTACCTTTAAGTTCTATGAGATCATCTGCTTGATAGATATAATCGACAAGTTTTTTTTCAATAATAAAATCGTCAAGCATTTCAAAAATAAAGGTCCCCTCTTCAAGGTGATCGACAAAATCTTCCAACATTGTCTCATCTATATACTCTATCTTAGAGTAATATCGTGAAGTATTATTTTTATTCATAATTCCAAAACAGTTAATAATCGCTTTATAGACATTTTTCTTGTCTCCCAAGGGCGGCAAGGGCATCGTAAGCTCGCTTCCTGTCATACTGAAAAGACAAAACGTATCCTCTATGATCGCATAAAAACCGCTTGCACTCGAAAACCAAATAAAATTTGCAGCAAAAGTATAGTCGCTGCTGTCTACCTTGAGTTCTTTAAGATAATTTTGCATCATAGCTTTTACCTCAAGACCAAAAGGCTTAAGTGTAAAACCGCCTATTTTCAATTCGGGCATACACGTCTCCTCTCACCTTTAAATAAGTGTGCAATTGTATAATAAAATTGACTTTTCTATAGCCATACTTTAGGATATTTATCAATGAAATTCTATAAAAAACTAGATGCCAAACAGACGGTAGTTTACAATTCAACGATTGTGATTCCTAAGTTTCCGGGCATACGGTAAAATTTTTCTATCTTTGGATGATTTTTCAAATACTCCGTGATGAGTTTGGCAAGCACACCGCTTCCCGTACCGTGGATAATCTGCACTTCATTCAGCCCGTTCACCAAAGCATCAGAGAGAAATTTATCTACTTTTGCTATGGCTTCATCGGCGTACATTCCTAACACTTTTACTGAAACACTTGCGCCTGTTCTTTGTACGGTAACATCCGTTTTTTTAGATTTTGGTATCGTTTTGGTCTGCGGAGTTTCACCTGCTTTTTTAAGCTGATTGAGCGGCACTCTCATCTTAAGGCCGTCCACGATGATCGTCGCGTCATTGCCTCGAACCGAAAGCAGTTGCGCTTTATGGGAACGGTATTTGACCTTGTCTCCTTCTTTGAGGGGCTCTTTCGCTTCTAGTTTTACCTCTTTGGATGTAAATGTTTTACGCTGATATGCCTCATTGAGCAATCGTCTCCCTTCGGTAGACTCTTTGGCCTTAAGTGCTTCTTGTGCTTTTTTTGTAGCCGCATTGTAACGATTTTCCAAAGTAGCGATTGCTTTTCTGTGGCTTTCTTGAAGCTTTGCTTCTTCTTCTTGAAGCTTTTGTTTCTGCTTTTCAATCGCAAGAAGCTTTTCGTCTATGCCGGCGATCTTTGTACGCATCTCTCGTTCGAGAGAAGTGGATTTCTCGATCAACTCATTAAGATTTTCCTTATCCTCTCCGTAAACCTCTTTGGCTTTGGCGACAATAGCAGGAGGGATACCATAACGTTCTGCAGTCTCAAAAGCATAACTCTTGCCGATACTCCCTTGCAAAAAAGTATATGTAGGCCTACGCATGGCTTCATCATAAAGTGCAGCGATCAACTCCACCTCATCATCACTCGCCATCAAAGAAGCCAAACGCTTATGGTGTGTTGTAACAATGAAGGTGATACCCCTTTTTCGCAGCTCGTCAAGCATAACACGGAACAAACTGGCAGCCTCGTCACTGTCTGTCCCCAACTCTATCTCATCAACACCTACTATCGCATCTTCTTTGCCAAAAAGCTTCGCAAACTCGACCATACGGCCCGCAAAAGTAGAAATATCATTTTTGACCGACTGAGGATCATCAATGACTGCTTCGATACTCTTATAATGCCCTACTTCTGTTCTGGAAGCATCGCACTTAAAAGGCAAAAGATATTTACTCATGTACACGGCACTCAGCATAGATTTGAGCAGCATGGTTTTACCTCCGGCATTCACTCCGGTCACCAGCATAATTTTTTTATTCAGATCCATCGTGATGGGCATAGGATTGTCAATAGCAGGATGGGCAAAATCTTGCAATTTAATACGTTTTTCTTTGCCCGGAAGGACAAACTCATACTCATTGGCCCTGGCAAAACTCACGCGCGCCTGATAGTGGTCAAACCTGTCATACTCTTTATTGATAAACGAAATAAATCGCTCCCACTTGAAAAAAGTCGCAGAAATTTTCTTACAATAGCGATAGATCAGCTCCTCTTTGCCGCTGAGAAGCGCTGCTTCTTTCTCTTTGAGATGAGAGATACTTTGGGGAATGATATAAAAATACCCCCCGGCACTTCTGCCTGCCACTGTCGCTTTTATAACGTTATTAAACCCTCCGCGCGCCAAAAGTGTCTCTTCGCCGCCATTGAAATGGACTTGAGAATCCACCAAATAGGGCAATAATTTACTTGAGTGGGCCAGCTTATAGAGTGTCTCTTTGATCTGTGCCTTATTTTGCTTGATGGCTCTTTCCAGATCAAAAAGTTCGGGATCACGCTCGGCATTGATCTGTCCATCATCGGCAAAGTATCCTATAATCTCACTCATTTCTTGAGGTATTTGAATACTTTTTATCCATGAAAAAAGCGGTTCAGGCAAATCAAGTACTGCAAGGGTATTAAAATAAGACAACATTTTCACAAAAGCATAAATTTCATCCAAGGCAAGCACGCCTTGTTTTTTGACAAGGGTTATTTCTCTGTCAAGATTTGGTACATCATAAGGAGGAGGAAATTGCACATCACAAAGCGCCTTGATATAACGGTAATGCTGATTGATATCCCCCATCATTACAACCGATTTTTCTCTGGCAAAAAATTGTTTAAACCTGGCAATATAACCGTCTAAGTCAAGTTTTTGGATGATGGATTTTTCACTGTGTTGCTGTGCTGACACCTCGTATACACCTCGATATTTTTATTGGGATTATAGCATCTAAACTGCTCAAATGAGTAGATTTAAGCTTCACCGCGAATCTGATAGGTGATATCCCCCGCTCCAAAGGCTGCAATAAGTCCATCGCTATACTCTTTAATCACATGTCCCTCTTTGATAACTTTTACCGCGCCATCTTCTTTGGTGATTTTGTCTGCCATAGTAAGATTGTATTTGGAAAAAGCGCCTTTAAGGTCTATCTCTACTTCCAGTTCTCCTGCCGACCAGATAGGAAGAATCACCAGTTCATCTGCTCCTTCAAAACACTCCACAAACCCTTGAAGGTTGTCCATGGTTCGACTGTATTTATGCGGCTGCCAAATAATATAAAGCTTATTGAATTCTCTTAGTTTGGCATAAGTCTTAAGTGAGGCTATCGTCGCTTTGATCTCTGTAGGATGGTGTCCGTAGTCATCTATCACCACGCAGGAAGTTTTATTTTGCACAATATCAAAACGTTTTTTGATCCCTTTGTAATGTCTTAAATTACAACGGATATCTTCAATGTTTTCGCCCAGCTGCAATGCCGCAAAAACAGCCAATGCCGCATCAGTAGCAATATGCATACCAAACCCAAGCACTTCAAAGGCACCCAGATTTAAAAGTTCAAATTTAGTATAGGGCTCGCCGTTGACCAAAATGAACTCCATATGGGTAATATCTTTTGAAGGATAGAGCCTGACCGCATCCATATCTAAGGAGGAAAGAAATGCATCTTCGGCATTGATTATACGGATCTTTGCCAGAGAGAGAAAATGTTTATATGCATTGTAAAAACGCTCTTCATCGTATCCGTAATATTCCATGTGTTCAGGCTCCACGTTGGTGACTACCGCCAAATAAGGATTGGAGTTAAGAAAACTCTCATCACTTTCATCAGCCTCAAATACCACTTTGTTGTTGGCGCAATGGCGCACGTTGGAACCAAACTCTTTGCTGATGGCTCCAATCAATGCATTAGAATCTGGAAGAAGAGAGGCAAGCATTGCCGAAGTCGTACTTTTTCCGTGTGCCCCGCCCACAGCATACACCTCTTTTTCTCCAAGGATAGACTTTAAGGCCTCTTTGCGCGAAAGCAGTTCTATGCCAAGCAGTTTGGCTTTTTGATATTCAGGATTGGTAGGCCGCACTGCGGCAGAGTAAATAACTCTGTCTACCCCTTCTACTGCATCTTCATGGTGAGGTATCGTGATTTTTGCGTCAAAATTCATTGCCAAATCATTGGTAATTTCTGTTTGCTTGATATCCGAACCCGAAATCTTATGTCCGTCATTTGCTAAAAATTTTGCCAATGCCGACAATCCTATGCCGCCAATACCGATAAAATGAATTTTCACAATCAATCCTTTGCCAAGACTTTTAACTCTTCTTTTGCTTCTTGTACATATTTTGCAAACATTGTAAGCAAAATATCTGTAGGCTGCGTAAAAGTTTGAATGAAAAAAGCAAGCGGATCCTGCACATCCACGGCATCTACGTCTACAAGATTTTCAATAAAATCATCAAAACTATGGCCCGCCATCACTGCGCATGCATGCACCATCATTGCATCTTTTAGCGCCTGATGATTGACAGTGTGGTACAAAATCAAAAAAATCTCCTTCGCGCCCTTTTTATCATTTTCGCTATAGCGCTGAATGCCGTGCTCGTAGATCGCTCTTGCAGTGGCAAGATCTTCTGGGTCATTCATATCAAAAGCTTTTTGTATAGAAAGATTTTCTGCAAGTTTATCGAACGCTGTATTGACGATAAAAGTAAAAATCTCATTGATATCATCTTCACCGGCTTCGATGATAAGATTTGCATCAAGAAGCTGATACCCTTTGGCGATACTGTTTTCATCTACCATCTCTTTTTCCAACATTTTAAGGTTTGCTAAAAATGTTTCATCTTTTTTGAGTTCTTCTATATGTATCTCCGGGGTTTCCATCTTATTGCTCCAATGCTAATTTAATTCTTTTGAGTGCCTGAACGGTTTTGGCCTCTTCGTACACCAATGCCAACCGTACATACCCTTTTCCTTCTTCTCTGCGTCCGAGAAAAGAGCCCGGAAGCACCTTAAGGTTGTAATCTTTATACAGTTTGACTGTAAAACCAATCTCATCTTCAACTTTCAACCAAATATAAAAAGTTGCTTCAGGCATCTCTAGTCCCAGTATCTCTTTGGCTGATTGAAAGTTTTTTTTATATTTTTCTCTGAATGTATCTACATGCGCCTGATCTGCCCAGGCGGCGGCAGCAGCATATTGCAGCGGCAAAGGAGACGCGCACCCCACATAGGTACGGTAAACCATATATTTCTCAAGGATCTGCTTATCCCCTGCAATGAATCCGCTTCTTAAGCCGGGAGCGGATGACCTTTTGGAGATAGAATTGATTACCACTATATTTTTAAACTCCTCATTGCCCGCTTCGATACTGGCATTCAACAAAGAAGGCAAAGGCTTGTCTAGATAAAGATCTATATAGCACTCATCGTTAAGCAAAACAAAATCGTGCTTGAGTGCCAACCCAACCCATCTCTTGAGAGCATCCATGTGCATTGTAGAAGAAGTAGGATTATTGGGTGAATTTAAAATAACCAAATCCGCTTTTTGCAACGTTTCTTCATCTACTTCGGGTTGAAAATTGTTTTGGTTATTTAAATTGAGATAAAAAACCTCGGCACGGCTCGCTTTGGCTGCACCCTCATAAATCTGATAAAAGGGGTTAGGGAAAACCATAACCGGATCTTCGATATCATGCAGCAAAAACTGAGGAAAGTTAAAAAGCACCTCTCTGGTTCCAAATGTAGGAATGATCTGTGCATTATTCAAAGACAAATCAAAACGGTTGCGAAGATAAGCAAATATTCCTTCGCGTAAAATATCTTCCCCTGCTGTCTTAGGGTACTTATTGAGCAGTGCTGCACTGTTGCAAAGTGCCTCTAAAATGAATTGGGGGGTATCAAACTGGGGTTCGCCTATCGTTAAACTTAAAGGCTCATATGCGAGATTGGGGGTAACGCCCTCAAGCAGTTGATGTAATTTTTCAAAGGGGTAGGTTTCAAAATTCATTTACACTCTGTCTTTTTGAATGAATTATACCGTAGATGGTGTTAAGATTTGAAAAATACTCTACAACTTTACGATAAACGCTCCGCGGTTAATTTTTTGCCTTATATCTCCCAATGCGCGTTTAGCACTTGATTCGTCGCCATAAGGTCCTACAATTACCCTATAAATGCTTTGATGAAGCACTCTATAAGAAAATCCTGCTTTTTTGATACGTGCCAAATAAGCTGCCTTGGGTGTCTGCGCAAAAGAACCTACCTGTACGCCATACCCTTGGGGTATATTTATAGGAGCTGCGGGTTGTATGTTTTTTTGTACATATTTTTCAGAAATACGCTGCGGGGCTGCTTTGGGCTTGCTTGTGCCCTTTGCCAACCATTGAATAATCTCATTTTGCAACTGATTCGCCCTCCAGTTGCCTTTATTGCTGTTGACTAAAATTACGACATTATAAAGCTTTCCTGCCCTATTTTTGACATACCCTGCAATATTTTTCACGCGCTTAAGCGTACCTGTTTTCATCCATGCATGCTTACTGACTATCGTGCCGCCAAAACGTCTTTTTATTGTGCCGTCTACCCCCGCAACAGAGAGCGTATCTCTCCATCTTTCTCCGTATCTCTCATAAGCACCCTCCAAAACATCAGACAAAAGTTTGGCATTGAGTTTTGAAATTCGCGACAGACCGCTCCCGTTATCGATTTGTAAAACTTCGCTTTGTAAAGTTTTTTTGTTTTTCAAGATAGTCACAATGGCGCTTCTTCCTTTGCTCAGCGTAGCAGGAGCACCGTACATTTTTGCGCCAAGCAAAAGCAAAAGATGGCGAGCATAAAGGTTGTTGCTGTCTTTTGCCGTAGTTGAAACGATCTCTTCAAGGGGTTGCGAATAATGAGTAAAAAGGATATGGGCGGAGGAGGGGACTTTTTCTAGCTTAAGACCCCCCTGCACTTTAATTCCCGCCTTCAAAAGAGCATCTTTTAGTGCATAATAAAATGATTTGTACGGTTTTGTAATTACTTGTGAAATCCTGCGTTCTCCGCATCGTTGAGATATTTTTCCCTGCAGCAAAACAGAAGGGACTGTTTCAGTTTTGTCTATTTTAACAATCGGCCATGAATATCTGCCTTCGCATGGCACATTGATTCGCTGCAAACGATTGACAATCTTATAGCTGCGGTCAACGCTTTTTTGGATTACGCTGTTTTTATTCGGCGCTACGCAAATGGTGCTTATGCGCTCGTTAAACATCATGGCATCCGGCATTGCATTATAAGGACTGTATATATTCTCGTCAAATCCGGAATTGTCTTTATTTCCTACTTTGAAATAACTGCGATCTATAAGAATGCTTCCTCCGATCTTTCGTATCCCTTTTTTGTTTATCTCATTAATGATCTCAGGCAAATCATCTGAAGAAAGGGTTGGGTCGCCAAAGCCTTTTACTATCAAATCCCCATGCAAAACTCCGTTCTTAAGAATGCCTGTGGTATAAAATTGTGTAGGCCAACGGTAATCAAATCCCAAACTTAAAATAGACGCATAAGTTGTTACCACCTTGATAACAGAGGCAGGCGTCATGGCTTTATGGGCATTATAAGAAGCAATGACATCACCCCCCACCTCTTTAATATAAACACTTACTTCATTTTTTGCAATGCCTGATTTGTTTATCTGCTGCTGCACTTCAAGAGGAAGTGTTGCATGCAAACAAAACGTGATTGCCAAGTAGATAACGATATGCTTCAATTTCTTTCCTTATAAGCCATTGCCAGTCCTCACATTGCTTCTTATAGAACAATTCTTGGTGTCCGATATTTAAGCACATAAATCCTTTTTTGCCTTTGTCAAAGCATTTTCAGGATCCGGCGTTTTTTCTATGGACAACACTATTTAAAAGTCCGCTTTCTCTTTGGCACTTTCGATCATAGAGATAAAAATCGTATAAAGATTTGCTACCACTGCACCGATAACCAATCCTGTCGCCATAGGTTCGTTACCATAAAACTTCAATGCAAAAAAAGCCGGGATAAGATGCAAATCGGCTACCAAAGAGCCTGCCAAAAGTTCGGCTGAGAGTATATTTCTTACCCCGATTTTCAAAATCGTAGAGATGACATTGACGCTTCCCGCTACAAACAGCGCTACCAACGAAGATTCGTACAAAAATGCTGCCGATGTCGTCAAAGACATCAATGTAAAAAAGATATAAAAAACTTTACCCCAATTCATCTGCGCTTCCTTTAAATTTCAAACTCCAAAACGAATTTTGAATGACGTATTTGGTTTTATTCTTTTTTCTTGTATCCGGGCAAAGCCCGTCTGCAATTCACCGCACTAACGCTTCGGCTTTGCCGAGATAAAAAATGCTTTTAAATTATAGCGTACCCTGCTCATACATTTGACGCATTTTTTCTTTCTCTTTCTCTCTTTTAAGTTTTTGAGCTGCTTTTTCTCTAAAATCAGAAACAGAAAAACCAAGCCATATTAAGAGCGGAGATGCTATAAAAATAGAAGAGTAGGTACCAACCATGATTCCTATCATCAACGTGAAACTGAATCCTTCAATGATCTCTCCCCCAAACAAAAAGAGAGTCCACACTACAAGCAGAGTCGTCAAAGAAGTAAGTGTGGTTCGTGAAAGGGTGCGTGTAACTGACTCATTGATGACTTCAGAAAGCTCTGGAGCTTTGAGTGATAAGATCTCCTCTCTGATACGGTCAAAAACGATGATTGTGTCGTTAATCGAATAACCGAGTATGGTAAGTATTGCCGCAAGGGTATCAAGATTGACTTCGATATTTAAAAGCACTATCGCACCCATAGCGATAGTCACGTCATGGGCCAAAGCAAGTACGGAAGCAAGTGCAAAGCGCCACTCAAATCTAAAGGAAACATAAATAAGAATTCCCAAAATGGCAAGCACCATTGCCATAAGTCCTTTTTCTCGAAGCTCTGATCCTACTTTTGCGCCGACCATATCCACTCTTCGCACGCTAAAAGTGCCAGTATCTTTGAGCAGCGCGGCTACTGCATCTCCCGCATCCTTGCCAAGCGACTGCGAGCTTGTTTTTGCACGGATCACGATCTCATCTTCGCTGCCAAAATAGGTTACACTTGCGCCCTCATAAGCTTTATCTGAGCTGATTGCTTTTCTTACTTCGCCAATGGGGGCTTTGCCTTCATACTGTATCTGGATCAGTGTTCCGCCTGCAAAGTCAATACCGTAATTGAACCCCTTGGTAAAAATAAGTCCAAGAGAAAGAAATACAACTACCAATGAAAGCAAACCGAAACGCTTGCTGTATTTCATCAATGCAAATGCTTTTTTATATTTAAAAACTTCCATGGCTATCTCTCCCCTGCTTTTATGCCAAACCAGAAACCAAGTTTTTTCTGGTTTATTTTAGGCAATATCCATTGATAAATGCCATGCGTACCCGCAATGGCGGTAAACATTGAAGCTAAAATACCGATACTCATCGTTAAAGCAAATCCTTTAATCGCCCCTGTACCATAAACATAAAGCACTATAGCTGCAACCAACGTTGTCACATTGGCATCCAAAATGGATGTAAAGGCATTACTATAACCATTTTCAATCGATTTTGCTACGGATTTTCCTTCGCGAAGCAACTCCCTGATGCGCTCAGAGATAATAACATTGGCATCTACCGCCATCCCTACCGTCAAAACAATACCCGCCATACCCGGAAGCGTCAACGTTGCTCCAAACAGCGACATAATCGCCAAAATCAAAAATAAATTTCCTATCAATGCGATATTGGCAACAATCCCTGCCATCCCATAATAAAACACCATAAAAATAACCACTAAAACAAATCCGAATGCCAAAGCAATAGAGCTGGCCTTGATACTGTCCGCGCCCAAGCTGGGACCGACTGATCGCTTCTCTTCTACAAAAACCGGGGCAAGCAAAGCGCCTGAACGTAGTGCAATGGCCAAATCGTGTGCTTCAGGAATTGTAAAGTTGCCTGAGATCTGCACATGACCTCCTCCGATACGCTCCCTTATAACAGGCGCCGAATAAACTTTGTCGTCCAACACAACTGCCATGCGCTTTCCAACGCTTTTGGCTGTAAAGTCTCCAAAGATTTTAGCCCCTTGCCCATTAAGCGTAAAATTGATCACGGGCTGATTGTTTTCATCAAACCCTACTTTTGCATCGATAAGCATCGAACCGTCAAGTACAGGAATCTGATGAAGCAGGTAGCGTTCAGGGGTATTGACATCGGTTAAAATCACATCCCCGTAACTTCTTGCTTCATTTTCGCTCATCGTCTCCACTCTCGCGATTCTCTCTTCATCTACAGCCATAAGCTGCAAGTGTGCCGCTCTTGCTATCAGATCACGGATACGCTGCTCGTCCTCTTGTGTTTTGATACCGGGAACCTCCACGAGGATTTTATCTTCGCCCTGTTTGGCTACCGTAGGATCTGCCAAGCCAAACTCATTGAGCCTGCCGCGGATAGTATCAACAGCCTGGCTGATCGCATTTTGCTGAGTCTGAAGCACTTCTTCTTCTGTCATCATCACAGTAAATTTTAACCCATTTTCATTCAGCACAATACCCGGGATCTCTTTTTTAAGCAATGCTTTGGCTTTTTCTATATCATCACCATCAAGAAGTTCAAACGTGATTTTTTCTCCCTCTTCTATGTGCAAACCATCAAAAATGATCTCTTCATCATCAAATGTATACTTTATGCTCGCTGCTATGGATTTCAATTTTGATTCAATGGCTATTTCACTCTTTACACCAAGAAGCATATGAAGACCGCCTTGCAAATCAAGCCCGAGGGTGATTTTTTTACCGCTTTGGCTTTGCATTAACGAAGGAATAGAAAACACTACTCCGAAAATAAGTGCAAATACAAAAAGTATTACCCTGTAATTAAGCGTTTTCATTGGCCACTTCAACCTTTTTCGCCACAAAAGCCCTATCTAGTTTGACAATGGTGTCATCATTTAGTTTGATTTTGATAAAATCTTCTTCAGGTTTTACAATCTCAGCGATAAGGCCCCCGCTGGTGATAATCTTATCGCCCTTGGCAAGGCTTTCAAGCATTTGTTTGTGTGCTTTCTGCTGTTTTTGCTGTGGTCTGATAATCAAAAAATAGAAAATCGCAAATAAAATGATCAATGGTAAAAATGAACCAATCATGCTACCTTGTTCTGCTCCCATAGGAATCCTTTTGAGTAATTTTTTTAAAATGAGCCAATATTTTAACACCTTTGTGCTAACAAGAGGCTTTTTCATAGCCTTTTTGGGATCTTTGTTTATCTACCTTGATGCGTGGGGCATTTCATCTCCCGCGCTCAATACCGTATGCGGGGTTGCAGCTCTGTATTTTCTGCTCAAAGAAGAACAAAAGGTATGGTTTTGGGCAGGATTTTTTATAGGAATCTTTTGGTTTTGGTGGATCAGTCTTAGCTTCAAACACTATGGTATGATTTGGGCAATTCCCTTTGGTATTTTGATTGTTTCGCTTATTTACGGTCTGCTCTTTTGGTCTATAGCCTTTATTGCAAATAAAATCGCTGCTTTGCTCTCTTGGAATTATGCTGTCTCTTCTTTGGCCTTCAAAACATTGGGGCTTTTAGGACTAAGCTATATTCATCCTTTCGGTTTTGACTGGCTAAAACCAGAATTGATGTTTACCAATAGTTATTTAGGGATTCACAAATGGCAATTTGCCGTCATTGTTTTGTCTTTGAGCTTTATAATACTAAAAAGGCATCCTGTCTTTTTAGTATTGATCTTTTTTTCTTATCAGTCCGTCAATCACATACCTCACAGTATTCCTTCTGACATACAGATAGTATCCACACGAGTTCCCGTAGAAGACAAATGGAAAGAGACCTTGCACTTCGGGCAGTTCAAAACTTTTTTAACATTGATAGATGAAGCGATTGATGCAAAAAAATCCCTTATCATACTGCCCGAGTCTGTATTTCCTGTTTTTCTAAATCATTCCCACGATTTGCTTGAAGAGCTGACAAAAAGAGCACAGAAGATAAACATCGTCGCAGGTGCGCTTTACTGGAACGGGAAAGTGCCTCACAACTCTGCTTATATCTTTACGAAAAACGGAGTACAAGTAGCCAACAAAGTGCTTCTGGTGCCTTTTGGCGAAAGCAATCCTTTGCCTGATTTTTTAAGCAATTGGGTCAATAAAGTCTTCTATGACGGTGCGGTGGATTATCAAGCAAGCAAAGAGATGAGCGATTATGCCATCCAAAACAGTACCTATCGCAATGCCATTTGTTTTGAAGCAACCAGCGAAAAACTCTATGAAGGAAATCCTAAACAGATGATAGTTCTAAGCAACAACGGCTGGTTTGTTCCTTCTGTTGAACCTGCACTCCAAAAGATTTTGTTACAATACTACAGCAAAAAATACGGTACCACCATCTATCATAGCGTAAATATGTCTGATGCCTATATGGTCAAAAAGGGCATAGTGACAAAGATCTAAACAATAAGACTCAATACAATAAGGAATTCTTATGAAGAGCGGTACAAAATTCTGGATACTCCCCATCAAGGGGTATCAGTACATTTCAAAAATGCTGCCGGCAAATTGCCGTTACTATCCCACCTGTTCAGAATATGCCAAATGGCAATTTGAATTCAATACTCCCCATAAGGCCCTCATGGCAAGTACATTGCGTATACTTCGCTGCAATCAGCTCTTTGCCGGAGGCATAGACTATCCGCTTATCAGCTTTATCCCTCCCAAGACACCCGTGCCACTCAAGCCGGCTCCATACACTTACAAAATCAACATACACTATTGGCTTGTGCCTAAAAATAACCAACATTACTATGTAGTTAAACAGTTCTCCTCGCGTCCAAATCCTGTCTAGACTCTCTTTTACTCATTTTTAACAAAATATGTGGCATACTCGGATCCTACTATTGCACAGAAGGATTTTACATGTCACTCATACTCCATTCTCCTCTCGATATGCATCTGCACCTAAGAGACGAAAAAATGCTCGAAAACATCGCACAAGCAAGTGCGCATACATTTTCAGGCGGACTTATTATGCCTAATCTTGTACCGCCCGTGAGCAGCAAAGAAGAGATCATTGCATATAAAAATCGCATTTTAAAAGCTATTGGAAAAGAAACATTTACCCCCTATATGACACTTTTTTTCAAATCCGCATACGATAAAACTTTTCTCGAGAGCGTGCGCGATGAAATTACAGCTATCAAGCTCTATCCTGCCGGTATCACAACCAACTCCGAAGGGGGAGTAAGCGGTTTTGACATAGAAGAGCTGCGGGGCGCACTGGAAGCAATGAGTGAACTTGATATCCCCTTATGTGTTCACGGGGAGACAAACGGTTTTGTTATGGATAGAGAAGCAGAGTTTGTGGCCATTTATGAAAAACTTGCCTCGGCTTTTCCAAAGCTTAAAATTATCATGGAACATATCACTACCAAAAAAAGCGTAGAAGCACTCGACAAATTTGAAAATCTTTATGCAACCATTACCGTGCATCATTTGATGATTACCCTTGATGATGTCGCCGGAGGGATGCTTAAGCCTCATCTTTTCTGCAAACCCATCGCTAAACGCCCTGAAGACAGAGAGGCTTTGCTCAGAGTAGCCCTAAACGCTCATCCCAAAGTCATGTTTGGTTCAGATTCAGCACCTCATCCTCAACACGCCAAAGAGTCTTGCGGTTGTGCGGCAGGTGTTTTTACTGCACCTATTGCCCTTCAGGTGCTTGCCGAACTTTTTGAAAAAAACGGTGCATCACAAGAAAAACTTCAAGCATTTATTCGCGATAATGCACAAAAAATCTACAACATCACACCCTTGCCTAAAAAGATCGTTTTAGAAAAGAAACCATTCAAGGTTCCTCAACTTTATAACGGAGTAGTCCCAATGTATGCAGGAGAAGAGATCGCTTACTCTATTAAAGAAGTCTACGATGGACAGTAATGGGGTTTTTGCACCACGTTAAAGACTTTTTACAATTTTGCAACACAAGACAACCTGTTGCTCAACTAATTACAACAAAAAGGAAAATGCATGATCGCCAATAGTATTGAAGAGCTTATCGGAAACACCCCCTTGGTCAAAATCAACTCTCTCTCAAAAATAAACGGGGCAACAATATTAGGAAAATGTGAATTTATGAATCCTACCTCTTCGGTCAAAGACAGGATTGCCTTTAATATGATCAACGAAGCGCTCAAATCTGGAGAAATAAACGAAGAAACAATCATCATAGAACCTACCAGCGGCAATACGGGTATAGGGCTTGCCGCTATCTGTGCTGCTAAAAAAATGAAGCTTATTCTCACAATGCCTGAGTCCATGAGTATTGAAAGGCGAAAACTGCTTGCGCATTTGGGCGCCAAACTGGTTCTCACGCCTGCTTCCGAAGGAATGAGCGGCGCTATTGCCAAAGCCGCTCAATTGGAAACAGAATTAAACAATGCGAGGGTCTTGCAACAGTTTAGCAATCCAAACAATCCTGACATCCATAGAAAAACCACTGCACTTGAGATATTGCATGATACCAAAAATAGTGTAGATATTTTTGTGGCGGCAGTCGGAACAGGGGGCACACTCACAGGCACTTCAGAAGTTCTTAAAGAGATAATTCCTGCGCTCCAGGTTATAGCCGTTGAGCCGAAAGCCTCATCGGTGCTCAGAGGCGAACCGGCAGGACCACACAAAATACAAGGGATCGGGGCAGGCTTTATACCCGAAATTCTCAATACTAAGATTTACGATGAAGTCATTGCCGTAAGCAATGAAGATGCATTCGCCATGTCTAAAAAAATGGCACAGGAAGAAGGATTGCTTATAGGGATTTCAGCAGGAGCAAACCTTGTGGCTGCCAATCTTCTTGCCGGTCGCCCCCAAAATAAAGGGAAGACTATAGTCACTATACTTTGTGACACTGCAGAACGCTATCTTTCTACTGAACTTTTTGATGCCTAAGCCGCTGTTTTTAGAGACCGTCAAGATAGAAGACGGACAAATTTTTAATCTCTCCTGTCATCAGGCACGTTTTGCAAAAACACGAAAGGATTTTTTCGGGATTGAACACAATCTTCTGCGTCTATCAAATGCAATAAATGCACCTGAAAAAGGCCTTTATCGATGTCGAATTCTTTATGACGAAAGAATACAAAATATTGAATATATCCCTTATGCGAGCAAAGAGATACGCACACTAAAGATCGTCTCTTCAAATCTTGACTATGCGTATAAATATGCAAATCGTGACCCGCTTTTGGCTCTGCTGGAAACAAATCCCGATGCGGATGAAGTTATTATTGAAAAAAATGGTTTTCTTACCGATACGACCATAGCCAATATTGCTTTTTACGACAGGGAAAAATGGTGCACCCCCTTAAACCCTTTGCTTCAGGGCACCACAATGACCAGACTGCTTGATCAAGGTTTTTTGCACCCGAAAGAAATCACAAAAGAAATGTTGCCCAGCTATACACATGTAGCTTTAATGAATGCTATGATAGGATTTAAGGTTATAAAAAATATAAACATTTTTTCATAAGGAAGAGTACAGCATTATGAATCTTTTTCAGACAAAAACATACCGCAACCTTATATCTGAACATCTTCGAAATACTATCACTTACCTGTTTGGCGAGGATCAAGCATTTGCACTTGCTTGCGAAACAAAATACATCACCTTTACGCCCCCATTACCCGTTGAAATTAAAAAAACATTTCATGAAACAGTACTTTTTATCATCAGCGGATATGCGTATGAAAGTGCTCAATTAGAAGGAGATTTTTTCTCTTTTGAAGCAGGATTCGGAAGTGAAAATTTCGGCTCAAAAGTCCACGTTCCGTTACTTGCTATCAAACAAGTTTTTGTAGGAGACGCGCCCATCGTGATCAATCTGGCAGAACCTGCAAGCAAAGAAGAGGCAAACCCGAAGAACACTTCAGTAGGCAGCTCGATGGAAGCATTGCTTAAAAATCCGGAAAATCAAAAGCTTCTCAAAAAAAAGAGATAAAAGCGCAGCTGCGCCTCTCTTAGCAGTGCCCGCCCATAATAAAATCAACCACTTGATCGACATAGGCATTGTGTTTATTCTCTTTAGAGTAAACAATATAAAAATTACGGTTCATTGTATAGCCTCTTAATCTTGCCTCAAAAAGCTCACCGGATGCGACATCGTCGGCAATGGCAAATTTAGAGATAATCGAAACAACCGGATGATCCACATCTTTTTTGCTTCTTTTGATTGCCTGAAGTACCGAAGTGGTATTGCTTACTTCGCTTAATACATTGAAATTTTTGCAAGATACGCCAAGTTCCTCAAAAACTTCAGTAATAACGCGTCTTGTATGCGATCCCTCTTCACGGCAAATCCAGCTATACTCATAGAGATCTTCTGTTTTAACGATTTTTGGCAGAGGTACATTGCTTACAAGTACCAATTCATCCTCCAGCCACTCTCTATAGATAAGATCATTGTCGAAAATAGGTGACTCAATAAGCCCTACATCCAATTTTCTGTCTTTAAGTTTTTCTATAATGCTTTTGCTTAAATCTACACTCAATTGGATGTCGTTATTGATCATCTTTCCGATACTGTTGAGACACTCGCCGGGAATTACGTATGTTCCTATGGTATAAGACGCCCCCAATTTAAAAGTAATCTCTTTATTGATAATCTTAAGAATATCCTGCTCTGAGATATGGATCTCTTTTTCCAGCCTTGTCGCTATTTTATAAAGTTCTTCGCCTTCATTGGTTAATTTAATGCCGTTTTTTTTGCGCTCTATTACCCTGACTCCCAAATATTTCTCTATAAATTTGATTTGTTGTGTCACTGCAGGCTGGGAAATGCCCAATTTGGCAGATGCTTTAGAAAAACTTCTCTCTCTTGCCACTGTTAAAAAAGTTTCAATCTTTACAAAATCTTTTAACATCATTTTTCCTTATTTTTATATTAAATTTAAAACTATTGAAATCATTATATCAAATTATACTGAAATAACTACATAACAAAACATTATTTTATATATTTATTTGTGGGCTTTAATAATTTTCACGATATAATTAAATATAATCAGAGGAGCAAAGTTAGCGTATGGAAAAGATTTTAAATGAACTCAATCCGTCACAGCGTGAAGCAGCAGAACACATAGATGGTGCAATGCTCATTCTTGCGGGTGCCGGCAGCGGAAAAACGAAGACACTCACCGCAAGACTTGCTTATTTGATCGGAGAGGTAGGTATTGATCCTGCCAACACGCTCACGCTTACTTTTACCAATAAAGCCGCAAGTGAAATGCGGGAGCGCGCATTGAAACTGGTAAAAAACAAAACATCTTATCCTCCATTGCTGTGCACATTTCATAAGTTTGGTTTACTTTTTTTAAAATTTCATATCGAAAAACTTGGAAGAAGCAATACTTTTGTTATTATTGACAGTGATGACAAGAAACGATTGCTCCGCTCTATTGCAAAAGAGTTAAAAATTGACCTCAATCTCTCTTTTGTTGCCTCTGAAATTTCAAAATACAAAAATTCTCTTTTGAATGCCCAAATTGTAACAGAAAAAGCAGAACTTCCGGACTACAAAAAAGTAGCTGCAATTTATGAGCGCTATCAGGCCAATATTGAAGAAAATAATCTTGTAGATTTTGATGATCTGCTGATGCTTACCTATAAAATACTTGACGAAAATGAAGACCTTCGCAAAGAGACCAGCTTGCGTTATCGCTATATTATGGTTGACGAGTATCAAGATACCAATGAATTACAATTTAGGCTTCTTGAGCATCTTGTGAGCGAACATGGAAACCTTTGTGTCGTAGGAGATGATGACCAAAGCATCTACGGATGGCGCGGAGCAAATATTCGCAATATTTTGGATTTTGCAAGCCACTTCAAGGAGACCAAAACGGTTAAGCTGGAAACCAATTATCGTTCTACCGAACCTATACTAAGGGCTGCAAATGCTCTTATAGAGCACAATTCAGCACGATTGGGCAAAAAACTTTTTAGCCATAAAGGAGAAGGAGTTGAAGTAAAACTGCTTCATTCACTGGACGAAGCCCATGAGGCCAAAGCAATCGCGCAAGAAATTCATACGCTCCTGGACAAAGGGGTCAATCCTGAAGAGATAGCTGTACTGTACCGGATCAATGCACTTTCCCGTTCCCTTGAAGAAGGTTTCAGCAAAGAGGGGCTTGGATTTAAACTCATAGGAGGTATGCGATTTTATGAGCGTGCTGAGATTAAGGATATTATCTCATGCTTTAGGGTATTGGCAAATCCTCATGATGATTTTTCACTCTTGCGTATTATCAATAAACCCAAAAGAGGTCTAGGCAAAGCCTCCATAGAAAAACTCCAAAAAGCCGCCCATGAAGAAAAACTTTCACTCTATGCTTTCATCCAAAAAAATCTTAAAACAAAACTTCCTGCCATTGTGAGCAAAAAGGTTGCAAATGCTTTGCGTGTGCTGCTGGAGGATATTCACGCCCTTCAAGAAGAAATAGCTGCCGCGCCGGGAAACTTTATTACTCTTTTCGAGGAGCGTATTAAACTTAAAGATCATTATGCGGGCATGATAGATGGGTTTGACCGTATTTTAAACATGGATGAATTCTACGGCTATTTTAGGGATTGTGTTGTAAAGAATCCTGATCTTACTCTCGATGAGTTTCTTAACGATATTACTTTACAAAGCGACCAAGATCAGCTGGAAGAAGATACTGTTGCCATCATGAGTATCCATGCGGCCAAGGGGCTTGAATTTGAGCATCTTTTTGTTATAGGTTTGGAGGAAGAGTTTTTTCCTTTGCTTGGCGAAGGATGCAACATGGAAGAAGAACGACGACTGGGATATGTAGCGATCACCAGAGCCAAATCCAATCTTACTCTGTGCTATGTGGATAGCCGTTTCTATAAAGGCCGTCGTAAAATGATAAATAAAAGCCGCTTCTTGGGTGAAGCAGGACTTATTCAAGATGCAAGCCTTAAGATTACCAAAGCTTCTGCTTTTAAAAAGGGAGATCTTGTAAAACACAAAATTTTTGGTATAGGGCGAGTACAGGCTGCCAACAAATCAGGAAAAGAATACAAGCTCCTTATTAATTTTGGCGGAAACAAAAAAGAGATACTAAGCTCTTTTGTACAAATTATTTAAGAACGCAGGATGAACAAAATTTGTCTAGTAACTCGCAGATGAATCGTCTTTTTGTTGTCAACAAGCCCATCTTTCGCAGCTCCAACAGCTACATGGGATATGTCAAACGCAAATATGGTACCAAAAAAGTCGGCTTTTCGGGCACACTGGATCCTTTTGCCACAGGATGCCTTATCGTAGCAACAGGCCAATACACTAAACTTTTTCAGTATCTCAACAAAACCCCTAAAAGCTACAAAGCAACTTTATGGCTAGGGACCAATTCTCCCAGTTTAGATATTGAAAAAGTCGATAGCATTCAAGAAATAGCCCCTTTTAAAAATGAACAAATTAATGAAGCACTAAACAGCCTCAAGGGTGAACTTACTTATTATCCGCCCGTATTTTGCGCAAAAAAAATAGAAGGGAAACGTGCCTATGAACTTGCGCGCGAAGGCAAAGAGGTGGAACTTAACACTATCACCTCCACTATTTATGATATTAAACTCATCAATTACAACCATCCATTTGTACATTTTGAGGCTACCGTAAGCGAAGGCACATATATACGCAGCCTCGGCGCACTTCTCGCAGACGAACTTGGTGTAGACGGCACACTCTCCTCTTTGCACCGTATCCATGAAGGGAAATTTGTATTTGACGGAGAAAAAGCGCTCAACCCCTTTGATTGCCTTATTCTTCCTTTAAATATCTATACGGGGGATGATTCGTACCTTGAATTAGGGAAAAAACTTCAAATAGAGTACTTTCAAACCAAGCAAGACGGAGAATACCTTGTTGAAACAAAAAACTTCTTTGCTGTTATTAAGATTGAAAATCAAGAGATAACCTACAAACTTAATCGCATAGAAAAATTTAAGAGCCCTCATGTATAGTATCAATGCCCATGCCAAAGTCAATATCTTTTTGAAGATCACCGGGCACAAGGATGGCTACCACACGCTGCTTTCACGCTTTATGCGTGTAGAAGACCTTTACGACACCATTACATTTGAGCCTTGTGAATGCGAAAGCTTTACACTAGAAGGCTGCAATGATATCCCTTTGGAATCCAATACCATTTATAAAGCCTATAAAGCGCTGAATGCCCATACCGGCGATCTTGACATCCTCAACTTTTTTTACCGGCATAAAGTCGTCGTTACCAAGCGTATTCCAAGCCAGGCAGGCCTGGGGGGAGGAAGCTCCGATGCGGCGGCGTTTATGCGGCTGGTTAAAAAAGTATGCAATCTGCTGATTTCCACGGAAGAATTGGCAAAAATCTCAACAACCATAGGTGCCGATCTTCCTTTTTTTATCTATAATTATCCCTCTGCCAATGTTTCCGGCTTCGGAGAAGTGGTCGAGCCTTTCACGGAAGAACCTTTAAAGCTGGAACTCTATACTCCGCATATTGGATGCAACACAGCCCTTGTTTATAAAACATTTAAAGAGCATTTTTTAACAAATGTGCGTCTAAGCAGCATTATAGGCTGGGATCAGCTCCCCTCCAGGGAAATTCTTGAAAAGATTCATGATCCTGCTATCTTAAATGACCTCTACGGGGCAGCTCTTATGGTATATCCGGAGCTCGCAAAAGCAGCAAAAAAGGAATGGTACTTCAGCGGAAGCGGAAGCACGTTTTTCAAAATTAAAAATTAAATCTATTTTGCTTTTACAGACGCGGCTTTTTTCAAGCCGGTCTATCAAGATATAAAAATCTTTATTTTTATTTTTGCATTTTTTTACTAAACACGCTGCTTGCTATCTATGTTATAATACTTCCAAAAAAGGTATATCTTTGGCTATTACTCTTATTGCACAAAACAAAAAAGCGAGGCATGATTATGAAATACTCGAAAAATTTGAAGCGGGTATTGTCTTAAAAGGAAGCGAAGTAAAAGCGCTACGCGCCAAACGAGCCAATCTTTCTGATGCTTTTTGTCGATTCATAAAGGGTGAGCTTTATCTTATGAATGCACACATTGCTCATCTTGAAACAACGCATAAGCATTTTAGTCCGGACACCAGAGAACCCAGAAAACTTCTGATGCGCAAAAAAGAACTTAATAAGCTCTATATGAAAGTGCATAAAGACGGACTTACCATCGTACCGTTAATGCTTTATTTTAATGAACGCAACCTTGCCAAAGTAAGCATAGCCATTGCAAAAGGGAAAAAACTTCACGACAAACGAGCTGACCTCAAAGCCAAAACACTCAATAGGGAAGCTGAGCAAGCGATAAAAAACAAAGGAGCTCTTTAGTATATTTTATTCTGAAAAAGGATTTTTTACACCGATACAGCATAAAGCCTTAAGCTGAAAAAGTTGGTAGAGTATTAATCAAAATAGAATTTTTAAATGTAGAAATTAGTAGAAAAAGACAAGAAAGAACCCGCATTTTTTAGCTGTAATGCGGGTAGACAAAAGAAAAAACTATTTTCTTCTTAGTTCTTTAATTCTTGCAGCTTTACCTTTAAGATCTCTAAGATAGAATAATTTTGCTCTTCTTACTCTACCTCTTCTTAGAACCTCAATACTTTCGATACTCTCAGTATAAAGCGGGAAAATTCTTTCAACACCAATAGAGTTGGCACCAATCTTTCTGACATTGAATGTTTTTCCTGTGCCTTGTCCTCTAACAGCGATGCAAAGCCCCTCATAATTTTGAACTCTTTCTTTATTGCCTTCTTTAATTCTAACGGCCACTCTCAATGTGTCACCAGCTCTAAAATCAGGAATATTTTTGTTTTCCAATTGCGCTTGTTCAAAGCTTTCAATATATTTATTTCTCATGTGATACCTTTTTTTTGTATAGGTCGGGTCGGAAATACTTTGTTTTACACAAAGCCAACTCTCTTTTTAAGTCCGTGATTTTACTATGATTACCCTTTAAAAATTCTGAAACTACTGCATTGTTTTCATAAATTTTAGGTTTTGTAAAAGAAGGGGCTTCCAGCAATGCTGCTTCAAAACTTTCTATCATGAGGGAATCACTGTTTCCAAGCACGCCTTCAACATTCCTGCTCACAGCATCACAGACTACCATGCTTGCCAATTCTCCGCCTGTTAGAATAAAATCCCCTATTGAAAAAAGCTCATCGGCATACGCTTCAATCACACGCTCATCTATTCCCTCATAGCGACCGCTCACGAAAACCAAATGTGATTTGTCGGCTAAACGCTTTGCATCATTTTGCTTAAATGGTTTAGCTACGGGGGTTAAGAATATTACATAGGCTTCAGGGAATTTTTTTTTAATGTGTCCAAGAGTGTCCATTAACGGTTGGGGTGTCATGAGCATACCCGCACCTCCTCCTATCATGGGAGCATCTACTCTTTTGTGTTTATCTTGGGAAAAAGCTCTCGGATCATAAAAGTCAATACTTATTTTTCCGGACGCTGCTGCACGGGATAAAATACTTTCGGAGAAATATCCTTCGATAAGAGCGGGAAAGAGTGTAACAAAACTAAAATGCAAAATAGTACCTTAGCTTGCTTCTAGAATATCTTTAGCATCCTGCGTCAATACCGTTTTTGTTTCTATATCCGTTTTTACTATATATCTTGAAATATAAGGAAGTAAAAACTCTTTTGCCATTCCTGCTTCTACTAAAGACTGATCCGTTTTTATCACAAGATAATCCAAATCCAGCATCCGCTGAATGTCATCAACTGTACCCAAAATTATCTCTTTTTCTTTCACTGTACAGCCTATAACATCAAACCAAAAATACTCATCTTTTTCAAGATGACAATATGCTTTGGTCTCCTCTTCGCTGGCGTAAAGTTTTACATTAGTAAGTTTTTTAGCGCTCTCCACGCTCTCATAGCCTGCAAAACGTATTGTTCCTCGGTTGGGATTGAGATCTGATATTGTGAGGTCTCCGCGGCTGCTTTTAAAGGTGTGTCCGACTTTAAATTGTTCCGGAAAGTCTGTATGAAGATGAAGCTTTAAATCACCGTAAAGCCCAACGGTTCTCCCCACTTGTGCGATGAAAAACGGTTCGATAGCCATATTTACTTTACAGATTTGACATTAACGCGGTAATTCTTACCGCCTTTTGCTTTACAGCCGGAGATGACTGTTTTAATAGCATTGATCATGCGCCCCTCTTTGCCGATCAATTTGCCAACATCTTCACTGTTGGCAAAGATTGTGATCTCATCAAAGCCCTCATCCACCGAAGTAATCTCGACAGAGATATCTTCAGGATTGTTTACCAAAAGCTTAGCATAAGCGGCTAGAAATGCGGTGACCATAAAATGATTATTTTCCAGCCAATCTTTTGACTGTTGGGCTCATTTGTGCACCGACACTTAACCAATAGTTCAATCTCTCTTGATCAAGAGTAAGATCCTTGTTAACGCTTATCGGATTATAATGTCCTATCGCCTCAATCCAGCCACTGTCTCTTCTTTTTCTGCTGTCTGTTACTACAATTCTGTAAAATGGCTTCTTTTTTCTACCCATTCTTGTCATTCTTATCATTGTCATATTTGTATCCTTTATATTCTCATTTTTCTTCAACTCTTGTAAGAGCAACTGTTACGTCAGCTTCCTGCAGAGGAAAACCGGCGCTAGCATGGCAGAAACAAACCTTGTTTATTTCTGCATCCCTATCAAATAGTACTGACAACTGCTTTTAATGACTAAAGCACTCATCAATACTCTTACCCAGCACTCTTGGGAACGGAATTATAGCATAAAATATATAAAATTTTTATTAAGTTCTGCCTCTTTTTTGATCCTCTCTGATTCTAGCGTCTCATTCCGGGAAATCCGCCGCCTTGCATTTGTTTCATCAAATCTTGCATTTGTTTCATTCCGCCCTTTCCGGAAAGTTTTTTTGCCATAATAGCTGCATTTTTAAACTGTTTTAGCACTCGGTTAACCTGCATCTGATCAAGTCCTGCACCCGCTGCGATACGTCTTTTTCTCATGTTGTTTAACAGATCCGGATCTTCTCTCTCTTTTAGCGTCATTGATGAAATCATTGCTTTGATGGTCTTAATCTCATCTGAATTTTCCAGATCCATATCGCCTATCTGCTTTGCTAAATTACCCATGCCGGGAATCATGCCCATAATAGATTTCATGCTGCCTAGCTTTTTCATCTGCTCCATTTGGGCTAAAAAATCATTAAAGTTAAATTGTCCTTTTTTAATTTTTTGCGAAAACTTTTTGGCTTCTTTTGGATCGATCGCTGCAGCAGCCTTTTCTGCAAGAGATTCGACATCTCCCGCGCCCATCAAACGGCTGACTATTCTTTCAGGAATAAACTGTTCAAGATCGGGCATTTTTTCGCCTGCACCTATAAATCGAAGAGGCACTCCCACCTGCTCTGTCAGTCCAAGAGCTATTCCTCCTTTGGAGTCCCCATCAAACTTACTTAAAACAACACCCGAAATGCCAATTTTCTCTTTAAAGGTTTGGGCTGTTCTAACCGCGTCCTGTCCGGTCATAGCATCGGCTACATAAAAAAGCTCATCAGGGTCGGCTATCTCTTTGACCTCTTTAAGCTCACTCATCAGCTCATCATCTATTGCCAAACGTCCTGCCGTATCTATAAGAACAACATCATAAAGTTCTTTTTTGGCTTTTTGAAGCCCTTCTTTAACGATCTGAACTGGCGTCATCGTCTCGTCGGCCACAAGATCCACGCCTATCTGCGATACAATCTGCCTAAGCTGTTCAACTGCTGCAAGCCTCTGAAGGTCTGCTGCAACCACAAGTACTTTTTTCTTTTTTTGCTCTTTAAGAAAATAGGCAAGTTTTCCGGTGGTTGTCGTTTTGCCGGATCCCTGTAAGCCTATCATGAGCACGACCGTAGGAGGATTAGATGCGAAAGTAAAACCTTTGGGAGCGCCTTGTATGGTAAGCAAACGGGTAAGCTCTGCTTGAAGTGCCTTTAAAAATTGTTCTTTACCGATGCCGTTTTTCTTTGTATCCAGCTCAACAGCAGCAATCAGTTCCTTGACTACCTTGTGATGCACATCGGCTTTTAGCAATGATTTTTTAAGTTCTGCTGTTGCTTTTTTTAACGCCTTGTCATCATCATGAAAACGAATTTTTCCAATGGCATTTTTAAAACTATCGGTTAATGTATCAAACATATCTTCCCTCTATTATAAATTATCAAAAAGCGGCCGATCCGCACCACTTTTGCATTGACTGGCATTAAAACAGAACATAGTATAAACCATCTCCAAAGAGTCTGTGCCCTCTAATGCCCGCTAAACAAGTGACGTGATTTTATCCAAGATTTACTTATATCGCGCGATACTTTTTGGTTCTGGGGCCTCAAACTCATAATCAAATATTTTTATCTTTGAAGAGTGCAACAGCATATGTTTGCTTTGGGTTCGGCTTCCATACTGCTCGTCTCCAACGATAGGATGTCCTACGCTGGCAAGATGAACACGTATTTGATGGGTTCTTCCTGTTGTGATTTCAATGCGTACTTTGCTTTTTTTTCCCTGGATCTCTTCGGGAGTAACTTTAGTATATGCCTTTTTGCCTCTAAGGTGATCGATTTTTGAAAAAGCTTTGCCTTTCTTGATCGTTAGTAGCGGGGCATCTATCTCCATCGCTTCATACAGTACCCCTTCAACCCATGCTATATACTGTTTTTGAACTCGTCTGGCCTTAAATTCTTTGATGGCATCTTCAATAAATGTTTTGTTTCTTCCAAGAAGCAAAACTCCGCTTGTGTCTCTGTCTAACCGATGCAAAAGTTCTGCACCTTCTATTGCATCTTGAATATCATAACTGTCTATTTGTGCGGGCTTATTCACCGCAACAATATTATCATCTTGATAAATAATTTCAATATCTGACGGATATTCTATCCGAAAATGCGTATCGTCGCTTATCTCTGCACGGGCTATTTTTACTTTTTTATCTCCTGCAAAAACCAAACCTCTGTCAATAAGTTCTTTTGCCTGATTATTTGAAATCTCTTCTTGTTTTGCCAATACTTTATATGCTTTGTCTGTAGCCATTTTTTTCTATCCAATCTTCAAATTCTTTTGTAAGCGGGAATTCCACTATTTTTACTTTACTGTTTTGCCCTGTTTTAAAAAGTATATCACTTTTTGACACTTTAAAACTTTTTGAGAGAAATCTTATTAACTCTTTGTTTGCCGCACCCTCTACCGCAGGTGCTTTGATGCGAATCTTAATGGCATCATTTCCATACATCTCGCAAAACTCATTTTTGCTTGCGGCAGGCTGCGCCTTGATAGATAAACCTACCTTGCCTTCCTTAATTTGATAAAACATTATTCAGGCTTTCCAAAATAGGTGTCAAATCTGTTTTGGATTTGATCTTTGTGGGTTTTAAATGCGTATGCTGAAGTACTTTTTTTGAAAGAGCTGAAGCTTCTACCACGGCAATCCCTTCTATAGCATCAAAAATATCTTTTTGATTGAAATAATATTTGCCTGAGATTATTTTGCAGCCAAACTGCGCTGCTTCGGCTGCATTGTGTCCGCCCAAAGGCTCAAATGCTCCTCCCAAAATAACGATGTCGCTAATTGCATATATATTCACCAGTTCGCCCAAGGTGTCTAAAACTATAATATCACTTTGCATCACTCTATTTTGCGAATATCTCTGACAGATAAATTGCTGTTCTTGCGCAAAGACTTCCGCCATTCTCGTCACTTTTTCAAAACGTTCCGGATGACGCGGCGCCAAAATAAGTACAGCATCCGGCTCTTCTTTTTTTAATGCCAAATAAGCCTCAAAGACCAAGATCTCTTCACCTTCGTGGATGCTCGCTGCACACACAACCATCGATGAAGGTTTCTTGAGCCATGCCGTAGGCAAAGGAAGCTTAGCAAGCTTAATATTGCCCGTAACTTTAATATTTTTTGCGCCCAATAATTCCAAACGTTCTTTATCTGTTTGACTCTGTGCATAGATTTCATCGATCTGCTTAAAGATGTGCCTGTAAAACCAAGCCATTTTCAAATATTTTGGAAAAGAGCGTTCACTCATACGCGCATTGATCAGCAAGGTTTTGGCACCTCTTTTTTTTGCAAGAGCAAAAAGCAGATACCAAAATTCTGCCTCCATAACAACTAACGCTTTTTGGGGTTTAGCCCACCAAAAAAGCAAAGGCTCAAAAGGCAGATACCTGCTTTGAGATGTATAGCTGCTTACTGCTTCGAACCCTGTGTGCGTAGTTGCAGTCATACGCAACATCTCATTGGGAAACATTTCAACAATCGGCGCAATGGCTTTGGCTTCACCAAAACTGCAAACGTGAAACCAGATTCCTGCTTTTTTTAAAGGTCTATTGTTCCACAAAAAAAATCTTGCAGGAATAGCATCTTTGTACTTTGCCTTAAGAGAAAACAATGCCAAAAAAGGCAATGCCATACTATAAAAAATACCAACCGTCACGCTATAGAGAAGAAGAAAAAGTCTCTCCATAACCGATCATTTAGGCTTTTTCTGTCTCGCGCTCGATATAGAGAATCCGTCCGCAATGGGGGCAGTTAACAATCTCGTCACCCCTGATCACCTCAGAGTAAGTTTTATCGTTAAGTTTCATATGGCACCCGTAACATGCCTGTTTTTTAACAGGAACAACTGCTGTGTTTCCTGCCCAGATACGAATCTTTTCATAAAATGAAAGCACTTTTTGTTCAATATTTCTAATCAATATTTCTCTTTTTTCAAAAAGTTCTGCTTTGCTTTGTTCTATTTCGGACTTCTCCACACTTACCATTTCAGCAACAGCCTGAAACTCATGTGCAAGTTGTTTTACCTTCTCGTTTACTTCGTCAAGAAGTATTTTTTTGGTTTCATTAATCTTTTGGAGTCTTTCGATCTCCTCATTGGCAAACGTCATCTTTTCTTTAGCAATATCCTCTTCTAAAGAAAGTGCTTTCATCTCTTTTTCTGTAGAAATCTCTTTGGCTTTCTTACTATTTAAAACAAGTTGGTTATTGAGCAGTTTAAGCTGTTCTTCAAACGTTCTTATTTTTTCTTCATTGTTTGCAATAGCCTTTATGAGTGCATCCGCTTCACTTTGTACTGTATCGATTTTTATTTTTGCTTTGGCGATTTTTTTATCTGCAGCCTCAAGTTCGGGTCTATAACTATCGATTGTTCTATCATTCTTTGCAAGCTCAATGAGCTCTCTTAAACGTTTATTCACTCTTGGTCCTTTTGGAGTTTAGGGGATTTAGCCATATCTTTATATTGATTCAATATGAAATGGATTTTTAGAATGCGAAATTATAACCAAAAGAGGTAAATTTTTCAACTCTTGGGCTAAAATCTCCGCAAAAAACTGTTCGCTTTCGTAATGCCCTATATCCACCATCATCAAATTTTCGCTTAGTGCTTTCATGGCATCATGATACTTAATATCTCCGGTAAGAAAACAATCTGCCTCAACTGTATCCATCAAAGAAGCCCCCGCTCCGGTCGTAAGTGCAACAGAATTAATAATCTCTTTTTTACCCACCACTTTAAGCGCAGGTAAAGATAATTTCTTTTTGAGAAGCGCCAAAAGCGTCTGGTAACTCCATTCTCCTTTTGCAATACAAACAAATGGATTTTGCTCCATAACACTGAAGCCCAAAATTTTTTCAAAAACGTATCTATTGAGATGCGTTTGATCAAAATTAGTATGCATTGCTATGAGCGATTGTTTTTTAAGAATCAGTTTTTCAAGCAGATTTGCAGGGTATCTGGCAAAATCAAGTTGAGACAGTTTAGCAAATATTAGAGGATGATGCACTATAAAAAGTACTTCTTTGGGTGCTTGCTCTATCATCGATTCGTCCAAATCTAATGCAACTACGATTTGAGATATTTCACGAACCGCACTCCCCACAATCAATCCTGAATTGTCCCACTTTTCTTGAAGGTCAAAAGGACTTATTTTGTTGAGAAAATCATATATTTCCTGTAATTTCATACCTATCTCACTTTATCAAAAAAGTGCTGCATATTATCGCATATCACAATTATTGATTTTTAATTTGCTAACTTTTTACTCTTTTACCGCGCTCTTCTTCTTGCGCCTTATACAGCTGGGCACATCCGATGGCAAGCTCTCGTACTTTTAAAATATAATTTTGTCGCTGTGCTTGAGAGATGGCTTTTCTGGCATCAAGTATATTAAATGCATGTGAGGCCATCATGCATTGATCATAAGCCGCAAGCGGCAATCCCTTTTCAAGACAGAGTCTGCACTCTGCACTTGCATCTTCGAAATGTGCTAAAAGTTTTTCTACTGTTGCTACTTCAAAATGATATTTTGAAAATTCATATTCACTCTCTTTATGTACATCTGCATAGGTAGTAACCTGATCTTTGTTTTGGTTCCATACGATATCAAAGACCGATTCAACCCCCTGGAGATACATCGCCAAACGTTCTGTTCCGTAAGTGATCTCTACGGCCACAGGATCACAAGAGATACCTCCTACTTGCTGAAAATAGGTAAACTGGGTTACTTCCATTCCATCAAGCCATACTTCCCATCCAAGCCCCCATGCGCCAAGGGTTGGAGATTCCCAGTTGTCTTCAACAAAACGAATATCATGCTGAGTAAGATCAAGCCCCAGATATTCTAATGATTTTAAATAAAGCTCCTGAATATTGTCCGGACTCGGTTTGATTAAAACTTGAAACTGATAATAGGCGCCTAATCTGTTTGGATTCTCTCCATAACGACCATCTGTGGGTCTTCTGCTCGGTGCGACATAAGCTGTACTCCAAGGCTTATTATCTAAACTGCGCAGAAGTGTTGCGGGATGAAAAGTTCCCGCCCCGGCAGGAATGTCGTAAGGCTGAACGATATTGCATCCTTGTTGTGCCCAAAATTGTTGCAATTTGAGAAGTAGTTCGCTAAAGGTAATTGCATCTTTGTTCATCTATATTCCTAATCTCTTTTAAAATCTTAAAGTTTTACTTCTATCTCGACAGAGTCAAGTTCTACTTTTTTTGCTTTGCTAATTCTATCTTCTTGCAGCTTTACACGAAGTTCATCATCATTGAGCGCCATGATCTGAATAGCAAGATAAGCCGCGTTGACCGCACCTGCCTTACCGATAGCCACGGTTCCCACAGGCATGCCTCCTGGCATCATCACTGTACTGAGCAACGCATCTTCCCCCCTAAGCTCACCGCTTGCCATAGGAACGCCAAGCACCGGTTTGATTGTAGACGCAGCCAATGCCCCCGCCAAATGTGCCGCCATTCCTGCTGCCGCTATAAAAACTTGGGCCCCTTTGCTCTCGGCTTCTTTGACATAGTTTTTGGTTCTCTCCGGACTTCTGTGCGCAGAGGAGATAATAAGTTCGTAAGGTACGCCGAACTTTTCAAGTGTTATACCGCACTCTTTCATCACTTCATAGTCACTTTTACTTCCAATAACAATCGATACAAATTTCATAATCTTCCTTTTTTATTAAAATAAATCTCCTTGAAGATGGGCGGAGCCCCTCTTCAATTCCTCTCACTGAAGCTTCGGC
>KB227470.1_pt32 | contig 39638 bp, 33 predicted proteins | sample 524768 | NCBI WGS metagenome assembly AMQJ01 (sample SAMN00998488, study PRJNA167727) | sediment metagenome | isolation source: subsurface aquifer sediment | place: USA: Rifle, Colorado | collected Aug-2009
CAGTTTTACACTCTCAAGCCTTGCAATAGATATCTCATAATCCGCCTTTTGCTTATGAGACATGTACTCCATCTGTTTGCTTAGAGCTTTTGCATTTAAGTCAACAGCCTGTTTTGCTTCACTGGTAGCACCATAGTCAAAAATTCTCATATTCAACGAAAGGAGAGCTATATTTTGTTTATCTATTTTCGCAGGGTGTGTCGATTCGATATCGTTATATCCATAAACGGTGTAAACATCTTCTAGTTTTACCTTAGGATAGTATGCACCTTCAAGAGCTTTTGAGCTGCTTTGCAGTGCGTTTTGTTTATACAAAAGCGACTTTATAGAATCACTTTGTTCAAAAGTATCCGCTGAAATCTCCATAAAAGCAGATGATTCAAAACTCTCTATCTTCTTTCCAACTTTAATCTCCAACGCTTTTTTAGCACTTAGTATCTCAAAGAGCACCGACTCAATCTCATAAATATTCGTATCATAAGAAGCTTGAAGTCTCTCTACATCATCACGTGTTGCAAGTTTTGCATCATAAAACTGTTTTACTCTCTCAAGCTGTTCATGCATAGATTTTTTTGCATCCTCTTTTGCCGCCAGCAGTGCTTTGAGGCTTTGTATCTCGTAAAAATCCCTTACTATCTCAAGTGATATATTTTTTCTCTCTTGGGATTCATCATGAGCACTTGCCTTATGCTCATTTTTTGCCCTCTCAAGCTGTGATGATTTGATACCGCCGTCATAAACATCAACTTCTACTCTGCCGTAACCGCTGTAAATATCACTTATCTGAAAAGGAGTGACATCGCTCGTATTTTTATAAGAAGCACCGATATCAATCTTCGGAAAGAAGTCGCTTTTTTTTGACTCCACCTCTTTTTCTTTGGCATCTTTTGTATATTTATATGATTGAAGAAGGTTGTTATTTTGATGTGCATGTTCTAAAATAGATTTTAGAGTATCTCCAAAAAGCAGTGCCGGGAGTAGTAAATATAGAACTCTTATCATTCTTATACCTTTTTCGTTACAAGATGTCTCGCACTTATGTCTTTAATAGTAAAAACAGTAGTGCGAGTGTATAAAAATATTACTTGACTAATGCTACTGCATCAATCTCTACAAGTGCATTTTTCGGAAGAGTTTTTACCGCCACCGTTGAGCGCACAGGTTTATGAGAACCAAACGCCGCCGCATATATCTCATTTACAGTTGCAAAATCATCCATTGAAGCTAAAAAAATCGTAGTTTTTATAACGCTTTGCATTGAAGCTCCAGCCTCTTCTAAAACAGCCTGAAGGTTTTGTAAAACCTGTTTCGTTTGAACCACGATATCATTTTCAAGCATAACGCCATCCGGAGTAAGAGCGATCTGCCCCGATGTAAAAACCATCCCGTTTGCCACTACTGCCTGTGAATATGGACCTATTGCCGCCGGTGCTTTGTTTGTTTGTACGAATTTCATTTTTTTTCCTTAATTATTATGTTAAACATCTATTTTGGTTTGTAATTATAACTAAACTGCTATTGAGAGAGTTATCTGCCGACTCTATTTTCATAAAAAACTATAAAATTATCTCAAAGAATATTAGCTCAATATAATTTCATAGATATTTTTTTTCTAAAGATACTCTCTAAAACTACTAAAATTATCAGATTGTACAAATTTTACATCTTGTGATATTTCACTAAAATGCTTTTTGGCACATTCGATTTTGGATGATTCAGAAGTTTTGATATCGAGTCCCAGTCCGCTTCCCTTGCTCTCAACAACAAAGTAAAGTTTCTCTTCATTGTCTTTTTCGATTAAAACTGCCCAGTCAGGATTGTAGCTTCCAAGTGGCGTATTGATTTTAAACCATGACGGTAGTTTTGTAAAAAGTTTTACATTCTCATTTTCATTAAATGCTTTTGCAAAATTTTCTTCTATCGTTGAATCATAAACTGTATGAGTGAAGATAGATTTATTTTCTTTGTTTTCTATCATATTTGAAGAGAGATACCCATACAACTCATTTTCCTCAAAGCACTCTTGGGCGTAGTAAAAATCATTGCCTAACTTTTGGTATTTGATACCATCGACTATAAAGCTGTTCATGGTTTTTTTGATGATTTTTACCGCACCGTCTATAAACTTTTGAGGATTATTTTGAAAATCTTGAAGCTTGCCGCTTTTTATAAGAATGTCAACAATATTTTTGCGCATCAAATTTGTTTCATTTTGCAAGTAAGTCACAACATCGGGAAGCTCATAATCTATGATGTCACAATCCATAAATTTATCTTGTACACTTCCTTCAAGGATCTCAACACCGACTTTGGTTATTTTATTTTTAGCTTTTGAATAGAGATATTTGATTTTTCCAATGGTTAAATCATTTGCCATTTGCTTGGCACACTCAAGTACGAGCTTATCCACATCAAAATCCACCCTGTAGGTCGTTTTATATTTTATCTGCTCCCACAAGGCTTTAAAATCATCACTAAGATAGACTTCTTTGTTCAGTGTGATGAGTTTTTTATCATCTGCATTTTTTATATTCATAGTTCCTGCAACTTTGAGTATTACAGATACTATTTGAGCTTGAACCGCTTTATACTCCTCTGGCACTTCAAATTTATTCTCTTTGATGTCAGCTCTTAGGGAGTTTTGCACTTTACCTTTTTTATCAATGTACTCTTTGGCTTGAAGATATCTAAACATATCCTCACTCTTTGAAGCACCAAAATATTCTACGCTACCATCTTCATTCGTTATAGGAATATTTGAAAAGAAGTGTTCCTCGATTACCCCAAATTTAATGCCTTCTTCCTCTTCAATCTCTTTTTGTAGTGCCTCGGCAAATTTCTCATAGCTCTCATTTGCCATGACGGTCAAAGTATTGACATCAAAGCCTCTCACCCGTTCGCCATCTTGGTTGACACAGATTCTAAGTCCACGACCTATCTCTTGTCTTTTCTTCATTACAGAAGAAGTTTCATTAAGGGTACAGATTTGAAATACATTAGGATTATCCCATCCCTCTTTTAATGCACTATGAGAAAATATAAAACGAAGCGGTTCACTAAAACTAAGAAGTTTTTCTTTGTTTTTCATGATTTTGTCAAATATACTTTCATCGTCCACAGTGTTTCCAGAAGTATCTTTGAGTATCCCTTTTTTATCGGCAGAAAAGTATCCATCATGGATTTTTGAGACCTCTGTATTTACATCAACATCATTAAAAAGCGTACTGTATTTTCTTCTTTTTGAAATCTCTTTGTACTCCTCTTCAAACCACTGAGCATATTTACCTTTGAACGGATTTGCATCTGCATCGTACCCTCTATAATTTGCAACTCTATCTATAAAAAAGAGCGATAAAACTTTGATTCCCTTTTGAGTTAGGCGAAGCTCTTTATCTAAATGCTCTTCTATGGTTTTTCTGATTTGTAATCTTTTGATACTGTCATCATCCACACTGCCAATAGTTTGTCCAATATTTACGCTCTCTTGGTTAGAGAACTCTATATATTCATTCCCTTTTTCTATGTAAATATCATTAATAACATAGTCACTATAAACGCCTCTGCTATTTGATTTTTCATACAAATCATCGCCATCTTTTACCGTTACGGTTTTTCTCTTTGTTGTGCCGTTTTGGTTTACATCTATCTCTATTTTTGCACTTCTTGGAGTTGCACTTACGCTTATGAGCTTGATGTATGGTTTGTTTGAACTATCTTCCAACTGAACATTTGCCACTTCTATCTGCTTGACAAGTTGTTGCTCATACGCATCAATGCTATCGAGCTTATACATGAGGTTAAATTTTTTCACATGTGTAGCACTGTAACGCAATCTACAAAGTGGGTTAAGTGTTTCTATCGCCTCTTTTGACTTTGTGGTGCTATCAACACTTTGTGGCTCATCTATGATTACTATTGGGTTTGTAGAGGCGATAAACTCTATTGGTTTTTGACCATTTAATCTATCGTTTTGTCTATGGATGATGTTTGCTTTTGTATCTTTACTCGGATCCGTAAAGCTTTTTCTAAAAGCATCTATGTTGATAACCATGATGCGTATATCACTGCTTGTTGCAAAATCTCTGACTTGTTCAAGGTTTGAACTATCGTAGATAAAGTAGTCATAATTGACATTATCAAAGATTGATTTGAAATGTTCAGTCGTTATATCAAGAGTTTTTTTCGTTCCCTCTTTTATGGCGATGGAGGGCACAACGATGATGAATTTTGTAAATCCATAGCGTTTGTTCAACTCAAAAATAGATTTGAGGTAAACATAGGTTTTACCAGTTCCTGTTTCCATCTCCACCGAAAAGTCCATAGAACCGAGCTTTTTACTTTGGGCAAGTCCATTTTTGAGTTGAATATTTTGTACATTAGCAAGGATTTCATCATCAAGGAGTTCAATACGATTGCCGATACCCAAATCATTGAGATCATTGATAGTTCTCTGACCCTTTGCACCATGTGTTACAACGCTAAAGTTACTTTGGCAAACCTCTTGCCCTTCAAAAATATCTACAATAGAGCTTATGGCTCTATCTTGGTAGTCTAAATTACTGTCGAATTGTATTTTCATTCTGTTATCTCCCAATGTCCACCTTTTGCCCTCACTAAACATTTTGTCTAATCATATTTTGATATATTTTTCTTTTGCAATAAAGCTATATGTTAATCTTATCTCTCCAGCTGGATGTTAGTTATATTAATTGTTTGTGGTTTAACTTTTCTACCAAATATTTTAATTCTTGTTGTATTAAAACTATTTAACCCTTTTAAAATTGCAATTACAATTTCATATTGTGCATAATTACTATTTGACAACTCTTTAAGATGACAGTAGTATTTACCATCTCCCTCTGCATATAATTCAAAAGAATCTGAACGCTGTTTATAAGCCTCAAAAATACCAATCAATTCAATGTCTTCATTGTAAATATTTTTCGATTGTTCTTTTAAGTAATTTCTTTTTGTTATTGGCAACTCCGTACCATCAATAATTACAAAAAAGTCTTTCAATCTTTTTTGAGAGTTCAAATCATTCAAATTTTTAATAATGCTTTGATATCTATATCTTTGCTCTATATCTTGAAACTTGAATGGGTTTATCTCTTCATTTTCAATATCATCATATATTGAACGAATAAAATTTATAGGTTCTTGATATTTTTTTGTTGCTTCAAGTGTTAATTTCAAACTTCCATGAGCTTTTAGAATATATATATCATCGCTTCTATACAAAGTATTATTCGCTGCAAAGAGCTGGGTTTTGATTCCGTGCATGCTATTCATTGCATTATATTGCGAACTTTCAAGCATTGGGCTATTTTGATTGCCTCTAAATCCTGCCCCCACAAGTCGGATTCCAAAATGTTCACATAAATTTGTTGTATTTGAAACGGCAGTTAATCCGTAGAAATCATTTAAAAACTTTACAAAAGAGTCAAGATTTTCTTCATAATTATCCGTCTTAATCTCATAAGTGCGTTTATCAAAATTATCTTTATCAAAATATTCTAAAGATAATTTTCCATTTAATGCATCTACCATTAAGCTTTCATATGTTTCATTTAAATCAAAAAATAAATCATAGTCATCTTTTGAATTCACTACGGCATGAAAACATAAGTTTTCTTCACTTTGAGTTGGAGTTAAATATATTTTAATTTCGATACTCATGCGACTTCCTTATACATTTTAGCTAAACCAATTCCAAAACAATTTCCATATACCCAGTTGGAAAAATCATTGTTAGCATTTGAACTATCTTTCAAATGGCTTGGATTTACAGAAAATGGATCACTTTTTATCGCTTTTCCAATTTCTTCTATAGTCATATTTTTAACTTCTCTTAGATATCGCTGTATTGCAATTTTTATAAAATGTTCATCCCTCACACTTGCAAATTGATAAAACATCTTTTTCCAAACAACCAATCCATCCCAAGCAGCATCAAGCTGAATTTCTACGAAACCATTTACACGATAAGCGTCCATTTCTTTAGGGTGAATATTCGACACTATTTTTTTACCTTGAAATTCATCTTTCAAAATAAAATATTCATGTTTTACTACTTTTCCTGTTGTCGTTTTATCTGAATAAAGTTCTTTTTCTCTGAAATATGTTCGTTCAATTGATTTTTTAAGCATATTTGTATTATTTTTATCAAATATCTCAACCAAAGTTTTTTTAGTATTTGCATCTATACAATGACTTAATACACTATTTGTAATTACAAATTTGTTATCTTTGTATACATTTTCTATCTGAACATCGCTAATTAAACCATTGCATGCCATTTAATATCCAGTACATTTTTTAATATGAGTTGATTTTAACATTTTATACCTTATACACTCACAACTTCATCAATCTCAAACTGTTTTGGCACTTGTATTGCTTCATCAGTTATAACAACATCTTTGGTTAATAGTGGCATCCGTAACATCTCCATTTATAAAATATTTATCGCTCTATCTTGATAATCTAAGTTGCTTTCAAATTGTATTGTCATCTGCCATTCCTGTAATACTTTTTGGTTCTATTATCAAAGGCTGGAAAAGTACCTTCCAATACTTCAATAATTTTTTGGTTGATAATAGAATCCTCAATGGCTCCTGAAATATATGCTACACGATTTTTATCTGCTTTATCTATTTTAGAATAAATTACTTGCTCAGAATCAGCAACTACTGCAATATTTGGATTATGTGTTACTATAATTATTTGCCGTCTTTGTTTAGCTCTTTGAATATATGGAACTAAATATTCATAAACAGATTCATTGTCCAAGTTATCCTCAGGTTGGTCAATAATTAATGGAATATCATCTTTATCTACTAATAAATAAAATATAATTAGTAAAGCTCCTCTTTCGCCAGGTGAAAGTTGGAACACTTTCTTAGAGTCAAGCAATATGTCATATTCAACAGAAAAACTATCTAAGTCCCACAGCGTTAAATAAAAATCAATTAGTTCCTTAGAATCTCTAAACTGCTCTTCAACTTTTTTATTTTTTGAAATTATATGCATAATTTTTCTATTAAGCTTACATGCATCTCTTATAGAGTTTAGAGGGCTGTTAGCAATTAGTTCAACAATTTCATCCTCATTAAATTTTTTTCTTCTATTATCAAAAAAATCTAAAATCTTATTTTTAAAGTCAGACTTTTTAAGAACAATGTCAGTTGTAAACTCAATAAAACCCTTCAGTGCTGATGTGCGTTTTTTCTTTTCATTTTCCACAAATTCTAAAACAGGCTTATATAGCTCTTCATAGATATTTAGCTCATCTTGATATGTTTCATATAGCTTTGAAAAATCTAAATTTTTTTTACGTTTAATATCTTTCAAAACATTTAACAAATCTTCATTTTTGAATTTTATTTTACTTTGAAGCTTACTTTTTTCAGCAAGTAAATCTTGGTGTTTTTGCGTCCACGAAGACATTTGTACTATATAGGATTGATATTTTTTCTGAACTTCATCTAACTCACCATGCAAGGATTCTATTAATATTTTTTTGTTTTCAGAAATCTCTTTTACTCTCTCCATCAATAAAGTATATTTATTTAAAATAGTGTTCGTATCTAATTCTAACGTTTGCAGTAACTCTTTTTTGTATTTTAGGCTTAATAGTTCATCGACATTCAATGTAATATTAGAATTTTTAAAATCTATATCAAGTTCTTCTTTAAAGTACTCAAACTCTTCAATATGCAGCGCAACTTTATGTTGAGTATTTACAATTGTATTTTTTTGAGTAGCCAAGATATTGATTTTTTCTTGTAGATTAGTTACATATTTATCCAAAACACTTTGATGTTTATTCAAGCGTTCAATTTTCTTAAATTTTACTTTCTGCTCACTATGAACACTTTCATCTTCCTCTGGCTTTGGTATTACCAATATGTTCTCGTCCCGATATTTTTCATGATCTTTAATTTCATTGTCTTTTTCGTGAATACGACCATGAATTCTTTTTATTTCATCATCACTATACTGTCTTTGATAAGATATTTCTTTTTCAAATGACTCTCGTAAATTACTCTTGATTTGATATCTTTTCTTTTGAAGAAATTCTGTCCTTTCCTTTATTAAGTTCTTCAATGAATCTTGTTGTAACTTGTCAGATTCAGCAATATGAGAAAAGACAACTTTATTAATTTCATCTTGAAATTGTTTATAATCATGTGTGCATATTGTTTCTATATACTTTTGAGGTAAATATTTTACCTTTTCTACATCAGTTGAACTAATATCATCTGAGAGGTTTTTAGTTATGCTTGTACCGTCTTTCCAAGTTAAGGTAGCTTCAAAATTTTTAGCCAAACCCTCTCTCCTGAACTTGTCTTTATGCAAAAAGCTAAATTGAGTATTGTCTATTAATCTTGTATTTCCACATAATGAAATTATGTCGGCTAAAGCACTTTTTCCGTTCCCTTTATTTCCTATAATTGTTACAAGGTTTTCATTTATTACAATTTCATTGTTAAACCATATATCAGTCACTGAAGATGCTGAAGTTTTATTGATTTTTATTTTATCAATGTATTTAGTCTTGTTCAATGAAACGAGTTGTTTTTTCTTTGGATTTTCACCTATATAGACTCTTTCGTCAGGTTCATTTAAAACCTGTCTTAATCCATTAAAACAAGGGTTTGCTTTTATCCAAACAACTTCAGAATCAGTCTTATTGTATGTTTTACCAAGTTTATTATCAATATCTTTAAATGAGTGTGCGTCTGAACCAGAGAATATAGGCTTTGGAGATAAATTGAATTGTTCTCTGCCCTTAATTTTATTCAAATAGAAATCTGTATTATTTGAAGTTCCAAAGAACAAATGGCATTTCTTGTCTAACTCCTTGGCATATTCTGCTCCCCTTCCATCATTTTGGCCGGGTCGCAAAGAGCCATAACCATTTGCTACACCTATAATTAAATATTCACTACTGTTAAAATTTTCTTTTAGTTTAATTTCTAAATTATCAATTTTAATCATTGCTTTATCATAACCAATATGCTGCAAGTCAGCACTAAAACAAAATTTATTAGTTAATGATGTATCATCGGTAGATAAAAGCTCTAACCTTGTTAAAAAATTATTAAGTTTATTCAGAGTATTTTCATCATTAGAAAAAACAACATGAACTTGAATATGCTCATTATTACTATTTTTAGAGTCTAACCTGAATTCAATATTTGGGAAAAATATTTTCTTAGAGTTAGAATATTTACCTCTAAATTTTTCTATAAATATAAAGAAATTATCAATTGAAAAATAATCTGTAATCCCAAATACTTTAACATCTGAATCATTTATTTTTTTACAAAAAATATCCCATACATCTTCTTCACCTTCTACAGTATAGTTATTATTTAGCTTTGTAAATGGGGTGTGAATATGTAAATCCCATTTTCTCCATTCTGACCCTTTAAAATAACGCATATTAAACACTCACAACTTCATCAATCTCAAACTGTTTCAGAACCTGAATGGCGTTTGTTTTTACTACTGCATCGGCGAAGCTGCTGTCTTTGAATACTACTCTGGTTATTTCACTTTTGTACTCGTTTTTTAGTTTTGCTATCGCCTCTACTACTTCTAATGTTATCTCATTATCGAGGCAGACTATGAGTGCTCCGTAGCCTATGACAAATACTTTTTTGCCATGCAAAGTTTTTTCTTCTATCGGTAGAGTTAAGTCCAGTCCGTATTTTAGGAGGATTTCGTAGAGTAGGTCTTGTGGGGTTCTGTCGCTTTTGATATTCTCTATTGCTTCGAGAAGATTTTGTTCTAAGTTGTCAAAGTTACTATCCCATGTTTTGATATTTGAGCTGTCGAGTTTGAGGACTTTGAAGCCGATATCGAGGTTTGAGAGGTTTTTGTCCGCATTGTCTGTTTTAATCTTTTCCCCTGCACGGCGGATGCGTTCTTTGCCTATTTCGCAGATATTTTTATATCCTGCTTTATAGGCTTCGCTTTTTTCATCTGTTGGCTCTGGAATTTGCACACAAATATATTTCCTATTTCCATCATCTTCGGCGTTAAGTTGCATTACGGCATGTGCAGTTGTAGCTGAACCACTAAAAAAATCTAAAACTATAGAATCATTATCAGCAAGACTAATTATTCTTGTCATAAAAGATAATTGCTTCGGATTATCAAAAGGTGTTTCAAATTCATTCATCATTGAATAGTCAGGTCGCTGATCATCTGACATAATTGATTTTGGTCTTTGTGCCATGTTTTCATGTAAATATCTTTTAATTGTTGGTAAGCTGCCATCCGTGTGAAAATGTATTCTTTTTTCCTCTGTTAAGCTTTTTAATTTTTCAGTGTTATATCTATATCCTCCAGGTGGAACAGGGTCTTTTATTGATGTAATTGGGTTCATAACAGGCTCCATATTCCCACCCTTAACACCACCAAGGTCACCTTTTCTATATAACCCTCTATCATCAAAATACCAGTAATTTGTAAAATCAATAAATCTTGGATATTTGGTTAGCGTCTTCAACTCCTCCGTAATCTCTTCTTGACTTAATCCCTCTTTCTGAAGTTGTTTTACTTTTTTTACATATTCATCAACATTATTTTTCGGTACAGACCATTTATTTTCTGCATGTTTACTTTTTAGAGCCTCTATGTTTTTGCTATAAATTAAACAATACTCATGGCTAACTGATACAAAAAGACTTTGATTTTTAGAGCTATTCGTATTCCTCACTATCTTTGCAATAAAGTTATCTTCACCATAAACCTCATTACACACTTTTTGTAAATTATCTATCTCATTATCATCAATAGAGATAAAAATAACCCCATCATCTTTGAGTAGATTTCGTGCAAGTTTAAGACGAGGATACATCATGTTCAGCCAGTCACTATGGTATCTTCCGTTTGTGTCGCTGTTTGTGCTTAGACGATTTCCCTCACCATCTACTTGCCCAGTTATCTCAAGATAGTTTTTGATGTTGTCTTTGAAGTTGTCTTTATAGACAAAATCTTTGCCTGTGTTGTAAGGCGGGTCGATGTAAATCATCTTGACTTGTTTGTGGTAGGATTTTTGAAGGAGTTTAAGCACCTCTAAGTTATCGCCCTCAATGTAGAGGTTTTGTGTGGTATCCCAATCTTTACTCTCTTCTTTGCAAGGTCTGAGCGTTCCCGTGCTTGGAGTTTGAGCTATGCGCTTGGCTTCGCTTTTTCCAGCCCATGTGAAGTTGTAGCGTTCTGCTTCATCCTCAGCAAATGTGCCCAACTCCTCTTGAAGTTTAGCAAAGTTTATCTTGCCCTCGCTAAACACTTCGGGGAAGAGTTCTTTGATTTTTTCTATGTTTTGGTTCACTATGTCTAAACTTTTGCCGTCTAATTTGTTCATTTATTTAAAATCCTTTGAGGTTACTTTAACTTATTTATCTATATTTAATAATTTAACTATTATAATATTTCCCTAATTCGCCTTCGGGCACACCCACTTGTTTTCAAGTGGGGCTAAATAATCCCTTTGATTTTTCTATAATCGCCTCAAAGTCTTCTTCTTTTACCATACCAGTTTTGTTCATTAGTCTTCTGATACTAAAAACTTTTATTTGGAGTATTAATGCTGTATTTTGTACGATTCCATTTGAATGATTTGTATATTCAAAAGCATGAAAATAATTACCCTCTTTAATCGTGCTTGTAAGTGGAATACCCAAAAATAGCTCACTTGTTAGTTTTCTCACGACAATTACGGGTCGTGCAAAATTTTCACCTTTACCATTCTGTTCAAATCCAACATTTTCACCAAGTTTTGCCCAAAATATTTCTCGTGGTTTAATACCTATCTTTCTTGTATTTATCTCGGTATCTTTTTTAACTTCATTCCACTTATCAAAATCTTTCATCTAATTCTCTTTTGTGATATAATTTCCATCTTACGGTAAGTCCATGCACGCACACTTACCTTGTTAAGTTCAGATAGCCAACAGTGATTAACCAATTGGTTTCTCCATAGTTTGGTTGTCAATTTCACAAACTTCCCTTTAATTCATTCAATTTATCACTCAATTTTTTCAGCTCTATATTCATATTTACCTTCGCACTGAAACTTGTCTCTTTTTTGATTTTGCTTTTTGCTTCGGTTATCTTTGCTTCAACACTTTGGATATTTTGCAGAATCTCTTTTGTGTTGGCATGTGGATTTAGGGAACCACTATACTTTGAAGCATTAAAAGCTATGAGTTTATCCAAATAGCTCGTAAAAAAAGCTAAAAGGTCGGTGTATGGATGGTGCTTTGCTTTGAGACTCTCTAAAAAAGCATCTTCTATTTTGGTGTGGTTTTGCATGTCTATCCACTCACTAAAATGGCTCTCTTGCACTACAAGTTTACTACTATCTGCTTTGTTAATGCGTTTTGGACTTATGTTAATACACAACTTAGTTCCACATGCCAAGAATATTATGAGTGGATAAGGAATATTTTGAACTATGCTTGTTATTTGCCCCAATTTGTTTGGGCTCAGTATCTCTACTTTTATAAATGCTATTTCTGAATAATCCCGCTCTGCATCTGTGTATGGAGCAATATTTATGGTGTTTTTGTTGAGTAAATATTCAAGAGTTATGCTCTCAATATCGTTTGTAAGTATCTTTTTGTCTGCAACGCTAAGAGAAAAATTTTCTGTAAACTGTTTTTTAAAAAGTTTCTTGTCTATCTTGCTTGAAGCCTCTAAGCCGAGATTGTTTATAAGCTCTTGCATCTACTCTATCACTAAAAAAGATATAAGTTCAAAATCTTCGCTATCGCTAAAACCATCGGTTGCAATACTTGTACCGCCACGACTAAAAAGTGAGTTCATTCCACTCTCCTCTTTTTTGCCGATAATGCTCTCAATTGCTACTTTTAAACCTGTTTGGTAGTGTTGCATATCGGAGTAGTTGTTTGTGTTTTTTTCAAACTGTGCAACAAGCTCTTTTATGGCTTCATCTTTGCCCAAGCATAAATTTTTATACATATCTAAAATAAGTTTTGCACTGCTAAATGCAGCTCTAATCTCATTCTCTTTATCTACATGCACCAAGAAGTAAGGCTCAAGAGAAAATCCATCTGCACCAGTTTGTGGCTTGAGTGATTTTATACAGAACACCACGCCTTTTTCAATCTCATCTGAAACGATGCTATGGATTCCAAGAGGTGCATTTTCAAGCTTTTCTTTGTGGGTTTTTAGATACTCCATCAAGTCCATTCTAAAATCATTTAAAGTTAAATCAGTGATAGAAATGCCGCCGCTTACATCTTCAAGATCTATCACTTTGTTTTGAAGCTCTTTGAGCTGTTTGGCTCTGTAACTCAAATCACTTACCTCTATGTTTGAGGTGTCTATGATATTTTCCTCTCCTGTTGCACTTACATCAAGAAGCACCATGCGACCACTTACACGGCTTTCTAAGTTGATATACTCATCGAGTTCCATATTTGCCCAAAAGTTTACAAGCTGGATTGTTTCGTTTTTGCTTCCAAGTCTGTCAATTCGTCCAAACCTTTGGATAATTCGCACGGGATTCCAGTGAATGTCATAGTTTACAAGGTAATCACAATCTTGTAGGTTTTGTCCTTCGCTGATACAGTCTGTTGCGATTAAAATATCTATCTCTTTTGTGACATGTGGATCTGTTTTGTCTCTGCTTTTTGAGATAGGCGAGAAGTGCGTGAGAAGTGAATTAAGGTCTTTGTTTTTTGTTTGCATAGTTGTTTGGTTGTTTCCACTTCCAGTGATAAGACAACTCTCTAAACCAAACTCATTTTTTGCCCATGAAGCGATATTTTTGTAGAGATACTCAGCGGTATCTGCAAAAGCAGTAAATATAACGACTTTTTTATTGTTTGGATTGAGTGGATTGTTTATTTTTTGCGTGATGTTCTCTTTGAGAGTTTGAAGTTTTTTATCTCTTCTTGCATCCACTTGTAGAGAACTTCCTAAAAGCTCTTCAAGTTTTTGCAAATCGTTTTGTAAATCTTGCTTCCATCTGATTTTATCCACATCTTGAATCAATACTTTGATTTTATTACCGACAAGTTGCGAAGCAAACTCATCGCTCTCAATATCAACATCTATGATACTTTGCTCTTCATAAGTGCCATTTTCACTTTCCAACATATCAATAATTTTTTGATTGTTTTGCATCAATTTTATGAGTGTTAATGAAAAAGAGTTGATAGAGCTTTCCATTCGCTTGAAGAGGTTTACTCGCATCAAATGAATCAATGAGTTTTCTCTATCTATCTGTCTAAATACTTGCCCATTGCCTAAGTCAATGTCGTATTTATAAGAATACTCTTCTTGTTTGTGTGGATAAACATATTTGAGTGGTGAATAAGCAGACAATGTAAGTCTTCTTATGGTTTTATTTATCTCTAAAAGTGGCGGAAATGCGTTTAATATATCAATATCTGGTTTGAGATTTGTCGGGATATTTCTGTTTGGAAACTTGCCTATGCTTGTTGTGTCGTAATACTTCTCAATGTGTTTTCTGCTTCGTGCTATGGTTATTAAATCGAGTAATTTAAAATAATCAAAATTGAGACTATCGAGTAGCTTTTTTGTCGTTCGCTCATCTTCACTTAGTTTGAGCCAACTGTTAAATTTATTTTGAGATTTTCTAAGTGTTTGATCAATAGATTTTATGCCGACATCTTTAAAGGCTTCATCATTCGCTTCGGTGATAAATGCAACTTGATTTTTAAGATCTGTTAAACGGTTATTTACTGGTGTAGCCGAGAGCATCAAAACTTTTGTCTTCACACCTTTTTTTAAAACATCATCTAAAAGTGTGGAGTATCTTGATTTACTCTTCTTTTTATTTGTGCTTGTGTTTCTAAAATTGTGCGATTCGTCTATCACTATGAGGTCGTAGTTTGACCAGTTGAGTGTTGCTAAATTTATCTCTCCACTGTAACCACTTGCTCTTGTTAAATCTGTGTGATTGAGAACATCATAGTTGAGTCTATCTTCTGAGAGAATGTTTCTTTTGTCATTGATTGTGTAAATCGTCCAATTTTCTTTTAGCTTTTTTGGAGCAAGAACCAAAACTCTATCGTTTCTTAGTTCATAATATTTTATGACGGCAAGAGCCTCAAATGTTTTACCAAGTCCAACGCTATCTGCTATGATACAGCCATTGTATTTTTCAAGCTTTTCTATTGCACCAAGAACGCCATCTCTTTGAAAGTTGTAAAGCTTACTCCAAACAACACTATCCTTAAAGCCAGTTTTTGTTTTTATAATCTTCTCTTCATCAAGTTCGCCTATAAAATCTTTAAAAATATTGTAAAGCGTCATAAAGTACAGAAATTGTGGGGATTTATCTGTGTAAATCTCTTCTAAATTTGAGAGTAATTTCTCTTTTATATCTCGAAGGAGTGTGTTGTTTGCCCAAATTTCATCAAAGGTTTTTAAAAAAGAATTGGTGCTTTCATGGTCAAACATAGCGGTGTTCATGTTAAATGATTTTGAAGTGGTATAACCAAGCCCAGTTGATGAAAAATTTGAACTTCCCTGAATAGCTATATCACTTCCATCTTCATTTTTAATGTGATAAAAGTTAAAAGGGATTGTGTTTGCAGATGCTGTTTCTTTGATTTGTGCATGATGCTCTAAAAACTGAGCGAACTCTTTGGCAATTTTAGTCTGATTTAGACTATTTTTTAATTTTATCTCCTCTTGTTCCGAAGATAAAAGGTTGATGTCATTTTTGAAATTTGAAGCACTACAAATAATTCTTATATTTTTAATCTTGCGAAGTTCTTTTTTGAGTTCTTTATAAGCGTGAATCGTAAAATGGTTTGTAACAATAGAAACATTAGAATTTGTCTTTATATGAGACTTTATCACATCACCGAGTTTGTTATTTCTTTTGTTGTCTATTAACATAAAACCATATTTATTTAAGATTATTGATTTTATTATAAAAACTATAAAAGCCTATTGAAAGAGATATGAAATAATTTTGTAGTTAGTTTGACAAAAGTAATTTCATACCTATGCTTCTATAAGTTTATAGTACATAAAATATAAATAAACAACTCAAAGTTGCTTCATTCTTTTACTCTATTTTGCCTCTTTTACCTCATCTAAGAGTTCATAAAAACCCTCAACGCTTCTTCCGCCGATAGTAGTGTAAATTACTTTGCCTTTTTCATCTAAAAAATAGTGTCTTGGAACGGGTTTTGTCTCAAGTCCTGCAGGTATGTCGTCTATATCTCTTGAGAGGTACAAAAGAACATAACTTTTTTTTAGTCTTTTTATAACCTCATCCTTTATCAAAACCTCTTCTTTAAACTTATCGCAATATTTACAATACTCCGAACCTAAAAAAAGGTAGATATCTTTTTTCTCTTTTTTTGCCTCTTTGAGTGCAGCTTCATAATCGCTTGACCAATTTAGCGCACTTAAAGTGGAAATGAAAACAGCTACCAAAATAAAATATCTCATCATGATTCTTCTCCCCAATTCTCTATAAGATTTTTAAAAACTTCATAAAGCTGCGTAACCTCTTTTATGGAAGTTCTCTCGTTAACTGCATGAATAGTATCGTTTATTACGCCAAACTCTATAACTGCAATACCAAGCGGTGCTAAATGTCTAGCATCCGAAGTTCCCCCTATTGTCGAGTGTTTTGGTTTTATGCCTGTTACATGTGTGACGGCTCTATCCATTTTACGAACAAGTTTTGTGTTTGTATCTGTCCTAAAAGGGTACGCACCTTGAGTCAATCTTAGCTCATAATCCAAACCTTGAAGATTTTTTGCGACAAAAGCCTCTACATCTTTTTGAGAAGTGAGCGTTGTATTTCGTACATTGAACATCATTTTAAGTTCATTTGGAGTTACATTTGTAACCTGCATTCCTGCTCTAATATCCGTTACGACAAATTTGCTCGGAGCAAAAAACTCATCACCGTTATCCAAATCCACTCCTGCCATGCCTGCTAATCTCGGAGCTATCAAATCTACAGGATTTACCCCTTTTTCAGGGTATGCCGCATGACCTTGCTTCCCTTTTATTGTGATGTAACCGTTGATAGAGCCACGACGACCTACTTTGATGGCATCACCAAAAACGCTCTCACATGTAGGCTCTGCAACAACGGCAGCATCCGGAAGCAAAGAGTGCTCTTTGAGATATTTTACGGCTTCAATCGTTCCATAAGTTCCCTCGCCCTCTTCATCTGAAGTTAAAAGCAAAGAGAGAGTGCCTTTAAAATCTTTCGCCTCTTTCACCGCCTGAGTAAATGAGGCAACTCCGCTTTTCATATCTTGAGTTCCGCGACCGTAGATATAGCCATCCTTTTCTACGGCTTCATAAGGGTTTGTATCCCAACCGATTCCAGCCGGGACAACATCTACATGTCCTGCAAAACAGAGATGTTCTCCCTCGCCGAATTTTTTATAGATAAAGAGGTTTTTAACGCCCTCTACATCTATGCGAACGGCATTAAAGTCACTCAAATAGTTCTCTATAAAATCCAAAAGCCCGCCGTCATCCGGTGTTTCACTCTTAGACTCTATCATAAATTTAAAAAGTTCGATTACATTCATAAACGACCTCTCAAACTATAACATGAGAGACGAATTTGCTCATATTGTTCATAATCTCGCCGCCTTTTCTAAAGCCCAGTCCGCACGCCTCATAAGCGAAGAAAACACCTGCTTGGTATTTTGCTCCATCTGCATCTTTTGGAAGGTCTGCGTACTCTTGATACACTTTTTTATGATTTTCATATTCTCCGCCCTGCTCACTTAAAACAGATCCGTCCGCGCCTACTATCTTGACATTTGCTCCCTCTCTGCCAAATACGCTCTTCTCTACATGCTTTATCCCTTTTAACGGCTCAAACGATGCCTTTAGAAGATACGGTGAATCAGGAAATAGATCATAAAGAATCTTTAACATTCCTTTTGACTGAAACAAAAGTGTATATGCAGGGTTTAAGATGATTGCGGCTTGATTTTGCATGATAGTCGTCAAAGTAGTTGCAAGTTCAGGCTCATTTATGGCTATATCTTCCCATGGATAGAGTTTAAACCAATACTCATACTGATTTTCATCTCTGTCATATATGCCCTCTTCGTCAAATTTTACATTTTGCAGATACTCAAATCCCGTGTTAAAGCCCGCATCCGTCGCCATCTGTCGCAAAAGTTTTGTCGTAGCTTCTTCTTCGTCGTTGCCATGAATGGATGAGAAGAGTATCTTCCATCCGTCATATTTCTCATCAAATAATTCAGTGTCGTCAAAAAGGGTAATAAGTCTTTTGAAATTTTCTCTAATCGCATCGTAAACATTATTGAACTGTTTATCTTCATCCATACCGTTCTCTTTTAAAATAGCCCACTGAAGCAGAGCCGTCTCAAAAAGAGCTGTCGGAGTATCTGCGTTAAATTCTAAAAGCTTTATGGGCTTGCCATCTATTCCGCCTGATAGATCAAATCTGCCGTAAATGTGCCAATGAACATCACTCTCCCAGCTTTTTTTAATCGCATCCACGAGATTAAAAGGAATTCCGAGTTCGAAAAAAAGCTCATTATCTATAACATATTGTGCAGCTTCGGCATACATGTCATAAATCTCATTAACGGCTTCATAATAGACTTCGGCTTCATCTTGAGTGATTTTTACCAAAGTGTCGCTAACATATCCGCTATTATCACTGTCTGTATGCCATGTAAATCCAAGCTCTTCAAGTTTTTCATTTTTAAGAGGTTTTATATTTTGCAACTGTACCAATTCTCAACCTCCGTATGTTGAAGTGCCAGATGATGAAGGTGCTGCACTAGGTGCGCCTCCAAAATGACTCTTTTTAGCTGTTGATGATGTGCTACTACTTGGTGTACTTGAACGATTATATGCACTCTGTGAAGCTGTAGCAGATCTTGAGGCAAAGTTTTTATTATTCATCAAAGCGTTACCTATCATATTTCCTAAAAGTGAACCTGCAGCAACGGCAAGTATAGTTCCGGCAAGTCCCATACCTGCGCTTCCTTCACCGCTTTTTAGTGTCTCAGATGTTCCCTCTTGAACTTTTTGGTACTCTTGTTCTGCGAGTTTTTTCATCTCTTCTTCGTTCATAAACCGCTCAACCATGTTGCCGTTAGCATCTTTTTCACGGATTATAGCTCTGCTTGGTCCATCAGTCGGCATATTTTCAACTACAACATATTTGCCATCACCCTGTTTTTCTATAATTAAAAATTTGTTTTGTTGTTTTTGCTGACTCTGCTCTTCTTTCTGCTGGGTTGATTCACAACCACTCAAAACACTCATCATGGCAATACCGGCACTACCGAGTGCAACGCCGCTGACTAGGCTGTATATATGTTTCTTATATGTTTTTTTTATCATCTTAATTTTCTCCTTTTTACTCTATTTATTTTTATAAGTGCCGACGAATCTTTCTCTCTCAATCCATCCATATTTTCTACTATTATATCAGCTTTTGATTCACAAAAATCTCTGCAAAACTTCTCACCGCTTCTATTCGCAGATGTAGAATAAAACCAAGAATTATCTCGAAAGATTTGAGAGTTTAAAGTAAAAGACGCAACTCTAAATGAAAAATCATTGATTATAAATGTAGTTTTTTTGGATCTTCGGACTAAATTTTTTCTGCTATTTACTACTCTTTTGCCGTCTTGTGTAAAACTTTTAAAATTTTTATAAACTTTGATAAACGGTTTTGAAGAAAGACGGGATTTAATTTCATAAAGTTTTTGTGCATTTTGAGACAAAAAACCGACAGTAGTGTCGGTTTGAGTTAAGATTACGCTCATTTCTAAGCTAGGAAATCTTGTAGAGCTTTTGCATTTGACCATGAATCGTTTTTCATCTCATCAAGGGCAAGGATAAGTGCTCTTGCGGCACTTAGCGTTGTAAAATAAGGAATATTGCGTTTTAAAACTTCTTGACGGATAACTACGGCATCTTTTTTTGAAGTGTTGTTATCGGATGTATTAATCGCCATATTTATAACATCATTTTTCATGCTGTCTTCGATATTCGGACGACCTTCGGAGATTTTCAAAACCACTTCACAAGGGATGCCTGCCTCTTCTATAACGGCTTGCGTCCCTTTTGTCGCAACAAGTTTAAAACCGTGTTTATGAAGTCCGCTTGCTATCTCTGGAGCATGTTTTTTGTCTGTATCTACAAAAGAGAGGAAACATGTTCCCTCTGTTACGATTCTGTTTCCTGCTGCTATTTGTGCTTTTGCAAAGCTAATTCCGAAATTTGAGCTGATTCCCATAACTTCGCCTGTTGATTTCATTTCAGGTCCTAAAACCAAATCCGCACCATAAAGTTTATGGAATGGAAAAACCGCTTCTTTAACAGAGATATGACCTTTTAGACGAGGCTTTAGAAGCCCGTTTTGCTCTTCTACGATATTATATTTGTCATAATATTTAAGCGCGTCTCTTAGAGTCTCTCCGACCATAACACGTGTTGCAACTTTTGCCAGCGGCATACCTGTCGCTTTACTGACAAACGGAACGGTTCTGCTAGCTCTTGGATTTACTTCGATTAGGTAAATCTCATCTTGATAAATCGCATACTGAACATTCATAAGCCCGATAACGCCAAGACCGAGTGCGATTATTTTCGTCTGCTGTTCAACTTTGTCAATCATCTCTTTTGAGAGATTTACCGGAGGAAGCGAACATGCACTATCGCCTGAGTGGATTCCCGCCTCTTCGATATGCTGCATAACTGAACCTATGTAAACATCTTTGCCGTCACAAATAGCATCAACATCAAGCTCAATTGCCTGATCTAAAAACTTATCTATCAAAACAGGAGCGTTATTTGAGATGGAGACTGCCAAATCTATGTACTGTTTTAGCTCATTTTCACTGTAAACGATTCTCATTCCACGCCCACCAAGAACAAACGACGGGCGAACAAGAACAGGATAACCAAGTCTCTGCGCTATAACAAATGACTCCTCTTTTGTACGAGCAAGACCGTTTGCAGGCTGCTTCAATCCATGCTTATTTACAAAGTTAGAGAACTGCTCTCTATCTTCTGCCAAATCGATTACATGAGATGGTGTACCTGCGATTTTTGCTCCTATTTTTGTAAGAGAATCTGCAAGTTTAAGAGGGGTTTGACCGCCAAAGTGAACGATAACTCCATCGGGATTTTCATTCTCTATAACTTCTCTTACATGCTCAAAATCAATTGGTTCAAAGTAGAGAACATCTGAAGTATCATAGTCTGTTGAAACCGTTTCAGGATTACAGTTGTACATGATAGTCTCGATGCCCATCTCTTTAAGTGCAAATGCAGCGTGAACACAACAATAGTCAAACTCGATACCTTGCCCGATACGGTTTGGTCCGCCGCCAAGAATAAGAACTTTTTTCTTGTCACTTACTCTGTTTTTGACGTTTGGAAGTCTTGTAATGTTTGTAGTTGAGTAAAGGTAAGGTGTAAGTGCTTCAAACTCTGCCGCACATGTATCGACTTCGTTATATTCGAGATTTACGCCAAGAGATTTTTTAGCTTTGTAAACATCCTCTTCGCTTACTTCTTTGTTTGAGTTTTTAGTTATAAGTTGAGAGATTCTTTTATCTGAAAACCCGTCAACTTTTACGCTTCTCATAAACTCTTCATCAGTTAAAATCTTATCCGTAATAATGCTCTCTGTTTGTATCATCTCTTCAAGCTGATATAAAAACCATGGGTCAATTTGACATGTATCAAACATCTCTTCTACACTCATACCACGGCGAAAACCCTCTGCAACATAGAGAACTCTATCAGCATTTGGACGACGAATCTCATGTTTTACAAAATCAAAATCCGAAGTTATTTCATCAAATCCGCACAGTCCAGTTTCAAGTGAACAGAGTGCTTTTTGGATGGACTCTTTAAATGTTCGCCCGATTGCCATAACTTCGCCGACTGATTTCATACTTGTGCTAAGCGTATTTTCTGCTTCAGGAAATTTTTCAAATGTAAAACGAGGGATTTTTGTAACAACATAGTCGATTACCGGTTCAAAAGATGCGGGAGTTCCCGTAATGTCGTTTGTAATTTCATCAAGAGTAAAACCGACGGCTAAAAGAGTTGCAACTTTTGCAATAGGGTATCCCGTTGCTTTAGAAGCCAGAGCAGATGAGCGTGACACACGAGGATTCATCTCAATAACTATCATTCTTCCAGTGCGCGGATCAATCGAGAACTGAACGTTACTTCCGCCTGTGTCAACACCGACTTCTCTTAAGATATCAAAAGAAGCGTTACGCATGCGTTGATACTCTTTGTCAGTTAATGTCAGAGCCGGAGCAACGGTTATAGAGTCGCCCGTATGAACACCCATCGGGTCAAAGTTCTCGATAGAACAGACGATAATGCAGTTATCAGCTTTGTCACGGATAACTTCCATCTCATACTCTTTCCAACCAAGAAGCGACTCTTCTATTAGAATTTCTGTAACAGGAGATTCATCAAGTCCACGTTTAGCCAGTAGTTTAAACTCATCCATATTGTAAGCAACACCGCTTCCGCCGCCTGCAAGTGTAAATGATGCACGAATAATTATCGGGAAACCTATTGTCTCAGCAGCTTTAAGAGCGTCATCCATATTGTATGCATACATCGAAAACGGAAGATCCATTCCGATTTTAATCATCGCCTCTTTAAAAGCAGAACGGTCTTCGCCTTTATGGATAGCTTCAGGAGATGCGCCTAAAAATTCGACACCCTCAAGCATGCCTTTTTCATACATTTTAGTTGCAACATTGAGTGCAGTTTGTCCACCCATTGTAGGAAGAATCGCATCAACTTTTTCATCTCTTATAATTTTAGCGATTACATCTTCTCTGATAGGCTCAATATATGTTCTGTCGGCAAACTCAGGGTCTGTCATAATAGTTGCTGGATTAGAGTTAATAAGAACTACACGGTATCCTAGCTCTTTTAGCGTTTTAACGGCTTGCGTCCCAGAATAGTCAAATTCACAAGCTTGACCGATGATGATTGGACCTGAACCAATAAGTAAGATAGTATGAATGTCGGTGCGTTTTGGCATTTTTTACCTTTTGTTTTTGTACATAAAAAAATTTGTTTATTATAGGTAAAAAGCACTTAAGGTTTGATGAGATTTGGAGCTTTATCTTGTTTTTTTTATCATATAAAAGTAGTTGGGATTATTTGCTTTATAGTATGGCTCAACTACCGCACTTTGGTATCCTTGTGATTTTGTAACAGATAGAACAGTTCCTACTTTTAATCCTTTAAAAAATATCTCATCCAAGCCCGAAGTTATAACCTCATCCCCCACTTCTATCAAAAACCAAGCCGGAATAAAATTTATTATTAAGTTCTCGGCACTATTTCCATGTGCAATACCGGGAGCTTTATTATCTCCCACAAAAACAGAATAAGAGCTTTTTATATCACGGTTTAAAAGCCCAAGAGGTCTGCCGTTTTGCGAGATAACTATTCCTGCTACAAGTTCTTTATAAGTAAGTCCATAAACACGTGAAGAGTTGTAATCTTCCACTTCTAGCCAAACTCTATTTTGATCACCGAAATTTTGATATGAGATGGTTCTGACTAGCTCTACTTGAGGATTTGTTTTAAAGCTTGAACCGTTTTTGACAAAAAGATCATTTATCTCTGAAGCCAACTGCTGCATGACTAAATGGTTGTTCTCATATTTTTCAATTTTCTCTTCAAGCTCTGCTATGCGTTCTGCCTGAAAAAAGTGTCTGACAACCTGTTTTTGTATAAATTCTACTGAAGTATGATAATTTGATTTAATGCCATTAAGTGCAGAAATGAACGGTGACTGTATAATGTCCGTATAATATAATGCACCCAGTAAGAGTGCAATAAAAATTGAAAAAAAACTAAATAACCCCTTAGTCATTTTCGAAAAGTTCTTGTAATAGATCTATCTCTTCAAGTGCACGACCTGTTCCGCGTGCTACTGCAAGAAGCGGCTCATCTGCGACATATACGGAGATTTTTACTATATCTGAGAGGTACTTGTCAAGTTGACGGATAAGTGCACCGCCACCTGTTAATATAATACCGTGGTTTACGATATCGCCTGCCAAATCCGGAGGCATCTGCTCGAGCACATCACGAAGTGCCTCTGCAATCTCTTTAAGAGGCTCTTTCATAGCTTCTCTAGCATCTTCACTTGTAAGTTCGACTGAACTTAAAAGCCCTTCGACCTGATCTCTGCCAGTTATTACAATTTTTAACTCTTCATCAAGTGTTACGGCAGTACCGATTACAATCTTAATCTCTTCGGCAATTCTCTCTCCGATAAGAAGGTTATATTTTTTTCTTACATAGTTTACGATTGCCTGATCTATCTTGTCGCCTGCAGTACGGATTGATTTTGAAAGCACCAGCCCGCCAAGAGATACAACACCGATTTCAGTAGTACCTCCTCCGATATCAACTACTAAATTACCTTGCGGCTCACGGATTTCAATACCTGCTCCTATCGCTGCTGCCATAGGTTCTTCAATCAAAAATACCTCTCTAGCTCCTGCACTTAGTGCCGATTCACGAACAGCTTTTCTCTCAACCTGCGTCAAGCCGTATGGAACACAGATAATAATTCTCGGGCTAATCAAAGATCTTCTTCCATGTGCTTTTTCAATGAATTTTCTAATCATCTTTTCAGTTATATCAAAATCTGCGATAACCCCATCACGCATAGGGCGGATAGCTTTAATATTACCGGGAGTTTTGCCTACCATCTCTTTTGCTTCATGACCTACAGCCAAGACTCTTTGATGTCCAAATTTTTCCGTCTTTACTGCAACTACTGAAGGCTCATTTATAATAATGCCTCTGCCTTTTGCTATTACTATCGTATTTGCTGTACCCAAATCTATAGCCAAATCATTTGAAAAGAGCCCAATTAGTTTATTAAATATCATTATGCTACCTTATGCTATCTGTTTTGAATTTTTTTTGATATAAACCGGTGTTTCACCGTTATCTATAACAGCTTTTGTTATTAATACCTCATATCCTCCGTACTCCGGAAGTTCATACATGATATCTATCATATTCTCTTCTAAAATAGCACGAAGTCCGCGTGCACCGGTTTTTCTTTTGATAGATTTAATAGCGATTGCTTTTAGCGCATCTTCTTCAAAGTTAAGCTCAACATTATCAATAGAGAATAGTTTTTTATACTGTTTTATAATCGAGTTTTTCGGTTCGGTCAAGATACGAACCATATCATCTTCCGTGATCTCATTTAATGATGCAATAATCGGTAGACGACCGACAAGTTCAGGAATAAGACCATAGCTTACCAAATCATCAGGCTCAACCATGTCGTAACTCATTTTGCGCTCTTTTTTGCTCTTTTTGTCATGTCCGAAACCTAAAACATTTTCACCCTGTTTTTTCTTAAGTATCTCATCAAGTCCGTCAAAAGCACCGCCACAGATAAAAAGGATTCCTGTAGTGTCGATTGCGATAAATTCTTGATTAGGATGCTTCCTGCCGCCCTTTGGCGGAATATTTACCACGGCACCCTCTATGATTTTTAAAAGAGCCTGCTGAACACCCTCACCTGAAACATCACGGGTAATAGAACGATTTTCGCTCATACGAGAAATTTTATCGATTTCATCTATAAAAACTATTCCTCTTTGAGCTTTTTGTACATCTCCGTCTGCCGCTTGAAGAAGCTTAGTTAAAATATTTTCAACATCTTCTCCTACATATCCTGCCTCAGTTAGGCTAGTAGCATCTGCAATCGCTATGGGAACATTTAAAACTCTGGCAATCGTTTGTGCCATAAGAGTTTTTCCGCTTCCTGTAGGTCCGATAAGAAGCACATTTGATTTTGCAATTTCAGTATCGTCATCTTTTGAATTATGTGTTATAAAAATTCTTTTGTAATGGTTGTAAACCGCAACACTAAGGAGTTTCCTAGCACGCTCTTGACCGATAATATAATCGGAGAGAAAGTTATTAAGCTCTTTTGGAGTCATCAGTTTTCCAACTTCATCCACATGTGTATCATCTTTTGTACTAGAGGTTGCATTATCATCGCCAAACATTATTTTATATGCGGAAATAACACAATTTTTACAGATATATACACCGCTTCCTGCGATAAGCGGGTTAGTATCGCTCTCTTTAGTGCCGCAAAAACTACATGTTCTATGTATCATTTAGTGTTTCCTCTCATATGGGATTCCTCTTTTTGTTTCAAGAGCAAAGTTGCAAAGTGATTGTACATGGCGATTTGTTGTTTTTCCCAGCAACTCATTTGCAATCTCTTTTAACGGTTTCCCCGCTTCAAAGAGATCTCTATAAGCTGATTTCAACTCGTCTATATCTTCTCTCTCCAGATGTCTTCTCAGCCCTGTTAAGTTTAAACCTCTAAGGGTTGCACGATTTCCCTCTGCCATACAAAATGGCGGAACATCTTGTGCCAGTGCCGATGCGCCTGCTACCATCGCATATTCACCGATATGTACAAATTGATGAATCGGTGTCATACCGCCGATTACCGCATAATCACCCATCTCTACATGTCCGGCAAGCGTAGCGGCATTTGCTAAAATACAGTTATTTCCTATAATTACGTCATGTCCGATATGAACATATCCCATAAAAAGATTGTGCGAGCCGATAATTGTTTTTCCGCCGCCGCCCTTTGTCCCGGGATTAAAAAGAGTAAATTCTCTGATTTTATTGTTATCGCCGATTATAAGCTCTACATCTTCTCCTGCAAACTTCAAATCCTGCGGAGCAGAGCCGATTACGGCATGTGAAAATATATGATTGTTTTTGCCTATAGTTGTCTTTCCGTAAATACAACTGCCCTGCTCTATTTTTGTTCCATCGCCAATCGTACTCAAAGAAGAGATAAAACAATACGCCCCTATTTCAACATCATTACCTATAACTGCACCATCTTCGATGATTGCCATTGGAGAAATTTTACTCATTATTTATCTACGATCATGGCTTTTAATTCAGCTTCAGAGACTAAAACATCATCTACGAATGCTTTGCCATCAAGAACCCAAATCTGCCCTCTGTTTTTTATAACGCTGATACGATACTCCAGTCTATCACCCGGTTTTACGGGAGAACGGAATTTTGCTTTATCTATGCTCATAAAATAGACCACTTTATTAGCAGCCTCTTCTTCCGTCATGTCGCCCATGCTTTTAAAAGCCAATATACCGCCGGCTTGAGCCATGCCCTCAAGTATCATAACGCCTGGATAGATTGGGTGACCCGGAAAATGACCTTGGAAAACGTTATCACCGATTGTTACGTTTTTAAACCCGACGAGAGATTCATTCTCTTTTATTTCGGTAACTCTGTCTAAAAGCAGGAAAGGGTAACGGTGAGGAATAATTTTTTGAATTTCCATAACATCCATAATCATAATGCAAAAGCCTTTATAAAATTTTTGTTTATTTTACCCGAAAAAAGATTATAGAATGATTAGTTTTTCTCTGACATCTTCATAAATCTTTGCATCAAGTTCTATCGTAAGCTTAGTTTTTGGGATTTTATCAACGATTATTATCGGAGTTAAATCATAGCTTTGAGATCCAAAAACACTCCTAATCTTCAACTCTTCTTCAACACTTGGCGGCTTAAATATCAATTCACGAACACTTTTATAGTTAGAAACACATACAGAATTAAAAAAATCTAAAGTAACAAACTTTATCTCTTCACGGTTAAAATAGCCTATGCCGTTATGCAAAAACTCCACTACTCCTTGCGCTTTTTTTCTTGGAAGCGTTGAGTAAAAAAGTGCATACGCCGGAATGACTTCATTCTTCTCTGCAGTGAGTTTAAAGCTGAATTGACGGTAGTTTAAAAACTTCTCTTTTATGATTCTGTATGCGATATTTTTATCTTCTAACTCATTGCGATATTTGTACATTTCAAGCCTCTCTTCTATGGAAGATGGCTGTATCTGATTTGAAACAGAAGAAAACATCTCATCCATAATGCGGTCTTGCTGTTCTCGCTGCATCGTAAGTCCGTAAATACATCCGCAGTAATCCTGACGATAGAGCTGCTCCTCTTTTGTAACACGGCTCTGATCCTGTGTTCCGCCGTCTTTTCTATAATCATACGCGACAAACTCGACCCCGTATTTTTTAAAAAAATTCTCGCCGCTCTTTATAAGCTGTTCTTGCGATTTTAGAGGACTTACAAGCAGAGTTGTCGTTACTGTTTTTTCACCGAGTTCCAAAGCTTTTTGAACGCTTCTCTCAAATCTTTTGTCAAAACAGGCTTCACATCGTCTGCCCTTTTCAGGCTCATTCTCCAAACCTCTTACGGCTTTCATCCACGACTCAAAATCATACTCTCCCTCAAGAAGTTCAATGCCCAGTTTTTTACATGAGCGTTTAACATCAAGCAGGCGAAGCTGATATTCTGAATATGGGTGAATGTTTGGATCATAAAAGAAACCGATAAGTTTTTCGTGGGGATAATCTTTTTGGAGCTTTTCTAAAAAAAAGTGTGAATCTACACTACAGCAGATATGGACTAACATGAAGGTTATTTAAGAGGCGGAAAAACCGCCCCTAAAGTAGTTTGTTTCATTAACGCTCTTCGAAAATCTCAATAGAGTTGATTGCATCTTGACCTTTGATGCTATCAAGAACCGCAAAACTCTCTGCATCATCTTTTTCAATTGCTCCAAAAACAGTATGAACACCGTCTAAATGTGGAGTTGCAACAAAAGTGATGAAAAATTGGCTTCCACCAGTATTTGGTCCTGCATGAGCCATAGAAAGTGCTCCTTTTCTATGTTTAGTAGTATTTTTCTTAGTCTCACACGGAATTGCCCAGTCCGGCCCGCCCGTTCCTGTTCCATGCGGACAGCCGCCTTGAGCCATAAAGCCCGGAATTACACGGTGAAAATTAAGGTTATTGTAAAAACCTGTAGTTGCCAAATGTGCAAAGTTTGCAACAGTGTTTGGAGCTTCCTCTGGAAACAATTTTAACCAGATATCACCCTTGCTTGTAGAAACCTTTGCCCACTGAAATTTATTTAACTCCTCAGCACTTAAATCGTATGTTTTTAATTTTCTTCCAAACATTTTTTACCTTTTTAAATTTTTTTGGAATTATAATCTAAGTTTAATAATATATAATCTCATACATGAAAATAAAATCACTATTTCAAAATATAACAATAAAACAGGCTGATGTTTTTACAATTTTAGTTATATTTTTATTTACTATGGTTTTTGTCGGGCTTCTTGTCGAAGAGATGTACAAGGAGTATGAGAGAGCACTTGAACAGAGCTACATAGCAAAAAACATAACTCTATCTGATAGCGATATTTTAGAGCAGAACCAAAAAAAATTAAAATCCCTCCTAATAAAAACTGTTTTAGCAATTGTTACGCTCTCTTTTATCATCTTTGCAATATTTTTGGGATTAAACACTCTCTTTAACAAGCTTCTTCAAAGAGATACACATACATTTTTGGACTTTTTTAAAAAAGCCGTCGACAAAGAAGAGACCATAAATTCAAACACCATATTTTTTCAAGATTTTAAGATAATGGTCGGCTATGCAAATGAGATGGTTCGCAAGATAAATGAACAAAAAAATATACTTCATGAAATGAATCTGTCACTTGAAGAGAGAGTCAAAAAAAAGACGGCGGACCTTTTGAGGATAAATGAAAATTTACAAAAAGAGAAAGAGTTTTCACAAGATTTGCTAAAAGCTCAAAAAGAGTTTCTAAGATACACCGTACATGAGACAAACACGCCTTTGAGCGTAATGCTCACAAGTATTGAACTCTATGTAATGAAACATCCAAAAGACAGACAGCTCTCAAAGATAGAAGCTGCCGTAAAAAATATCTTTAGCATATATGACGATTTGAGCTATTTGGTAAAAAAAGATCAAGTTGAATACAAAAAAACAGTAATTAATTTCAATAATTTTTTAAACAGCAGAATAGATTTTTTTAGAGAAGTCGCTGAACTCTCACTGATACATTTTAACTATATGCCGCCGAATGAAGATCTTCATGTACATTTTAACGAGACGAAACTCCAGAGAGTTATAGACAATACTTTAACAAACGCTATCAAATATACACTTCCAAATCAAGTCGTATATGTAAAACTTGTCAAAGTAGGTACACATGCGGAGTTTAGCGTAAGCAGCAGATCTAAAATCATACAAGACACGCAAAAAGTTTTTGAAGCATACTATAGAGAAGAGAAAAAGATAGACGGCTTCGGGCTTGGGCTTAGACTTGTAAAGAGTATATGTGAAGAGGAGAACGTAGAAGTCAAACTAACCTCAAACGACTCATTAACCACATTTAGCTACAAGTTTAAAGTGATGGGAGATTGATGAAGATACTGCTTTTAGAAGATGAAGTGATGCTAAATGAATCCATCTGCGAATATCTTGAATCCGATGGACATCAAGTGGAGAGCTTTTTTGACGGACTTGAAGCTTTGGATGCCATTAAAAAGAACTCCTATGATTTGCTGGTTTTGGATATCACCGTTCCGAATTTAGACGGATTGTCATTTTTGGAAAAAATCCATTCACTAAAAATACATGTACCGGTTATCTATATAAGCGCTTTGGTTGATATTGAGGATATTTCAAGAGCTTACAATCTTGGATGCAACGACTATCTGAAAAAACCATTTCACTTAAAGGAACTCTCTCTTCGGGTTGATAGAGTAAATGTTTTTAACAACGCTCCTAGAATCCACTTAAGACTCTCCAAAAACTACAGTTATGACCAAGAACACAGCACACTGCTTTTCAACCAAGAGCCGCAGATACTTACAAAAAGGCAATCCCAAATCATAGATCTGCTCTCACGAAACAGAGGAAGAGTCGTTGATTTTGAACAGTTCCAAACATATGTATGGAGCGAACAGATGGTCGATAACGCCACCATCAGAGCAGAGATAAACAGGCTTAAAAAGTTTCTCAAAGAGGATGTAATCATAAATGTACGGGGAATGGGGTATATGATAGATAAGCCGTAGCACCTATTTTATAGGCATTAAATCAAATTTGTACTGTTTTTCTAAAAAATTTATTCTAATCATATTAATATAATTTTTACTTGTTTATAAAAATAATTAGGTAAAATATAGTATCTTAAAAGAAATATTGCAAAATGTCATATTTTTAAATTAATTTTAGTTTTATTGCTATGCTTTTTCAAATTGAAAGAGGAAGTATTATGCAAACACGAAATTTATTTGATTTTGCAGACAATTTATATTTAAAAAAAGAAGGAATAAATATAAAAACATTAACATATATTTCACTTTTTAGTAGTGCAGGCATTGGCTGTTATGGATTTAAACAACAAGGTTTTAAATGTATAGCTACAAATGAGTTTTTAGAAAAAAGATTAAAAATACAACAGTACAATAATAAATGTGACTTTACAAGCGGATATATCCTTGGAGACTTGTCACAACAAAAAACTCAAGAAAAAATATACAAAGAATTAGAAAATAATAATATAAATGATTTAGATGTATTAATAGCCACTCCACCTTGCCAAGGTATGTCAGTAGCTAATCATAAAAAAAATAATGAAATCGGAAGAAATTCTTTAGTTGTTGAGTCTATCAAAATAATAAACAATATAAAACCAAAAATTTTTATTCTTGAAAATGTCAGGGCTTTTTTAAATACTATTTGTACAGATATAGATAATATTGATAAAACAATAGAAGAATCTATAAATTTTAATTTAGGCGGAGATTATAATATTTTATCAAAAGTTATAAACTTTAAAGAGTACGGCTCAGAGTCAAGCAGAACAAGAACTTTAGTAATTGGAGTTAGAAAAGATTTAATCAATATTAGCCCATTTCAACTTTTTCCAAAAAAACAAAAAGCACATACTTTAAGAACTTTAATAGGTGATTTACCGTCTTTAAAAAATATGGGTGAAATATATAGAAATGACATTTATCATTCATGTAGAAGCTTTGATATAAGAATGTTACCATGGATAGAAAATATCAAAGAAGGTCAATCGGCATTTGACAATACGGATTTAAATAGAATACCTCATACAATAATTAATGATAAGATAGTTTATAATAAAAACAAAAACGGTGACAAATATTCAAGATGGTACTGGGACAAAGAAGCCCCTTGTATTCATACAAGAAATGATATATTAGCAAGCCAAAGTACAATTCATCCAGCAGATAACAGAGTTTTTAGTATTAGAGAATTAATGCGAATGATGACTATACCGCATGATTTTAAGTGGTCTAATATTGATTTTGACAGCCTTAATAATCTATCCGATGAAGAAAAAAAGAGATATTTAAAACAAGAAGAGTTAAATATAAGACATTGTATTGGAGAAGCAGTCCCAACTAGAGTTTTTGAGCAAATAGCAATAAATATAAAAAAAGTTCTAAAAAACAAGGTATTGTCAGTTAATGAAATAGATAAAATTATTCAAGAATATAATTTACTTGATAAAGAAATTTTAAAAGATTTTTTAAAAAACAATATTTATAAATATGATTTAAATACTCTTTATAATATTGCCGAGCTTGCGAATATAGAAAGAATTGATACGAAAGCATATTTTACAAGAGAAGATATTGTGTTTAATGTTATAAACAAATTGCCTGAATTTAAAAATAAAAAAATGTTAAGAATATTAGAACCATCAGTCGGTATAGGAAATTTTATACCCCTTTTATTTAAAAAATATGAATATATTGGAGAAGTGATTTTAGATGTTATTGATATAGACAATAATTCACTTGAAATATTACAGATACTACTTTCTAAAATTAAGATACCAAAAAACTTTGTTATTAGTTTTATAAAAAAAGATTTTTTACTATGGGAAAATGAGTATAAATATGATTTGGTTATAGGTAATCCACCATTTGGAAAAGTTATAAATGACAAAGCTTTACTGGAAAAATATAAGTTGAATATGTTTAATCAAAATACAAATAATTTGTTTTCGTTTTTTATAGAAAAATCATCTAAGATTTCAAATTATGTCTCCTTAATAGTTCCAAAAAGTTTAATAAATTCCCCAGAATTTAATCAAACAAGAGAACTTTTGGAAACTTATAATCTACATTCATTAACTGATTATGGAGAAAAAGCTTTTAGGGGTGTTAAAATTGAGACGATTAGTTTTGTTTTAGATACATCTCAAAAAGAGAAGTTGGAAAAAATTAAAATTGATAGTTATATTACAAATAGTATTATTTATCAGAAAAAAAGCTATATTTTCTCAAAGGATTTTCCATATTGGCTAATTTATAGAAATAGTTTTTTTGACGCAATCGTTGAAAAAATGGAATTAGATATTTTTGAAAGTTTTAGAGATAGACAAATTACAAAAAAACATACATTGAATAGTGGAAAAATAAGAGTATTAAAGTCAAGAAATATTAATAATAATAAAATAAAGAATATAGATAATTATGACTGTTTTATAAATGAAATAGATAGTTTTATAGTATCAAAATACTTAAATCAAAATGATATAGTGCTAATACCAAATTTAACATACAACCCAAGAGCAACATTCCTGCCAAAAAATTGTATTGCTGACGGTTCGGTAGCACTACTTAAAGCAAAAGAAGATATAAAAATTACACAAAAACATTTAGAGTATTACAGTAGCGAAGAATTTACTGAATATTATAAAATTGCAAGAAATAGAGGAACTAGATCATTAAATATAGACAATAATTCAGTAAAATTTTTTGGGTTATTAAGGGAGCTGTAATATGTTAGAAAAAATTAAAATTTTTTTTAGTAATTTTGACTTTGACATCAGAAAAAATAATAACGCAAGATTTATGGATCAAAAAGTCACTCCCGATGTTTTATGTATTATTGCAGACTGTATTATAAATTATATTGAAAATTATAATGATAATATTGAATTTAGCTCAACTGATATTTGGAAATATGAATATTCAAATAATAATGTTAAAGATATATTTGGTAAAACAGATGTTAATAATCCAAATGCAAAAAATGAATATGATAAATTTTTTCAACAGCCATTAAAAGCTTTAGCAAATGCTAGAATCTTAATAGAAAGAAAAGATGGTAATAAAATTTATTTTTCTATTTTAAATAAAGAAATTTTAGAATACATTTCTATAAAAGAAAAGCATTCATTAGAGTTTTTAAATATTTATCTCGAAAAAGTTTTCAGAGACAGTGATATTTGGAACTTATTTGAAGATTTCTTTGAAAACAATACAAAAAATAAATTTGATATTTTAAAAAATAAATATGAAAATTTTATAATTGCAAATACCCCAATAAATGGAAAAACAGAAGTAAGAAGAATATTTACAAAAATTTTAAATCCACTAAGTTTTGTAAGAAAAAAACATGGAACAAGCAAGGGAAGATTTTCAAAAGATATTATTTCAAAAGATGAACTAATGTACAATAGAAAAAATTGGCGGGATACTTTAAAGAAAAAAAATGAGACAAGAGACGAACATAATATTCGAGTAAATACCCAAAAAATCAGACAAGACGCTTATTTAAATTATAGTTTAAATAAGGCAAAAAATATTATTAAAAAGCTACATTCTCCAATTAGTGAAGTTCAAGATAGTTTTGCAAACGGCGAAGCGACACAAATACATCACATTTTTATGAAATCAGAATATCCACAATTATCAACATTTATTGAAAATTTAATATTATTAACGGGTACTCAGCACAATGCAAAAGCACATCCTAATAACAATACAAATATTATAAATAAAAATTATCAGTTAACTTGTCTTTTAGCAAAAAGTGAATCAATAGAGAAATATAATACTGTTTATTCAAAAGATGATTTTCTTTATGTTTTAAAAGTTGGATTAGATTATGAGTTTTCAAATAATATTGAGTTTAGTGACTTGCAAAATAAATTAGTTGATTTATATAATGATGTATCATAAAAGTTAAATATATAACATTTAGCTTAAATAATCTAAAAATTTTCAATCACTTTTTTTGTCTCTTCGTATCCTATTTTTATCAAATTTTTCATCTGAGACATATCAATGGCATTAAATTTAGAGAGATCTGGTTTTATAATGATATCCGCCTCTTTGATTTGAATCTTCTTGTTTGTTTTTACCAAAAAATTAAAGCTGTTATATAAAATCTCTATAACATTACCGGGTCTTTTATAGGCATGTTCACAAATAAGGTCTACGCCGATTACATAATCTACATTTTTATCTTTTAGACAGCTAAGCGGTATATTTTCGACGATTCCTCCGTCTACCAAAAATCTGCCGCCAAGTTCTATCGGGACAAAAATTCCCGGCACACATGTAGTCGCCATAACTGAATCTGCAACACTGCCTTTATCCAAAATAACTTTTTCACCGGTCGTAATATCGGTTGCTACCATACTAAGAGGTATCTTTGCATCCTCTATATTTTTTTCTCCGATGTTTCGTTTTATCATCTCTCCAATTTTATCATTTGATAAAATACCGTATTTTGAGAGCGTAAGTGATGATAAATTTTTCCACTCAAATTCCAAAACGATTTTTTCTATCTCTTTTGCGCTTACTCCAAAGGCATATAAAGATGCCACTATCGCACCTGCACTCGTACCGCTTATGGATTTTATCTTTACATGATGTTCATCAAACGCTTTTAAAACTCCGACATGTACTGCACCCAAAACCGAGCCGCCGCCTAGTGCCAGAGCTATTTTTTTATTTTTTGATTTATGCATTTTCTCTCGTTTTATATTCTGATAATGAAAAATTGTATCTAAAAATTGATTAAACACAAAACTTAAAAAACTGTTACCATATTACCCATTTTGTAAATCTATTTGCTTTAAAAGTAACTTTTCTTACCAATGCTATGTTCATGCTATTTTTCTGCTTTAGGATTAGAGTGTTTAAAATTCACAGGGGGAAATAAAATGAATAAAAAATTAGTATTGAGTACGATTACTATCGGACTTCTGGGTTCACTCCATGTAAACGCTGCAGAAGATTTAAGCAGTATGTTTTCTGAGGGTAAAGCAAGCGGACAGATTAGAGAGTTTAGCATCTCTAGAACTATGGATTTAAGCAATCCTACTGCAGATGAGTATACTCGTAACGCTAATGCAGTCGGCGGATACTTAAAGTATGAGACAGGAGCACTAAGCGGACTAAGCTTTGGAACTGCGTTTTATACGACAAACGGTTTTTTAAATGAAAGTCCTAAAACAGATTATACAGAGGTAGATCCGACTCTTCTTGGAAAAAACAATGAAAACTACTCAATGCTCGGAGAAGCGTATATTCAATTCAAAGCAGGCAAAACTGCTTTTAAAGCAGGTCGCCAAAAACTAGACACTCCGATGCTTGGAAGTGATGACGCTAGAATGCTGCCGAACTTATTTGAAGCATATGTGCTTACAAATACAGATATTGCAGACACGACTCTTATGGCTGCACATGTAACAAAATTTGCTCAAGGAACATTCGGTCGTGCTTATACGGGAGGAATCTTAGCTGAAACTGCAGGTTACTCTGCACATGACACAAGAAATCAAGTGGGCGAATTTAAAAATATGGGAACATACGCTATAAATGAGTCTACTGAAGGCGTATCTGTACTCTCTGCAACTCATGCAATCAATAAAAATCTTAAAGTTCAACTTTGGGACTACTATGCACATGATATTATGAATACTATCTACGCTCAAGGCGATGCTTCTTGGAACTGTTTGGTAACAGATATGGTAAAACCTTCTTTATCTCTTCAAGCTATTAAAGAAGATGCTATCGGCGATGATTTAATGGGGAAAATCGACAGTATGTACTGGGCTGCGAAGTTTGATGCAAAGATTCAAAACCTCACACTCTCTCTAGCATACTCTCAAACAGAAGCGAACAGCGCAACTGAAGCTGCCGTAAACAATGCTATCGTATCTCCGTGGGGCGGAATGCCGGCATTTACTCAGGGAATGGTTACACGTCACATGTTTTTAGCAGGAACTGATGCAAGCAAAATTGCTGCAAGTTACAACTTTAAAGATTTAGGTGCAAATGTTTTAGCAACTCTCTACTATACGAACTACGATATGGCTAAAAACAACGGCTATACATACGGCGATGCAAGCGAAATTGGATTTGATATTATCTTCAAACCTGCAGTTGTAAAAAACTTAGAACTTCGTCTTCGTGCAAACTATGCGGATGATTTCAATGTAGCAAATACGACAGGCGGCTACACAACAGGTTGGGATGAGTACAGATTTATCGCTAACTATAACTTTTAAGGAATAAAAGATGAACAAAGAGACTGTTGAAAAAATTAAGGCAAATCCGGATTACCAAAAGCTTATCTCTACGAGAAACAGCTTTGCGGTAAAACTATCGATTTTAATGCTTGTGGTATATTTTCTATTTATATTACTCATAGCATTTAATCCGGCTTTTTTAGGAACTCCGCTTTCTAGCGGTTCTGTTACTACTGTCGGTATTCCTGTCGGCATGGGCATCATCGTTTTTGCTATCGTGCTTACAGGAATCTACACAAAAAGAGCAAACGGCGAATTTGATGATCTATCAAACAGCGTCAAAAACTCACTTAAGGATCATTAATGCATAGAATTCTCACCTTTTTAATACTTGCAACCGGAGCAATTTTTGCAGCCGATGCAATTTCAGGTCAAGTTGAAAAACAGCCTCTAAACATGTCTGCAATCGTCATGTTCTTAATCTTTGTCGGAGCAACTCTTGGTATTACTTACTGGGCTGCGAAAAAGACTAAAAGTGCAAAAGATTTCTACACGGCAGGCGGAGGAATTACAGGTTTCCAAAACGGTATGGCTATTGCAGGTGACTACATGTCGGCTGCTTCGTTTTTAGGAATTTCCGGTCTTGTTTACATGAAAGGTTATGACGGTCTGATTTATTCTATCGGATTTTTAGTAGGCTGGCCGGTAATCCTTTTCCTAATTGCAGAGCCTCTTAGAAACTTAGGTAAATACACTTTTGCCGATGTTGCTTCTTACAGACTTAAGCAAACACCTATCCGTACACTAGCGGCTTCAGGTTCTATTGCGACTGTAATTTTGTATCTAATCGCACAAATGGTTGGTTCTGGAAAACTTATTCAGCTTCTCTTTGGTCTCTCGTATGAGATGGCGGTTGTACTGGTCGGTGTTCTTATGATTCTATACGTTGCGTTTGGCGGTATGCTTGCAACTACTTGGGTTCAAATCATTAAAGCATTCTTGCTGCTCTCAGGTGCGACATTTATGGCATTTGCTGTTATGGCTCACTATAACTTTAGTTTTGGCGAACTCTTTTCACATGCGACAGAACTTAAAGGTATACAAATTATGAGCCCGGGTGGACTTGTAAGCGATCCGGTCTCGGCAATTTCACTTGCGATTGCTCTGATGTTTGGAACGGCTGGTCTTCCACACATCTTAATGAGATTTTTTACGGTAAATGATGCTAAAGAAGCTCGTAAATCAGTTTTCTATGCAACAGGATTTATAGGCTATTTCTATATACTAACTTTTATCATCGGTTTCGGTGCTATTGTTATGGTATTTCAAAAACCTGAGTATTTGGATGCGGCTAAACATGCTATAAGCGGTGGTTATCCGATTTTAGGCGGAAGCAACATGGCTGCGATTCACTTAAGTCATGCAGTAGGCGGCGACTTCTTCTTAGGATTTATCTCGGCTGTTGCGTTTGCTACTATCTTAGCGGTTGTTTCAGGTCTTACACTTGCAGGTGCTTCGGCTATCAGCCACGACCTTTATGCTTCGGTATTTAGAAAAGGCAGAGTAGACTCTATGACGGAGATGAGAGTTTCTAAAATGGCTACAATCGCTCTTGGTATCATTGCTATCATTGTGGGTATCGCATTTGAGAACCAAAATATTGCATTTGTCGTAGGTCTTGCGTTTGCTATCGCTGCATCTGCAAACTTCCCAATCCTTGTACTTTCAATGTACTGGAGAAGACTGACTACTCGCGGTGCGGTTATCGGCGGTGCACTTGGTCTTGGAAGTGCTGTTATCTTGGTTATCTTAAGCCCTGTAGTGTGGAAGAGCATACTTGGAAATCCGACTGCGATTTTCCCTTATGAGTATCCGGCACTTTTCTCTGTAACACTTGCGTTTGTCGGAACTTGGTTCTTCTCGATTACTGATAAATCTGAGAGTGCAAAAGAGGAACAAGCATTATTTGATGCTCAGTTTATCAGAGCGCAAACAGGTATCGGTGCAGAGGGTGCATCAAGTCACTAACCTTGTAAATCTCGAAAAACTTGTTTTTCGTAGCTTTAGGGGGTTGCAAGGGACATTTGTCCCTGCCACTAAAACGGACTCGTTCGTTTTAGTGCGTAATATTAGTAAATAAAGGATATTTTTTGTGAGCATACAAGATCAAAGAAAACTTATTGAGTCTATTCATCCGTTTGAGCTTCTAAGTTCTACAACTATGGATAATCTGATGAGCAAGATTGACATAGCTTACTATCCAAACGGCACACTCCTCATCTCTCCTACCATCTCATCTATCGCTTTTTACATCATCATCAAAGGTTCTGTTACTGAGTATATTGATGA
>KB228669.1_pt118 | contig 38743 bp, 37 predicted proteins | sample 524768 | NCBI WGS metagenome assembly AMQJ01 (sample SAMN00998488, study PRJNA167727) | sediment metagenome | isolation source: subsurface aquifer sediment | place: USA: Rifle, Colorado | collected Aug-2009
AAAACTTAATAGGAAAAGAAACGAATATTGTTCTACCGGCAAGCAGAAAATATACCATTAAGCACTTTATTGTAACTAATAACAAGATCATTAGCAAACCCTTAGGACAACTCACTATTCTTCAAATGCTAAATATCACGATTACAACAATTCGTCGAAGTGGTATTGAAATAATACCTAATGTAAACAGTAAATTAAGATTTGGTGATAGAATAAACGTTGCCGGTCCTGAAGAAAACATGAGTAAAATGCGAACCTTTTTTGGTAACGAAAAAAGCAGACTTGACGAATTAGACTTTTTACCTATAGTTCTGGGAATACTTATTGGAATACTTATCGGACAAATTAAGATTAATTTTCCTCACCATATTTCAATAAGTTTAGGATTAACCGGGGGAGTTCTTATTTCGGCTTTAATATTAAGTAGAATAGGTAAAACTGGTAAAATAATCTGGAATGTATCTGGTCCCTCAAATCAGTTTCTGCGAAAACTGGGTTTAATCTTTTTCCTTGCTGGGGTGGGAACAGATGCAGGATCAAAGATAATGGATGCGATAAGTAATAATGGGTTAAATTTGTTTTTCATGGCTTTAATTATTACAGTTGTCCCTATGTTTACGACCTTGATTTTTGGCAGATATATCTTAAAATTAAATTTTTTAAGATTATTAGGAGCATTAACCGGAAGTATGACAAGCACTCCTGCTTTATCGGCTATTGAGCCGTTAACAAAAACCAATGCCCCTCAAGTAGCCTATGCAACGGTATATCCTATAGCTCTCATTTTAATAATTCTGGTAAGTCAGATTATCATCCTTCTTTAAATAAAGACTTTTTTGTCTTTTATTTTTAGATCAGAAATCATTTATTAAAATTGCGTTCATTTTTTAATAAATTTGCAAAACATTTTTAATATAAAGACTTTAAAAGATGAGTAATTCAAAATCGGGAGTATCACAAAAATTATATATCGAAACCTATGGTTGCCAAATGAATATTGCCGACAGTGAAGTTGTGGCTTCTGTATTAAAAGATAAGGGATATGCTGTTACTGAAGATATAAATGAAGCTGATGTAATTTTGGTTAATACTTGCTCTATTAGAGAAAATGCCGAGCAACGTGTTTGGGGTAGGTTAAATGTTTTTAAACAAATTAAAAAGAAGAAACCAGAACTTACAATTGGTGTGATTGGCTGCATGGCCGAACGCTTAAAAGAAAAACTTATTGAAGAAGAAAAAACAGTTGATATTGTTGTAGGGCCAGATGCATATAGAGATTTGCCTAATTTACTGGACACTGCCGAATCTGGGCAAAAAGCAGTGAATGTAATCCTTTCAAAGGAAGAAACCTATGCTGATATAAGTCCTGTTCGTTTAGACAAAAACAGAATTTCTGCCTTTGTCTCCATCATGAGAGGTTGCAATAATATGTGCTCTTATTGTATTGTACCATATGTTCGTGGGAGAGAACGTAGTCGAAATCCAGAATCTATTATAAAAGAAGTTGAGGATCTTTATAATAAAGGATATAAAGAAGTTACCTTAATTGGACAAAATGTAGATTCTTATTCATGGAACTCAGAAAATGGTCTGGTTTTTGGCTTTGCTCAATTACTTGAAAAAACTGCAAAAATAAATCCTGGTTTACGTATACGTTTTTCAACTTCGCACCCGAAAGACATGTCTGATGAAGTATTATATACCATGGCAAAGTATAATAACATTTGTAATCATATTCATTTACCAGCACAGTCTGGTAGTACTAATATTCTTGAAAAAATGAAGCGAGCTTATACCAGGGAATGGTACATGGATAGAATATCAGCAATAAAAAGAATTTTACCAGATTGTGCTATCTCAACTGATATTATGACAGGATTTTCGGGAGAAACAGAAGAAGATCATCAGGACACATTAAGTTTAATGGAATGGGTGAATTATGATTTTGCTTATATGTTTAAGTATTCTGAACGACCAAAGACATATGCCTCAAGACATTTAAAGGATGATGTTCCGGAAGAAACAAAAACCAAACGCTTGACTGAAATTATTAATCTGCAAAATAAATTATCGAGAAAAAGCAAAAAGGCTGACATTGGAAAAGTTTTTGAAGTACTGGTTGAAGGAGTATCGAAAAAATCTACAGAAAAATTATTTGGACGAACTTCCCAAAACAAGGTTGTTGTTTTTCCTAAAAACAATTTCAATATAGGAGATTATGCTTTTGTTGAAATAACTGAATGTACTTCTGCTACCCTTATTGGAGTGCCAGTAAAATAATTTAATTTAACTGAAAAACACGGTCAAGTTCAACTAGTTTTACCAGTTCAACTAGTTCCTCAGATAGGTTTATTAAATTTAAACTTGAATTATTAAACTGGGCTACTTTGTACAAACTCAATAATGTTTCAAATCCTGCACTATCAATAAAGTTAATTCCTGAAAGATTAAGCTTTAAGCTGCATTCTGACCTACTAACCAAAGGCAATAGTTTCGATTCAACTTCTTTTGAATTTAAAACATTTAATCTGGTAATATTGTAAAACGAAGCCAGATAGGTGTTTTCAATTTGATCAACAGTAATCATAGGGCTATGTGTGATATTAATTAAAGTTTGAAATATAGTATCAATACTTGCAATTAACACCTAAATAAACGATAAGTTTTGAACATTTTTAGTTGAAGTTTTCCACCATGAGGTGATTTAAACATTTCTTCTTAAAAAGAAAGTGTAAATCTTGAACCTTGACCAAGAGTGGATTTAACGGTTATGTTTCCTTTATGCAAATACATGATTTGTTTAACAAGGCTGAGTCCAATTCCAGAGCCTTCCCGTTTTGTAGTAAAAAATGGTATAAAAATATTTTCAAGATCCTCTTCGGATATACCTTTTCCATTGTCCTCAAAAATAATGATAATATGATTTTCGACGTTTCTTGATACATTAATAATCAATGTTGGGTTTTCAGTTTTTTGAAGTGCATCAATAGCATTTATAACTAAATTGATAAAAGCTTGTTCAATTAACGATTTATCAATGGTAAACTTTAACTCTTCGGGTTCAATTTTTACACTAACATTAATTCCAGCCTCAACGATCTTTGGTTTTAATAAGGATAATATTCTTTTTATTAAGGTCTTTATGTTTATCTCTTCCAGTTCAGGTTTAGGCATTTTAGTAAAATTGCGTGTTGCCTCTACAAAACTCACGAGTCCTCTACTACGAGTTTCTATTGTGTGCAAGCCTTCTTTTATGTCAAGTTTTTGTTCATCATCAATATTCATTAAAAATGTATCATCCTGGTCAAATAATTTTTTATACACTAAGCCCGAAAGATTTGAGATTGGAATTGCAGAATTCATGATTTCATGTGACATTACCCGGGTTAATTTCTGCCAAGACTCTAATTCGTTTTGCTCTAACTCGCTCTGTACATTCTGAAAAGAAAATAAACGAAAAAATTCTTTTTTTAATTTAAATTCGGCAAGTTGAACTGAATAATTGAATAGTTCTCCACCCAGATTAAACTTAATCAATTTTTTTTCGTTCATCTTAAGATTTTTCAAAATTAGCGGCAGATCATCATTTGAAATTCGTAAGGACTTAATATCTCTTAAAACATTTTTCCTGAACAATTTATTTGATGAACTATTGGATAAAACAATTTTATCCGAATCATTTACACAAATTATTGCAGTATTAATCTGATTCACTACGGTTTGTAAATACTGATAATTTATTTCAGCCTCATCGCGTAGCGAAATTATGACATCTGAAAGCTGTTCAAAGGCTTCGTTAAAATCCAAATCCTCAAAATTTTTAGAAAATGGAGTTGCAAAATCACCTTGATCAATGGAAACTAAAAAATGAGAGAGTTTTCTATGTTCTTTACTTATAAAATTAAGCAAAGCAATTACAATTAAAATATCAAAAATAAAAATCCAGATTGATGTTAACCAAAAATAAGTGTTAAACAAAACATAAACCCCAAGTCCGGTTAGAACAATAATTAAAGTTATATAAAAAACTGAGATATATTTGAATCTTTTAAATACCATATTTCTTCATTTTACGATATAATGTACTTCTTCCAAGACCTAATTCTTCTGAGGCTTTTGTAAAATTCCCATTATGTTTCTGAATTGCACCCTGAATGGCTTGCTTTTCTAAATCTTCCACGTTTAACGAATCTGAACGATAAGTTGTGCTTTTTTTAATTGAGAGATCATTTTCAGTTATTATTTTGCCTTCCGCCATGATCACTGCTCTTTCAACAATATGCTGAAGTTCTCTAATATTTCCGGGAAAGTTATAATCCAGCAAGGCTTGCTCGGCTTTTGAAGATAATTTTAATCCTTGTTTATTGTATTTATCTGAGAAGGTTTTAAGAAACCTTGATGCTAATACAAGAATATCCTTTTTTCGATTTTTAAGTGGAGGTAAGTTAATTTCAACTGTATTAATTCTATAAAGAAGGTCCTCTCTAAACTCTCCCTGATCAACCATTTTATATAAATCTTTGTTTGTTGCACAAATCAATCGAATATTTATGTCAATATTTTTATTCGAACCAACACGAGTTACTGATTTGTTCTGTATTACAGATAATAGTTTTGATTGAAGATTTAGTGATAAATTGCCTATCTCGTCTAAAAATAAAGTGCCATCAGATGCAATCTCGAACCTTCCTGGCTTATCTTCCTTTGCATCAGTAAACGCACCTTTTGCATGCCCAAACAATTCCGACTCAAATAATGTTTGCGAAATTGCACCTAAATCAACATTAATAAATGAATTACCCGATCGTTTAGATTTTCGATGAATTTCTCTTGCAACCAATTCTTTCCCCGTGCCATTTTCGCCAAGAATCAGGACATTCGCTTCAGTTCCCGAAACTTTATCAATAGCCGAAAATACAGGTTGCATTGCATTTGATTCACTTATTATTTCGGAATAATCTTTATTTAATTCCTGATTTAAAACTTGTTGTGTTTGCTGTAACTTATTTACTTGTTTTTTTGATTTACTTAATTTATAAACGGTTTCGACTGTTACCAAAAATTTTTCGCTTGTCCATGGTTTTACAATGAACTCAGATGCTCCTATTTTCATTGCTTCAACAGCAATCTGGATATCACCGTATGCAGTATTCATTACAATGCTTGCATCAGGATCAATATCAAGAATCTTTTTTAACCAAAAAATACCTTCTTCTCCACTTGTAACACCTGGCCTAAAGTTCATGTCCAAAATAACCACATCAATATCACTTTTCTTAAAATGGTCTGGAATTTTTTGAGGATTTGTCTCAACTTCAACATCAGAAAATCTTTGTTTTAAAACCATTCGTGCAGTGGTTAAAACATCTATATCATCATCAACAACTAATATCTTACCTTTATATTTTGACATAGAAAACATAATAAATAAATCAAATTTATGATTTGTTTCAATATGACACAAACAACTGTATCAATTTGGCACATAAATTAAACAAATAAGAATTTGTAACATTCCTTAACTACTGATTTACTTACAGTTGCGCAAACTGGCACGATTATCTATAATCTTGTTTAATAAAAAAACTCTACAACTATGATTAAGCACTATTTAAAAACAGCATTTAGAAATATATACAGGAACTTTGGATATTCTCTCATAAACTTTATTGGCCTGTCAATTGGGATTACTTTATTTATACTTATTATGTTATATGTGCATAATGAATATTCCTACGATAAGTTTAACGAAAATTATAACCGAATTTATCGTTTTGAGTTTGGTGATGCAGAATCAGTTCATTTACCTTCAGCAGCCGGTCTTGATGCGCAAGATTGGTTTCCTGAAATTGAAAAAGTTGTTCGTTTTAAATCATGGGGTAGCTTTGTTCTAAATTATGAAACAACAGCATTTAAAATTCCAAAAGTTATGCTTGCTGACTCTTCATTTTTCGATGTATTTACAACCCGTTTTATATTGGGAGATCCAGAAACTGCATTTGATGTGTCAAATTCAATTATACTAACAGAAAGAGTTGCAAAAATATTTTTTGGTGATAAAGATCCGCTGGGTCAGATACTTAAAACGACTCAGGGATTTGAGTTAGTTGTAAAAGGTGTAATACAGGAATTTCCAAACTTTCATATACAGATTGATGCTTTAATACCATTCAACTTATTAGGTGTAATAAACAGTAAAGAGTTCCTTAGAAGCTATGGAACATGGCAATTTCAAACCTATTTTTTACTTCCTGAATCATTTGACAATAAAAATTTAGAAGAAAAACTAGTAAATAAATTCAAAGAGAGATGGACCGACTGGGAAGATCTGTCAATAACACTTCGACCTTTAAAAGATGTTTACTTTGCTGATCACACAAAGGCAGATTTTGGTGTTGTTCATGGCAATAAAAATAATGTGAAGCTCTTTTTAGCCATAGGCATATTTATCATATTTATTGCATGTATTAATTTTATAAATCTAACTACTGCAAAAGCCGCATCAAGAGCCACTGAGGTTGGAATAAAAAAGGTGCATGGAGCTTATAAACGGCAACTTATTTTTCAGTTTTTATCTGAATCTATTTTAATCATATTTATTTCATTTTTAATTGCTGTGACTTTGGTACAATTATTACTGCCGGTATATAATAATCTTATCCAAAAAGAATTATCATTTATTGAAGTTGTCAACCCTCAATTTATTATGATATCTATCGCAGGAATTCTTTTAACAGGAATATTTGCAGGAATCTATCCTTCGTTTTATTTAACTGCTTTTAATTCTGTATCAGTATTAAAAGGGGAGAAAACAAGAGGTAAAAGCGCTGCGATTTTTAGAAAAATTTTAATTATTATTCAATTTACAATTTCTGTTGCACTAATTATTTCAACTATAACTGTTCAAAAGCAACTGAGTTACCTGAAAAATAAGGACATGGGCTTTACTAAGGAAAATATTCTAACCATCGCATTAAATTCAAATCTCGGTTCTCAAAAAGACGCTTTCAAACAAAAGCTACTTGAACATCCAGAAATTATTGGAGTTTCTTATAGCGGTGGGCCTATTAGTTCAATTAGAAATACTGAAAACTTTGACTTCAATTCAGATGGTGAATTAACTTCAATTCAACTGCATCCTATTGATCCGGCATATCTTGATCTTTACGAAATAGAATTAATTGAAGGTCGTAATTTCTCTTTTGACAATAAAACTGATCATCAACAAAAAATAATTTTAAACGAAGAAGCTGTAAAACAAGGTGGTTTAAAAATGGATTCTGCAGCCGGAACAATTTTCCATAGAGACAGATGGTATTTAACAGCATTACCAAGTAAAGAATGCGAAGTAATAGGAGTGTTTAAAAACTTTCACTACAGATCACTTCATGAAACAATTGGACCACAAGGACTAGTATGGAATGAAGATTGGTTAGGGGCTATTAATATAAAAATCCGGCCAGAAAATACACAAAAGACCATAGAACTAATTGAAACCGTTTTTAAAGAATTCTCAAATAATATTCCTTTCGAGTATGCCTTTGTTAATGAGGAAATTGACAGTCTTTATAAATCTGACAACCAGTTAGGAAAATTCTTTCGATACTTTGCTTTAATTGCAATTATAATTGCAATGCTTGGATTATTCGGACTTGCAGCTTTTATTGCAGAAAGTAGAACAAAAGAAATTGGGATAAGAAAGGCCTTAGGATCTTCTGTTTCAAAAATTGTACTTATGATTTCTAAGGAATTCTTTAAATGGGTTATTATTGCAAATTTAATTGCAATACCAATAGCATATTATGGAATGAATAAGTGGTTGCAGACTTTTGCCTTTAAGGTTAGAATTACTCCGGATATTTTCATCCTGTCTGCAATAATATCATTACTTATTGCTTTATTAACAGTCCTTTATCAGGCTCTAAAAGCTGCCCGAAGCAATCCTGCCGACTCGTTAAGATATGAATAGGCATTCCAAATAAATTTTATCCAAAGAGCTGCGCTGATTTGCAGCTCTTTTTTATTTCATAAAAACTATCCTTTTATAAAATCACATAGGGTATTTTAATTTGAATTTATCTTTAGAATAGAAACCAAAAATAAAAAAAAGGTTAAATTTTAAATACTAAAGCTATGAAAACAATAAGTAAATTAACGATCGGACTAGTGTTGTCGGCATTCATGGTAATAAATGCAAATGCACAACCAAAATCAGAAATACCTGATGATAATAAACCTAAAATGAATTGGTCAGATGCAGATACATTGTATACTTTCCAGTTTAATTCTACTACAAATTCCTGGGATTTTTTCCAAAGAGAAATAAGACGATTTAATGCTAATCAAAATCCTACAGAAAATTTTGTTCAAATCTGGCAAAATAAATCTCAAGTTTGGGCAAATTATCTGAGAGTAAATTACACTTATGATGATAAAGGCAATGAAATTGAAGAAATTACCCAGGAATGGGATGGATCGTCAAAAAATTGGGTTAATGCTCAACTTAGAACCACATCATACAAAGGAAGAAATAAAGAAGAAGTATTATTTCAACAATGGAAAAAGCCAACGAATGAATGGTATAACATTATGAAATATTTAATCTCTTACAATTCAAATGGAGATAAAAACACAGTAACTATTAAGCTTTATAATGGAGTAACTAAAAACTGGGATAATCACAAACAATTTCTAATGGAATTTGAGAATCCGTATTCACCACCTTCACAAGTTATTGCAGAAACCTGGTCAATAAATGACTGGAAAACAGAAGGCAAATATGAGATCGAATATAACTGGAGAGGAGATAGAACAAGCGAAATTCGCTATACATGGAATACAAGTACTGAAAATTGGTTAAAAGGTGTTATGTTTGAAATGTTTTATGACAAAGAGGGTAACCAAATTGAGCACCAGGAAAAGAAGTATGATTATTCAAATGACATCTGGATTAATTACAACAAATATAACGCATTATATAATGATGCAGGATACATGACTGAAAAAACAGAATATTTCTGGAATAGAAACACTAAACAATGGGATATCAAAGATCAATATAAGTTTACAACTGACACCAAAATTTAATTTCATTTCTATAAAAAGAAAAGAGCTCTTTTTCAGAGCTCTTTTTTTATTCCTTTATTTTTAACATCAATTCATCCAATTGTTTTTTATCAATTTTTCCTGGTGTATCGAGCATTACATCACGACCAGAATTATTTTTTGGGAATGCAATGAAGTCTCGTATAGACTCAGAACCACCGAAAACAGAGCACCATCGATCCAAACCAAAAGCAATACCTCCATGAGGTGGAGCTCCAAATTTAAATGCATTTAATAAAAATCCAAACTTTAACTGAGCTTCTTCTTTGGATATACCTAAAGCTTCAAACATTTTATGTTGTAATTCAGTATTAAATATCCTAATTGATCCGCCACCTATTTCAACTCCATTTATCACAAAATCATAGGCATTGGCTCTCATTTTTCCAGGATCTGATTCAAATAAAGCGATATCTTCAATTTTAGGTGAAGTAAATGGATGATGTTTCGCAAAGAATCTTTTATCTTCTTCATCCCATTCAAGTAATGGAAAATCTACCACCCAACATGGAGCAAACTTGTCTTTATCTCTTAAACCAAGTCTATCTCCCATTTCAAGACGTAAAACATTGAGCGCATTTAAGGTATGATTCCTTTCCCCTGCTAGAATTAATATCAAATCTCCTGGTTCAGCATGCATTAAATCAGCCCATGTTTTTAAATCTTCCTGATTATAAAATTTATCAACAGACGATTTAAATGTTCCATCAATATTATACTTTACATATACTAATCCTTTTGCCCCCACCTGTGGTCTTTGCACAAATTCGGTAAGTTCATCAAGCTGCTTTCTGGAATATTCAGCACAATTTTTCGCATTCATTCCTCCAATGTATTCAACACTGTCAAAAACCTTAAAATCCTTACCTTTTGCAATCTCAGTAATTTCAGTGAACCTCATATCAAACCTTAAATCCGGCTTATCAGAACCATAATAAGTCATGGCATCATTATAGTTGATTCTTGGAAAGTCTTCCTTAAAGTTTAATCCCTTTATCTCGTAAAAAAGTTGTTTAGCAAGACCTTCGAACATATTTAACACATCTTCCTGATCAACAAACGACATTTCACAATCGATTTGGGTAAATTCTGGTTGGCGATCTGCTCTTAAATCCTCATCCCGAAAACATTTAACTATCTGAAAATACCTGTCAAATCCTGAAACCATGAGCAATTGCTTTAATGTTTGTGGAGATTGAGGTAAAGCATAAAATTCACCTGGATTCATTCGTGAAGGTACAAGGAAATCTCTTGCTCCTTCGGGAGTTGAATTAACTAAATAGGGAGTCTCAATTTCAATAAACTTAGCATGATCTAAAAACTTACGTATTTCCTGACTCATTTTATGTCGTAATTCAAGATTTCTACGTACCGGATTTCGTCTTAAATCAAGATATCTGTATTTCATTCTAAGTTCGTCACCACCATCAGTATCATCTTCAATAGTAAAAGGAGGAATCTCCGATTTATTTAGTATTGATAATTCAGAAGAAATAATTTCAATCTCCCCTGTAGGCATTTTGGGGTTTTTACTACTCCTTTCAACAACCTTACCCTTTACTTTTATTACATACTCTCTTCCGAGCATGGCAACTTTTTGTTTTAAATCATTTGATGTGTTTTCATCAAAAACCAATTGTGTTAATCCATATCTATCACGAAGAGTAATAAAGGTCATCCCTCCAAGATTTCTAATGGCCTGAATCCAACCACTTAGCGTTACTTCCTGCCCTATATCATTTAATCTTAACTCACCACAAGTATGCGTTCTATACATATTAAAAAAAATTTATTTATTAATCTATTAAATAGAATTGCGAAAATAGGGTTTTATTTCATTATTAAAAACCAGAATATACGAAATAATTAAACAATTTTATATATAATGAGTTATATTTGAACGGCTTAATTTTAATAAAATGGACATATATACCGAAGAATACTTCATGAAAGAAGCACTCAAAGAAGCTTCTAAAGCTTATGATAAAGATGAGGTCCCAATTGGTGCAATAATAGTCCATAATAATCGAATAATTGCCCGGGCACATAATTTAACTGAATCATTAAATGATGTAACAGCTCATGCAGAAATGCAGGCTCTTACTGCAGCTGAGAATTATTTAGGCGGAAAATATTTACGTGATTGCATTATGTATATAACATTGGAGCCCTGTGTCATGTGCGCTGGAGCTTCATATTGGTCGCAAATTAGTAAAATTGTTTATGGAGCTTCTGATCAAAAAAAAGGGTACAAAAATATTAGTGAGAAAATAATGCATACAAAAACAGAAGTTAGATCCGGGGTTCTTGAAAATGAATGTAGTAATTTGTTAATTGATTTTTTTAATAAAAAAAGATAGACACAACTAGAAATATTAATCCCGGTGATATAGATCACCCCATTATAATGTTTTATATCACCTCAAACTAATTGTTAAAATTAAATTAAGATGCAATTTTTGCAAAAAGTTTATTAACACAAAATCTTAACTATGAAACGATTCTTTTTTACAATATTAATTTTTACAATGTTTGCAAACATTGGACATAGCCAAACTGGAATCACAAAAGCTCAAGCGAACTTTATTTATAATTTTACTAAATTCTTTGATTGGCCACAATCAGAAAAAACCGGTGATTTTATAATTGGTGTATTAGGGTCAAGAGAACTAGCAACAGATTTAGAGTCAGTTACGGCTGGCAAGAAAAATGTAACTCAAAATATAGTAGTTAATTATTTTCATTCTTTTAATCAAGTTTCTAAATGTCACGTAATTTATGTTGATGCTCTTAGTTCTAACAAGATAGAAGGAATTCATGAAAAAACGGGTGTACACTGTTTAATTATCAGTAATAGTACGTCAGCAATTGAAAAAGGTGCTATTATTCAATTTGTTTTGGAGGCAGATCGTCTTAAATATAAGTTTAGTAAGGACAATGCATTGAAACACGGATTAAAATTTCATTCTAAGGTTGCAGAAATGTCAAGCAAATAGTTTCATTAATATCAGATTTTTATTAAACCAAAAAGAAATATTTAGCCTCATCACTTAGATAAAGGAGCTAGTAAATGCAGCAAAAGTTTCACCGGAATTCATTTTAAAAATAGCAATCGCAAACAGATTATCACTTATTCTTCCAAAAAAATCCTGTAAGCCTCTCAGATTCTCAGTAAAAGTTTACAGAAATTTATGTTATGAGTTCTTTTAAATGTAACCAAAACTTCTAGAGTAGAATTTTAGATTTTTTATTAAAATTTTATCCTAATTTACAATTAATCTAAAAACAAATAGCCCTTCAGAAATGAAGAGCTATTATCACATTTTGCCTTTCAACGTTTATATTTTATTGTAATAATTAATAAGTTCAATTAATTTATTCTCGTTAATAAATAACAGAAACTTTTTATCTAAAAACTCCTTGAAACTTTCTTTGTCGGATAAATAATTCAACAAGGTTTCTTTTGATTTATCAATCAAAACGGCTGGTTCTGTACCTTTTTTGATATAATATTCTTTCATAACCGTTGAAGCGGGAGCTGCAGAAGATGAACCAAGTATCTTGCTAACCCTATAATCTTGCTCATTTGATCGTATATATCTTCTGAGAAGGAGTTTACAATCTCCGTTTACAATTAGCTCAAAGTAACCAGAACTTATTGATTCTTCATTTACTAAAAAATCAGAATGAATAAATTTTTGTACCCCTATGGAAATGATTTCCACAGGCGAAGGATCGACCACTGTTCTAAGCTCAATTTGATCTGTAAAAATATTATATCGATATAAATATCCATTAACATTTCTATCATCTTTTAACTGAATCAATCCTCCCTGCCAATCTTCATTTAAAAAGTAATTAACTTTACTTATTTGAACCTGCTTTTGTGTAAATGGTTCAATGGTTAAGCTAGGCTCAGGTCCAGAATCATGAACGGATTGGCTTTTTGCTAAAGTAATTGAGCTGAAAATTAAAAATATTACCAAAAAATTTCTCATTTCATTTATGGGGTTAGTTTCAAACATTGAATTTGACTTCTTAATAAATTAATCGTTTAATTTAAATTTATAATAAAACTTAAATTAAAGTGCTTAAAGATTTTATTATATTTCGACGAAAGACATAATACTATAGACAAAATTAAGCTTTGATAAAAAGCATAGAATTTTAAATAAAAATATTTACAGAAATGCTATAAAGCAAAAGAATTCAGTCAAACATAAAATTCAGTCTGTGAAATAAGTGAATTCACTCCAATAAACAAAATTATTTCACACATTTTATTAAACTGATCATTGAAAAAACCACCACTCATTGTGTAAAATTCGAATTTTCTAGAAAGGTTCTGAATGAATTGTTGCTTCAATATTCAAATCAGATTTTATTGTTTTTTCAATTTGAGAACAAACATCATGTGCTTTCTCCAGATTCATTTCTTTTGGCAATTTAATATGAAAAGTCAATTCCGTATGATCTCCATATCGGTGTAGATGAATATGATGAACTTTTGCATCCCAGCCTGATTTTTGTTTTGCAATTTCACTTATCTGATTTACCAATTCAATATCTGGTTCTTCGCCCATTAAAGGGTTGCTGGCATCACGGATTATTTCATATGCGGCATAAAAAATCATAATAGCTACTATCATTCCCAGAACTCCATCTATCCACCAGAAATAAGGTCCAAGGAAAATCCCAACCAAAATAATTACAGATGAAATAGCATCACTGCGGTGATGCCATGCATCTGCTTTTAAAGTAACTGATTTTGTTTTCTTTCCGGCCCAAAATGCAAATTGGGCTAAGAGCTCTTTAACAATAATGGATATTACGGTAGCAATAATGGCTATTTTACCGAAATGCACTGCTTCGTGATTTTTTAACTTTTGAAAACTTTCAAGAACAAATTCAAATGCAATAACCGCTAAAATCATCCCAATAATAATAGATGCTATTAATTCTGCTCTTCCATGTCCAAAGGGATGCTCTTTATCGGCAGGTTTACTTGAAACCTTTACACTTACAAGCACAACAACAGAGCTTATCGAATCCGATAATGTATGCCATGCATCGGCAATTATTGCAACTGACCCGGTTACAATACCGGCCCAATATTTTATTACAAATAAAAATATATTTACAAAAATTGAAAGCCAACCCTCAAGATATTTTAAATAATTAGCATCCTTTTTCATATCAGTATTTTTAATTTTTTATTCCTTAATTTTTGTAAATATAAAAAAGCTGCCCTTTTTTTAGAGCAGCTTACTTTAATATTTATTACCAGTTTATAAACCAATCGATTTTAAGAAAGCTTCCTCATTTGGTTCGCGACCTAAAAATTCCTTAACAATTTCCATTTCATCTATGGATGAACCTCGCTCCAAGACAATTTTTCTCATTTTCATTCCAACTTCCTTATTCATCAGTCCATTTTTTTCGAAAACCGAAAACATATCGTCAGCAAATACTAAAGCCCATAAATAACTATAGTATCCTGCAGCATAACCATTCAGGTGTCCGAATCCTGCTTCGAAATGAGTATCTTCTTGAAACTTATGTAATGTGATTTCGTTTTGTAATTCCTTAACTATGTCAGTTGTTGATTTTAAGCCATTTGGGTCAAACTTATCATGATATGTCATATCCAATGTACCATAAAAAATCTGTTGCAAAACAAATAATCCTGATCCCACATTTTTTGCCGCAAGCATTTTTTTATGCATTTCCTTTGGTAGTAGTTCTCCAGTTTTATAATGTTTCGCAAATAGAGAAAGAGCTTCGTAATCCCATGCCCAGTTCTCGAAAATCTGCGATGGCATTTCAACAAAATCTCGTGCAACATTTGTTCCTGCCTGAGATGCTAATTCTGCTTTTGTTAAAAGATCGTGCATTAAATGGCCAAATTCATGAAAGAACGTTTCCACATCGTTATGAGGCATTAAAGCAGGCATATCAGCAGTTGCTTTTGCGAAATTACAAACCAGACTAGCTGTAGGTAATTGATATTCATCGCCAATCTTTTTACCTGGAATCATTCCAAAACATGCTGCATGATTATACTTATTTTCTCGTGGATACAAATCCAGATAAAATCTTGCAATAAGTTTGTTATCTTCTTTTACTTCATAAAATTTCACATCATTGTTCCAAACCGATGGATTCTTAATTTCTTCGAATTTTACACCGTATAAATGTTGTGCTATTTTAAATAATCCATCAATCACATTCCCTACTTCGAAATATTCCTTTATTTTTTGATCATCCACTTCATATTTTTCTTCTAAAAGTAAATTGTTGTAAAAAGAAGCTTCCCAGGAATCAATCGATTTCACTGATTGATCATTCAAATATTTTCTTTTCACTTGCAAAAGTTCTTCATAATCTCGTTCTGCCTTTTCACGGACTTTTTCTTTCAATCTATTTTCAAAATCCCAAACATTTTGTGGGCTTTTCGCCATTCGATTTTCTGTTTTATACTCTGCATATGTTTTATACCCTAAAAGCTTTGCAACTTTTTCTCTTTCAATAAGAATTTGTTTTAAAATTATAAGATTTTTATCTGCTGCTGTATTTTTAAATTTCTTTGCTAGTTCTTTTCGAGCTTCATTCGACTCTGAATACTTCATAAAGGGAATGTAGGAGGGATATTCCATACCTATTTTATAGTTTCCATCATCTAGTCGGTGAGTATTTTTGTAATCATCCGGAAGGCCTTTTATTTGCTCTTCGTTAACTATTAAAGAATCCTTATAAGAACTTATATTTGAATCAAATTGTATTCCCAAATCAGATAATTTATCCTGAAGATCCTTCAATTCGTCTCTTTTTTCTTTCGGTAATGCAAAGCCATTTCTTTCGAATTCCTCAACAGTTTCTTTCAAATATTTTTTATTTGCCCCTGGTAATTCTGAGGCTTCTTTCGATTCTGAATAACTTTTAACTGCCCTATATAGCTCTTCGCTTAAGGATATTTCATTAAAGAATTTTCCAAATTCTGCTGTACTCGCTAAGCATTGGTCTCGAATTTCATCATTTGGATGCACATATGCTAGAAGTGAAATTACTTCGTTAACTTTCATTAAATCATTATAAATATCATCCAACGCACGCATCGTATTTTCAAATGTTCTTCGACCTGTTTTAATAGTATATATCTGGTTCAATTTTTCGCGTGCATCACTCATTGATTGAGTGGTTGCATCTACTACATTTTGAGAGGTCAGACTCTCAAAATCAATAATCTTATTTTTTTCAATCAATAATGGATTTTTCATTTTATTTTCATTTTTCGTACATGAACCAAATCCTGCTGTAATGAACAAGATTGTCATAAAATAGTTTAGAAGGCTTAGCTTTTGCATTTTTTATTCCTGTGTTTTAAGGTCACAAAATTAATATTTTATAAATTACACCAAATTATAAATCCTTTTTTAATTTGCTTTTACGCAATGAGTTTTAATGATATCATTTATAATTATAAAGAAAGTAAAAAACTAAGAAAAATGAAATTCACCAGTGATCAACTGGGTATCATGAATCGTTATGTGCGCGAAAAAGAAAATTGGAATAAACATATTCAGGAAAGTAAAGATTTCATTCTTCAGTCAGCTAATTCAAAAGAAAAGGGGAAAGTAGTTATTTTAGGCAGTGGTTGGTTACTTGATGTGCCTTTACAAGAATTGTCGGAAATGTTTCTAGAAGTTCTTTTAATTGACATTGTTCACCCAAAGCGGGTTGTAAAAAAAATCAGCAAATACTCAAATGTAACTTTGTTAAAAGCGGATATTACAGGAGGTATGATTGACTATATATATGAAAATCCTAATAAAAAAGAAAAACTGCTTGTTCCAATACACCCTTTTTCATTTAATCTACCCGAAAATACTGACTTTGTTATTTCGCTAAACATTATGTGTCAGTTGCATATTATATTGGTTGATTATCTTAAAAACATAAGTATATTCTCAGACAAGGAACTGAAGGAATTTGATAAAAACATTCAAATTGCACATTTAAAAATATTGCCTGAAAAGAAAACTTGCCTGATTACTGACATTGAAGAAGAAATATTAACAAAAGATGATCAGACAATCGGGGTAAATCCATTAATTCATGTAGATTTACCAGTTGGGAATTTCTCGAAAGTTTGGCAGTGGAAATTTGACTCAAAAATGACGTATAGAGATGATTATAAAACATTTTTTAACACACAAGCTATAGATTTTTAGATAATGAGTATGCAAGAATGGCAAATGGTTATTACCGACCTAGATGGAACATTATTTAATAACAATCATGAAGCAAGTTTAACCGATATGAAATCCTTATATTGGTTAGGTGAAAATAATATTATCAGGGTAATTGCAACAGGTCGCAATTTCTTTTCCGTTTCCAGGGTTTTAAAAGAAAATTTTCCGATTGATTACCTTATTTTTTCATCGGGAGCCGGAGTTTACGATTGGAAAAAGAAAAAGTTGATCCATTCACAATTCCTTCCCAATAATGAAGTAGAACAAATATCCAAAATATTAATTAATCACCAAATCGATTTTATGATTCATGCAATGATTCCTGAGAATCACAAATTTATTTACTTTCGATCGGGAAATTTAAATTCAGACTTTGAAGAACGAATAAAAATTTACAAAGATTTTGCAATAGAGTTAGACAAATCAAAAATACAGTACGAACATGCTTGTCAGTTTTTGGCTGTTTTCCCAAACGACATTAATCTTTTCGATGAAATAAGTACTAAATTCAAGGATATAAAAATTATCCGAACTACATCTCCTTTAAATGGAGATTCCATTTGGATGGAAATTTTCCCTGTAACAGTTTCAAAAGGACATGCAGTTGACTGGCTTTGTAAAAAGCTAAACGTTGATTCTTCCAAAACGATTAGCATAGGAAATGATTATAACGATATTGATATGTTGGAATATACTGCCAAAAAATATGTTGTATCAAACGCTCCAGAAGACTTAAAAAACCGATTCCCTTTATGTAAAAGTAATCAGGAAAATGGCTTTACCGATGCTCTTGATTTAAATTTTGATATTCATTAAATTTTGTGATATTTTTTCTCAAATCGATATCGGATGCCAAAAGAAAGCTCTAATAATTTAGGATAACCTGGAACAAATGTAGTTGAGAAATCTAATGCACTATTTAATCTATAATTAAATTCGAGCTCCCCTCCATACCATAAAAACTTATATTGCCAAAAGTCGGTTTCGTTTCCATTATAAAACCCTGAATTTACATAATCGTCGAATTTAGAATACCAACTGCGGCGATAAATGAATGTTGGCCCCAAACCTCCGTTAATCGAGAATCTTTTATGATCCAAAATAACTCCCCTAAAACCTACATGAACCAGTCCGGAAAAAAGACCTCCACAATCAGAATAAAAAGCTGTTATAGCTTTTAAAGAAAGTTTGTCCTTATACACAAAAGTTTCATATCCAAATGACATTCCGAGATTTACAACGACAACACCATTTCGATCAATCTTTGTAGGCATATTATCAGCATTTACATCGCCATCGGGATGAAAGCTAAAACCAAAAAATTTTACGGTAATATTATCTTGTGAATATCCTATCAGAGAAATAAGCAAAAGAAAAATCAGCAACAAACTTTTGTGCATGGAATCCTATATTTTAAAACTTTCAAATGTACAACGAAGTTTTATTATTTTATTGATAAAAAAAAGAGCTTTATTTAAAAGCTCTACTTTACCTTATACAATTTAATATAAGCTATTGTTTAAAAAAAGATTCATGTCCGGGATAATGGTACTTTTGTTTTGCAAGCTCCAGAGGAAATATAAAATATTTTATTAATCCTTCAGCACACAGTTTTCCTTCATTATCAATTAACTCTGCATGAATAGTGGCAAATTTCCTGTCTTGTTCAATTAGTTTTGCCCGCACGGTTAGTTTTCCTTTGTCGGTATAAACTGCGTTTTTATATTTAACATTCAAATTAGCAGTTACTCCAGCTGTTTTCAGTTTAGTATATACAAGCCAACTGGCAATTTCATCCAAAATAGTAGATTGGATTCCGCCATGTAATACATTTCCATAACCTGCCAGATGTTTTTTAGGCTCCCAATTACTAATGATGTATTCTCCATCTTCAAAAAACTCCATCTGCAAGCCAAGTTCATTTTTTAATGAACAGCCAAAACAATTGTATCCTTCAAGTTTTGTGAATGGATTAACTATTTTTCTCATTGTAAAAATTTAGTATTCAAAAGATCTTCCGGTTATTGATTCAACGGGAATTTTTATAATCAGAATATTATCAACAGATGGTTTTGAATATTCAAAATCCTTATCGGTATAGTTTTTCATAAAAATATTGAGTCCTTTTATTTTTTCATCATAGTCATCAACAAATAATGCATGACCATGAATTAAAACACTACGGTAAGCAAATCGCCATGAACATGCAACATGCTCGTGGCGCGCAAATAATTTATGATCTGCGTCGAACTCCAAACAAACTTTATTGTTTCGTTTTAGAATATCGACTTTTTTGCCCTCTTTAGCACAATGCAACCAAATGGTTTGATCATCATAACCAAAATTCATAGCTAAAACATAGGGTGTATCAACATCGACCATTCCTACCCTGCATATTTCGCACTTTCTTAATATTTCCTCAAGATCGTTGAGTTCTACAATATCTTTAATTGCATTATCACGCTTAACCATAACAAATAGATTATTAATATAACAACATAATTTGATTATAAAGGTACGAATTTGAAGATGTAAAAATTTATTGTAAATAAAGAATTTTAATTTTCGCTCAAATTATATAGAGGTATCGTAAATATGATTGTTGTTCCTTTTTGCGTACCATCTTCAATAAAAATGTCTCCATTATTCATATTTACAAACTCTTTACAAAAAAACAATCCTAATCCCTTCCCTGTTTCGCCCCTTACTCCTACAGTATTTCCTCCTGCAAGCTCAAATATTTTTTCTTTTTTTTCTTCAGGAATACCAATTCCCGAATCCTTTACCCAGACCTTTGCAAATTGCTTCGTGAAATCCACACCTATAACTATTTCGCCCTTTTCAGGGGTGAATTTTATGGCATTATTTAACAAGTTTCTAAGTACAGTCAGAAACATATTTTTATCTGCATAAACAACAGAATCTTTTGATGCATTAAATTGTAATTTGATATTTTTTATTTGAGCGATAGGAATGTATAAACTAATTGCATCTTTAATTGTTACATTAATTTTAAAACTCACGGGGTTATAGGGAAAGTTTCCTTGCTGACTTAAAGCCCAATTTAGGAGATCGTCTATTAATGATAAAACATTGGTAACCGAAAGTTCCATGGTCTTAGATAATCTTTTTAAAGATTCATAATCCTGTATTTCAACCCAGTAAGGGATCAGCTGTGTTAAACTATCAATTGATACTAACGGACTTCTTAAATCATGAGCAATTATTTGAAACAATTTATCTTTTGTTTTATTTGACTCTAATAATTTTTCATTTTGATCAATAATTTTGGATCTCTGATTTGTAATTTTTTTATTTTTCCTTATAAGAAACAAAACGAAAAAAACAGCTAATAAAGCAATTACAATTAATAAATTTCTTTGAAGGCTTTTTTGATTAGCCTCAATGGTTTTTTTTGACAAATTAAGTTTTTGTATTTCTTGTTCTTTTTCTAAAAAAGTAATTTGTTGTTCTCTTTTTTCGGCTTCGTATTTCTGTTCAAGTTCTGTAATCTGTTTTATTTTTTCAAGGCCCATTAAACTGTCATTAACAGATTGGTATATTTTGTGGTAATACAAGCTGTTTTTATAATCTTCTTTTGTTTCATATGCCCAAATTAAACTTTTTGTTGTATTTTTCCACTTTAAAAGATTTCCTTGAGCTTTTGCTTCTTTGTATGCTTTTAATAAATAATCTAAACCTGTATTAAAATCTCCTGATTGAATCACCACAGTGCCAATACCTTGCAATGTATTGATATATAAGTCTCTTTCTCCAATTTCCTCTTCAATATCTAACGCTTTTAAATAATACTGTTTGGCACTAAATAAATGTCCGGCTAACTCATAAATAGTTCCCATATTATGAAGTAACAATGTCTGATTATATTTACTTGTATTATGATCAATTAATTTTATGGCTTCATTATAATAATCTATAGCTTTACTATAATTTTTTAATTCTCTGTATACAATACCTATGTTCATTAACGTTTTTAAAATTAAATCCTCATCTGCACCTATTTTGCGCCTCAATTCCAAATTGCTCAAGTGAAAATCAAGAGATTTTTCATATTCTCCCATTTCTTGATATAAAACACCAAGATTGTTCATAACAAAGCTGATTTTTACAGAATCTTTAAGCTCTGTGAAAATCTTAAGACTAATTAAAAAGTTTTCAACTGAATTTTTATAATCTCCAATCCTCTTATATGTATTTCCCAAAGAATTGAGAACTCTTGCTTTTTCTTCAGGTTTATTTAATTTTTCAAATAAACTGTATGATATTCTTGAATACTCAATAGCTTTTTTATAATTACTTTGGTATCGGAAAACCAAACCTAATTGAAATAGGCTTTTTGCTATTCCATACTCAAAATTTAATTCTTCTGATAGATCTAAAGCCCTTTTTCCTAAAATGAATGCAGTATCTAACTGAATCCCCATGTATTTAAATGAAAGATCATTTAATTTAATAACTTTTGATGAATCATTTGGTAAGGAGTTAACACTAAATAAAAGACTATCAGGAATAATAGCATTTGAATCGTTAACACTGAATGCATTATATGATGAAATAAAAATTATTAAAATGCTAAAATAATAAGTTAACCTCACCGCTAAAACAATTTAATGTACCACAAACATACTGAATTAATATTAAAAAAATAACTGCTTGGATTAACAAACAGTTACCTAAAAAACTTTAAGAAGATTAATCATCTTCGCCAGGTGTTGGTGGTGTTGGAGGTGGTGGTGGATCTTCTGGAACTTTGTTTACAATCAAATAATCTGTTAATTTCATGCCATTTGAATTTTAGTTAATAAAATTAAAAATAACAAAATTAATTGAACATAGCTAGTATTTTGTTTGAAATATTCAGTCTAAAAAACTGGTTTTCAATAATTTCACAAACCCGTAATACGTTTTTGGCATCTAAACTTTGTTAATCACTAAACATCAGTAAATTAACGAGATAAATTAAAAAAGGCTACTAATCAGGTAGAATAGATAATCGTATTTTAACAAACATACAGAATTAATAATAAAAAAAACTGTTTGCTTAAACAAACAGTTACATTAATTAATCATCTTCTCCTGGTCCTGGAGGAGGAGGTGGTGGTGGTGGATCATCTTCAGGACACAATCCCCCTCTGATTAAAAATAATTCTTCAATAGTTAATTCTAATTCTTCTAAAATCATAACATTTAATTTTAAAGTTAATAATCAGGATTTTTCACAGCAAATTTACTATTAATCCTATTTTTTATCAATAAAAAACACAGGTAATTAATAATTAATTTTCAACAACATTAAATAAAGGTAATGTAAAGGTAATTGTTGTTCCTTTTTGCATACCACTTTCAATAAATATGTCTCCATTATTCATGCTAACAAATTCCTTACAAAAGAACAATCCCAATCCCTTTCCTGTTTCGCCTTTTGTTCCTTTACCTTGTCCATTTGCCAATTCAAAAACCATCTCCCTTTTTTCTTTTGGTATTCCAATTCCTGAATCCTTAACCCAAACTTTTGCAAATTGCTGGTTACAATCAATTCCAACAATAATTTCTCCTTTTTCAGGAGTAAATTTTACTGCATTGTTCAATAGGTTTCTCATAACAGTGAATAACATATTTCGATCAGCGAAAACCAACACATCTTTGGTAAATATAAATTTTAAATCAATATTTTTTATTTCAGCAATGGGTCGATAAACCTCTATCGTTTCTAATATATTCTCTTTTAGTCTTAAATTTTCAGGCTTATATGGAAAGTTCCCCTGTTGATTCAAGGCCCAGTTTAACAAATTATCAATTAATGAAAGTACATTTTTAACTGATAATTCCAGTGTTTTAGATAATTTCTTTAGCGATTCGTAATCCTGCTCTTCAACCCAGTATGGTATTAATTGGGTTATACTATCCATTGAAACCAAAGGACTCCTCAAATCATGGGCAATTATCTGGAACAATCTGTCCTTTGTTTTATTCGATTCAATTAGTTCGTTGTTTTGATTTACAATTTCAGTTCTTTGCTCAGTAATTTTTTTATTTTGCTTTATTAATAAATTATTAATTCTTTTTCTCTTTTTATTTTCGCGTGCAAAATAAAATGTAAGCACTAATACAACAATGATTGCAATAATTAAAACATTACGCTGAAAACTTTTCTGTTTTGCTTCAATTTCTCTTTTTGAAAGTTCAAGTTTTTGAATTGATTGTTCTTTTTCAAGAAAAGCAATTTGCTGATTTCTTTTTTCTGCTTCGTACTTTTGTTCAAGTTCTGTAATTTGCTTCTTCCCTTCTAAATTAAAAATACTATCTTCGATTTGCACATACCTCTTTAAAAATACAAACCCTTTTTTAAAATCACCTTGTTTTTCATATTCCTTATAAAGATCTGAAGAAAGAGCATGTTGTTTTCTAATGTCTCCTATCAAATTTGCTAAGGCATAAGAATTTTCCAAATATTTTATTCCTTCATTAAAATTACCTGACTTAATTAAAACATTTCCAATTCCCTGTAACGAGAATACCTGCATTTCCTTATCGTTCATTTCCTTTTCCAAGCTTAGAGCCTTATTGTAAAACTCAAGAGCTTCCTTAAACTTATTATTTTCTTCATACAAAGTTCCCATGTTATGAACTAATAACAATCTATCGTATTTATAATCTGAGTATTCTAAATGCACCAAGGCCTGGTTATAAAATTCAATAGCTTGTTCATAAGAACCTTTTTCCCTATAAACATTGCCAATATTCATTAAAATAATTGGGATACTCTCTTCAGACTTAAGCTTTCTCTTCAGATTCAAATTTAACATGTGATATTCTAACGCTTTATTATGATTTCCAATATTAAGATATAATATCCCTAAGTTATTGTAAATAGCAGAAATCATGGTTGAGTCTTTTAACAATTCAGAAATGCTTAAAGCCGAAAGAAAGCTTTCCAGAGATTGATCGAACAGACCATCTCTTTTATAAAGATTCCCAAGCCTGTTCAATAAACTAGCTCTTTCGGAATCAATACCCAAATTATCAAAATATTCTAATGATTTGGTGTAACAATACAGCGCAGAATCATATTCTGCTAAATACTTATGCGCTAAACCTTTCTGTTTTAGCGCATAAGCATATCCGTAATTATAATTTAATTTTTTTGAAAGCTTTAAAGCCTCTGTGGCAAAATAAAGAGACGAGTCAATTTGGTATTTTATATATTTATATGATAAATTAGCTAATTCTTTTGCTTTGGTTGTATCATCAGGAAGATTTCTGACCGCAATTCGTAAACTATCAATAGAAACAGCCTCGGATCTACTCACAAATATCAGCACAAATAAAAAAACACTTACTATTCCTACTGATTTTTTCATTATTAAATTACTTACTTTAATTTAAGGTTCTATTTCACCACTACCCGATCCGGTTTTCCCTTCACCATCTGGATCACCATTTCTTAACAAATTGTCATAATTTTTAACAATTATCTTAATTTTATTTAGTTGCTTTTGATCTTCAGGTGTTAATTCAATCTTATATTCTTCAATTTTGTCAATAGCCTCCAATTCAGCCTTATTCTCTCTTAACTTTAACCTAACTTCCCAGTACTCGCCATCAAATGATTGTGTAATTTCTTCCTTGTAACATTTTCCGGGAATTTTCACAAGCATTTCAATAAAATACTTAATTTTAATTCCTTCTTTATAAAATAAATTGAAATACGGGTAATAGGTTTTCATCATATTAATTTTTAGGGTTATACAATTGAATCCTAAAGTTAATACAAAAATTGAAAAAGACAATAAATTTTATGTTTCCCCCTGACAAATAATGTCATGCAGGGTTACCGTACAGATGATTTTTTTGGACTTCAGAGAGAGCTATAGCTAATGCATGAGATACATTCATAGAGGTATTATTCCCATGTACAGGAATATGCACAATTTTATAACATTTATCAAGCAGCATTGAATTGATCCCGTTTATTTCATTGCCTACAAATAATACAATTTTTTTTGGAAAATCAACATTGTAAATATTTTCTGAATCACTTGAAGTTTCAATTGCAATCCATTTATAATCTTGTGGTAATATCGATTTTAATTCTTCTTCCTTGCAAAAACTCCAATTCACAGAACTAAAACTTGACGATGCGGTTTTTTTAATTCTTGAGTTTCTAGTATGCTCCAAATTTGTTACAAACAGGAGTAACTTTGATCCAAAATTATCGGCTAAACGAATAATATTACCCATATTTTCAGGGGTTTTAATATCATAGCCTACAATAATTGGAGCAATGTAATCCGGAGTGACATCAATTTCACTAAAAAGCTGTTTTGAGTGTGTTGTTCTTTCAGGCATTCTATTTATTTGAAATAACCAGATCCATTTTTACATCATGCTCATCAACCGGAACAGATTCAATAAGCTGGAAATCAAAACAAATTCCAATTTTATATGCCTTTGTTTTCTTTAGAAGTTTATCATAATAAGCCTTGCCTCTACCCAATCGATTATTATTACTATCGAATGCTATTCCCGGAACTATTACTAAATCAATATCTTCAGGCTTATTAAACTTTTCTCCTTTCGGCTCACTAATTCCAAAAGATTGTCCAGTAGCCATATTGTCTTTACCGGTAAAGATTCTCAATTCAAGCTCATCCTCCTTTACAACAGGCAAAATAATTACTTTTTCTTTATGCCATTTTAAAACAAAATCGTGAGTATAAACCTCATCGTCCATCGACCAGTATACCATTACTGTTTTTGAGGTTTTAAACTCGTTTAGTTTTTCTATTTTTCTGAAAATAATTAACGATTTTATTTTTTTATCCTCAGTTGAAACTTTCTGTTTTAGTTCCTTTATTTGCCTTCGTAATTCCTTTTTCTCCTGATCGATCATCTTAGAATTAGTAATTTACAATTATCAATTCAATTTCAAATTTTGGTTTTAAACAATAAGTTTATACCCCTTACCATGAATATTTAGAATCTGTATTGAAGAATCCTCTTTCAGGTATTTTCTGAGTTTTGTAATATAAACATCCATGCTTCGTGCATTAAAATAACTATCTTCCTGCCATATGGTTTTTAATGCAAAATTTCTTTCAAGCACATTATTCATATTGTTGCATAGCAATTTCAATAAATCTGATTCTTTGGTTGTTAATTTTTGCTCTTTATCCGCATGCTTTAAAATTTGTTTTTGAGAATCAAATTCATATTCTCCAACAATATATTTTTCATTAGATTCGGAGTTATTATTATGATTTGATCTTCGTAAAATGGCTTTTATTCTAAAAAGCAACTCTTCCATACTAAACGGTTTGGTCATATAATCATCGGCTCCTAAGCTAAAACCTTCAATTACATCATCTTTTAACGATTTTGCTGTTAGAAAAATGAAAGGGACATTTACATTGATTTTTCTAATTTCCCGAGCTAACGTAAAACCATCCATTTTAGGCATCATAACATCAAGAATACAAATGTCATATTTTTCTTTTTTAAATCCTGCAAGAGCTAGCTCTCCATTCACAAATAAATTTGTTTTAAAGCTTTTAGCTATTAAATATTCTCGCAATAAAGAACCAAGGTTTTCATCATCCTCGGCTAATAAAATTTTTACATTATTTTCATCCATTGTCTATATTATTAGTTGGAATAAATATCTCAAAAGTTGTTCCCTTTTTAAATTCTGATTTTAAGGTAATCTGTCCATTATGTGCCTCAACAATCTTCTTTACATAACTCAATCCTAATCCGAATCCTTTAACATCATGTACATTCCCGGTTGGCACCCTATAAAATTGATCAAATACTCTTTTCTGATCTTGCTTTTTAATCCCTATACCCTGATCTGCGATAAAAATGCTAAGCCCATTTTTCACTTGTTCTGTTGATACTGTTATTTTTGGGCTTTCGTTGCTATATTTTACTGCATTATCAAGCAAGTTAAAAATAATATTTGTAAAATGAACTTCATCAATTAATAAAATCGGATTGGATGCTTCTAATTTTTTAGAAAGTTCGCCATTTCGGGATTTTACCTGAATTTCAAAATTCTTAATTACATTTTCAATAATTCTATGAATATTTAACTCCTTATATTTTAGTTTAATTTGTCCTTGTTCAAAAAGCGCAGTTTTAAGCACTTTCTCAACCTGATAACTTAAACGCTTGCTTTCATCATCAATAATGCTTGAGATATAGTTAATGTTTTTAGACTCAAAAGGAATAGAATCATCCTTTAACATTTGCGATGCTAAAGAAATTGTTGAAATTGGTGTCTTTAACTCGTGAGTCATATTATTTACAAAATCGTTTTTTATTTGTGAGAGTCTTTTTTGCTTAAACATTATATGAATCGTAATCGAGAATCCCAATATGATAATAATGGTTAACAATGTAGAAGAAAAAGCCATGAATCCTGTTGATTTCAATATATAATTTCTTTGCTCAGGGAAATATACGTATAACAGATTGTTTTTATCCTGAATATCATTAGGGAAAAGCTTTGCTGTATACTTTTTCGACTTTGCGGTTGCATTATAGTTTTTGGAGTTATAAACGGCTTTATATTTATTCTTTGCAACAACATACTCATAATCAATATCTATTCCAAGCTCCTGAAAAGTATTTTTTATTATTTGTTCAATCGTTTCTTTGTCTATTCTATCTTCAATTTCAACATCAATCTGAATTAATTTATTTACCACATTTTCAACAAATACCGTTCTGTTATTTAACTTTTCGTTAAAATCGATATTAAGTTTCAAATTACCAAAGCTTTCTTTCTTAGATGCATTATCAAACTGAAAAGCCGATTTTTTATTAAGCTGCATTACATTGTTACCTAATAATTTTAATTGTGAACTTATGTTTAATGAGTCAGTATTATGGATAACAAAAACTTCTTTTTCCTCATCAGTAGCCGATAATCCGAATGCACTCTGCACTAAACTATTTGAGCGATAGTTTATAGATGGATGACCCGATGGTGAAACATCCTGGTAAGGCTCCATCTCATTTACTACCTGATATACCATTTCCCGATTTTCAATCTCTTTTACAATATTATCCAAACCCTTATTCACAATCTGCTGAAATTGCTCTTCTTTAATCTTAATAGCGTTATTTATCCAATATGCCTGAACAAATATTAGACATATGAGCGTTAATGAAAGTATTATTGTTATAATCCAGAGTGATCTTTTTTGCATAGCATTACAAATATAGTCGCTTGATTCATTCTAAATGAATTCTTTAACATTATTTAACAAAGGTTTAAATAACTTAACCAAAGTAAGCCATACTTTTGTAGTGACAATTAGGTAATGCAAGAAAGATTGTCACATAGGTTTATATTTTAGGGTTATAAAAAGAGAGATGAGAGTCTCTCTTTTTGATTTTTAGGAGGTACTCAGAATGCAAATACATTATGCAGTCGCTCCTGCAAATCATCAATTAAAAAAGCGGTTATTATAATATCTATCTTTTTCAATTTTTTTACTAATTCATCAGTGAAAGTTGCATCGGGAGAGCCAGAAATCCGAAGTATAAAATCAATATTTTTCATTTCCGGCATTAAGAATCCTTTTTCCGACTTATTTGAAATTAAATTATAAGAAATATAATTATTTTCGTCTTCGAAATAATACATCGAATAATTCGTATTAATTTTATGTTTAGGATGATTTAAAGATAAATCTTCAACTTTTATCAAGTCCAAATGAAGTGTTTTATTAATCGCCCAACTTAATCTATAGTCATTTTCATGTGACGCAATTCCAATTAGACTAAAATCACTTTCAACTTCAAATGCTAATTTATGAATCTTTTTCTTTGTTACCATTAAACTTTATATCTGAAATAAAAATAGGAATATTTAAGCACTATATCTAATAACAAATAATGTTAATTGATTAAAACCTCAATATCGTCGTTATGATTTAATGCTTCTTTGGATGCATTTTGCTGGGCTTCCTTTTTTGAGTAACCTTTTCCTGTTCCGATAACCTGATTATCTAACTTGATTGTAGAAGTAAAATATAAATTAGTTTGATCAGTACTTTCAACTTCCTCGTCTTCAAATACTAATCCAATTTTGTTTTTCTGAGCCCATTCAATAACCTGGCTTTTATAATCGGAGTCGTTTACTGCCAGTTCTTGCAGATCAATATTTTTATCAAGAATTCGTTTTAGGACAAATTTCTTTGTTCTTTCATAACCCTTATCCACATAAATAGCACCGATAAGTGCTTCTAAAGCATTACCATAAATATTCTTTGTGCCAGTTATTTTATTTTGTGAAACGACATGAAACTGTAAGCCCATGCTTAGTGCAATCTCGTTTAATTGTTCACGACTAACAATTCTTGCACGCATTTTTGTCAGGAAGCCTTCTCTTCGGTATGGGAAATATGAATAGAGGTAATCTGCAATGATTGAGGCTAGAATAGCATCACCTAAAAATTCCAACCTCTCATTATTGATTTTCTTTGTACTATCAATATTTCTTGAAGCAGACTTGTGTGTAAAGGCAATTTTATAAACCTGAATATTTGATGGATAAATTCCAGTAAGCTGAAAAATCAGATTATAAAATTTCTTGCTTTTTGAAAAATAATATTTTACAGGAGGTAAACCTTTAAACACAAAATTTTTTATTCTGTATATTTTTTAAGGATAACCGAAGCATTATGACCACCAAAGCCAAAAGTATTGCTTAAAGCAGCTCTAACATCTCTTTTTTGAGCTTTGTGTAATGTCAGGTTCCATCTGCTATCAATATTCGGATCAAGTTCCTGTAAGTTAATTGTAGGAGGTACCACTCCATTAACTATTGCACATAATGCAGCTAAAATTTCAATTGCACCAGCTGCGCCCAGTAAGTGACCAGTCATTGATTTGGTAGAGCTTACATTCAGTTTATAAGCCTGATCTCCAAACACTTCTTTTATTCCCTTCAATTCTGCAACATCTCCAAGTGGAGTAGCAGTACCATGAACATTGATATAATCAATATCCTCTGGCTTTAAATTAGCATCGCTAAGTGCATTTTTCATTACATTCATAGCGCCTAGTCCATCAGGGTGTGGAGCAGTAAGATGATATGCATCTGCAGATAAACCTCCACCTGCAACTTCAGCATATATTTTAGCACCACGTTTTTTAGCATGTTCTAATTCTTCAAAAATTAAAGCAGCACCACCTTCTCCCATTACAAAACCATCACGAGTACTACAGAATGGACGAGAAGCTGTTTGATATTCTTCGTTTCGAGTTGAAATAGCTTGCATAGAACTAAAGCCGCCCATTCCAGCTTCATTAATTGAAGCTTCAGAACCTCCGGTAATGAATATGTCAGCTTTCCCTAATCGAATATAGTTTAGTGCATCGATCATAGCATTTGTTGATGAAGCACATGCAGAAACGGTAGTAAAATTAGGTCCTCTAAAACTGTATTTTATAGATATATGCCCAGCGGCAATATCCGAAATCATTTTCGGAATAAAGAAAGGACTAAAGCGCGGTGTACCATCACCATTAGCATAGCTCCTAACTTCTTCCAAAAAAGTATCAATTCCTCCAATGCCTGATCCCCAAATCACACCTGCCCTATCATGATTAATAGTTTCCAGGTTAAGCTTTGAATCTTGAATTGCTTGTTCAGCTACTACTAAAGCAAACTGAGCAAAACGATCCAGCTTTCTAGCCTCTTTTCTGTCGAAATGTTGATTTGAGTCAAAGTTTTTAACTTCGCAAGCAAATCTTGTTTTAAATTTAGATGCATCAAAGTGAGTAATCATATTTGAACCACTTACTCCATCCATTAAATTTTTCCAATATTCTTCAACATTGTTTCCTATTGGAGTAATAGCTCCAAGACCAGTAATTACAACACGTTTGAATTCCATAACAAATAAATTTAAAACAAGATTTAATAATATTAAAAATTACTTAGCGTGCTCTTCAATATAATTAATGGCATCACCAACAGTGCTGATGTTTTCAGCTTGATCATCTGGAATAGAAATATTGAATTCTTTTTCGAATTCCATAATTAACTCAACAGTGTCAAGAGAGTCAGCACCTAAGTCGTTAGTAAAACTAGCTTCTGGTGTTACTTCGTTTTCGTCAACTCCTAACTTATCAACGATAATAGCTTTTACTCTTGATGCAGTATCAGACATAACTTTAAGTTTTAATTAATAATTAAGTTTAATTTTTAACAGTGCAAAGAAATATAATTAACTGTGATAAATCAAAAATATTTCCCTATTTTTTGTTGCAAAAATAGCTTTTTTTAAATTTTTAAAGCGATTTTTGCATTAAAATTTTCAACAATCTCACGATACAAAGAACTTGAGTACACCCATAATATTTTAGGAATGAACAAAATAGCAATATTTGCATCAGGTTCAGGCACGAATGCCGAAAACATTATAAAGTTTTTCAAAGGAAATAAAAAAATTGAGATCTCTTTAATTTTTTCGAATAATAAAAATGCCTATGTTATACAAAGGGCTAAAAATCATAGGATACAACACTATATTTTTTCTCGACCAGATTTTTATGAAAGTAAAAACATATTACAAATTCTTCGTGAAAACAAAATTGATTACATTGTTCTTGCAGGTTTTTTATGGTTAATTCCTGAATATTTAATTGAAGCTTACCCCAATAAAATTATCAATATTCATCCAGCCTTATTACCAAAATATGGTGGTAAAGGGATGTATGGAATGAAAGTCCATGAATCTATTGTTGCAAATCAGGAAAACGAAACCGGAATCAGTATTCATTTTGTAAATAAAGAATTTGATAAAGGAGAACTTATTTTTCAAGCTAAATGTCCTGTTTTACCAAATGATACCGCAGAAGACGTAGCAAAGAAAGTGCATGAATTAGAATACATGCACTTTCCGAGCGTTATTGAAAATTTATTAAATGATTAAAAATCGTATTTTCTTCCTAAATTAACATTTAATCCTATATTCATAATAAAAGGCTGATAATCGTAGTTGAGATTATCTTCTCCAAAAGGAAGTGATACCCCAAACTGAAACACAAACTTTACGTATTTAAACCCAACTTTTGAGGTAATAACCGGTTCAAAAAAGACATTGTATTGTCCTGATTTAAAATCGGCACCATTAGGATTCATCTGAACTAAGGAGAATCGAGGTGAAAAACTACCATCATAAATTCCTGTTGATATTCCAATCCCGGGTTGAATAAAGAATCTGTTAAATCGAGCATCGGTAATTTGAGAATCGAAAGTTGCTCCCTCATAAAAACCTTCCACTTTACCCAGACCATATCCGCCATAAATTTCGTACCTGCCCTTGCTCCCAATCTTATCGTAATATCCAATACCTCCTTCAATAATGGCGTGTTTGTGAAAATCACTTGTTGAATCATTCGTTTCATCACCAAAGCTTCCATTAACCATAATTCCAATATTATCGGTAATTGCAAAAGCCGTTTGTGCATCAAAATTACTTGTTCCAGTTGCAATCGTTGCCTGAAATTCGCCCTGATTACTTAACATGGGAGAGTTTACCATATTGGGGATGTATTCCGGAGAACATGAAGTCAAGACTCCAAATAATGCTGTGGTAACTAAGATATAAAATCTTGATTTACCAGCGTTTTTTCGTTTTTTCATCATTCACAGGTTTAATTAGAATAAATATCGATATATAATTTATCTTCTTTTACTTCTTCCTTTCCCATTAGAGTTTGAATTACCATTCCCTGATCTTTGTCCTGAAGACTCACCAGAACTGCTTTTTCTGCTTTGAACTGTTTGTTTTGAACCGGATTGCTTTACCTGCCCTTGTCCTGATCTTGAGTGCCCTGAACTAGACTGCCTCCCCGGTGTTCCTTTAACTTGAGTATTTCTCTCATGGCTTGTACCTCCTTGTAATTGCCTATTGCCCGAGCCTCTGTTTGTATTTTTATTACTAATTTGTTTGTTTCTTGTATTTGTTCTTGAAACAGAACCATTATCAGTTTGATTTCTTGTTCCGGAAGATCTTTCGTAATTTGAAGATCTGTAAGCATTTGATCTATTCTCATTCAGATCTCTTGTGTTTGAGGTTCTTCCTGTATGAACTGATCTCCCTGCTGATGCTTGAGTATTTGTTCTACCCCGAAGTTCATTAGAATTTCTTATTCCGGTATTTCTGGAAGAGAATGACCTCTCAGGATATCTTCTTGCATAATCATTTCGTCCAATCCTACTATGAATATGAGTAGCCGTTGTGCTTCTTCTATAACCTGGATAATAATATCGATGATTAACATTTATATGCACATAGACGTTGTTACGATAAACATGACATGAATATGGTTGCCATGCATAATAATGTTCCGGATAATGATACCAATAGTAAGGAGAATACCAGGGACGATAATTGGGACTCCAGAAATGCAATACTACTGGAGGTGAATAGATGTAAACAGGTTCTATAATATAATCAGGACCATACATATAAACATCGCCAATAACCTGAACGCGAGTTTTTCCCTGATTATCCTTCTCAACATCGATTGTTGCAACATCCTGATAAATATCCTTACCCAGGATAGCCTGAATAGTTATTAAAACAGTTCGGTTCTCTGAATCTTCTATAACCCGAAGATAATCAACGTAACCATCTCCATTTAGATCTAAATTTGAGATTTTTAATTCTGGATCATTTAATTTGTATTCAAAATCTTCCAGATCTTCTGACTCACCAAATAAGGAAGCTACAGCTTCTAAATCAAGATTCTCACTAATATCAGTGTTTTTAGCTTCAACTGTAGTTACATCCTGACCTATTGTAACATTAAAAAACATCAATGTTAAAATAAAACTGCTTATAATTGTTTTCATAATGCATGCCCTTTCTTTTAAATTCATTTAACCTAAACAAATTTCAAGCCAAATAGATTTTAATAAGAACTTTTGCATTTAAATGCCTTATAATGAAGTCTCTTTGCTACACTTTAAGAATTACAACTTATCAAGCCACAAAATCTGTAAGCATAAAAAGATATTTTAAACTAAATAACCCTTCATATGCTTCACAACCATATGTATAAACAAACATTATATTAATTAAGAATCACTTTTGTCTAATTCTTGCGTTAAGCGATGAATGGCCAGTTTATATACAGGGAGCTCATCATCTGAGATTGGTTTAACCGGAGGAGCCTTAATTTTTAATGGATCAACTGCATGGCCATTTTTCCACATTCTAAAATCGAGATGCGGTCCGGTAGCGTATCCAGTGCTTCCTACATAACCAATTATTTGACCCTGAGAAACACGTTGTCCTGTTTTAATTCCTTTAGGGTATCTTGACAGGTGGTTATAACCGGATGTATATACGCTATTATGCCTTATTTTAATGTAATTTCCGGCCGATTTTGTATAACCCTTAGCAATAACGGTACCATCGCCAATGGTATATATAGGAGTACCTGCAGGAGCCGCATAATCAACACCTGAATGTGGACGACGAATCCTCAATATTGGATGCATTCTGCTATTGGAAAATCCTGAGCTTATTCTTGAGAATCTCAATGGTGCTTTAAGAAATTCTCTTCGCAAACTTTTACCATTTTCGTCGAAAAAACTTTTCACCCCATCTTTTTCATATTCGTAAGCCAGAAGATTCTCTCCTTTATGTGTAAAACTTGCGGCATATATTCTACCTATACCAATTGGAATACTATCTACAAATTGTTCATCGTATATTACTTTAAACTGATCACCTTCCTCTAATCCAAAGAAATCAACGGTCCAGGCATAAATTTCTGATAATCGTATTGCCATCATAGGATCAAGGTTGTTTTCAATCATGGTTGCCCAAAGTGACGATGAGACTGTTCCTGAGCAAGTTTTTTTAATGTTCTCAATTTCCTTTTCACCCTGTAAAGCCCGGGGTTCATCTCCAAACGAAATCTTTAGATATTCTGTGGGACTATGTTTGTAAACAAAATATTTGAGCGTATTTGAACTATCTTTAGTGTAATATAATCGGTAATAATTGCCAGCTTTCATTTTCCGGGTATCAAAAACCTCAGCCGATCGTGCCGTGGCTTTCTCTATTTTATCATTGTCGAGGCCAGCCTCAAAGAGTAACTTTGCAAGATTATAATTTCTCTTAATACGATTTTGAGATATGTTAAAAGAATCTATTGTGATATCGTACTCTTTTTTAATATCATAATAAATTATATTTTGATCAATTCCAACAGCATAAATATTCTTGTTTCTAGAAACAATACTACTTTCAGAAGATTTAAAAAAACTTACAAAAATAAAAATTACTATTATTATACTTATTATTGAAAGTTTATTAATATGCATATTATTAGATATTTGCATCGAAAGTATAAAATAAATTGTTAAAATTCAAATATTTACGCTTTTATTCTATCAAAACCCTTTCCGTAAACCCCCATAACACTATTTACAGATAAAAAAGCATCAGGATCAACCTCTTTTACTATGCGAAGCAAAGCGTTGGACTCCTGTTTCTTAACCAGGACCATTAATATTTTCGATTCATTTTTTGTGTACCAGCCCGTACCATCAATAAGAGTTATTCCCCGACTCATTTCCGTCGCAATTTTATCTGCAATTTCATTATAGTTTTTTGAGAACACAAAAATCTGAACTGTTCTCTTTGCTCCGGTAAGGATTAAATCGATTGTATAAGCTGTAATTGACATTGTAACATAACCATAAACAATCTTTTCTATGGATTTAAAAATCAAAAATGATGAGGAAATAATTAACACATCGGCGTAAAGGATTACCTTGCCAGGACTAATATTTCTATATTTATTAATAACCATGGCAATAATATCAGTACCTCCGGTACTGCCTCCCTGACTAAAAACAATACCAACACCAGCTCCGGCTAAAATACCTCCAACTACCGACGACATAAAATTTTCCGTAACTATTGGCTCAACTATTATTCCTTGTAAAATAGAAAAAAACAATGTTAAGGTAGCGGTAGCATATATTGTTTTAATACCAAAACTTTTTCCAAGGATTTTCATACTTATTAAAATAAGGAAAGTATTTATAATAAGATACGGAATCCAAACCGGTATTTCTGTTGCATAAAAGATTAACGTAGCCACGCCTGTAATTCCTCCTCCAGTAATCTCTGCAGGAATTAGAAATGCGGTCCAACCTAAGGCATTTATAAAAAGGCCAAGCGTAATAATGGAGTAGGCTTTCAGGGTTTTAAAATATTTCTTCATCTGCTTCTTGATTTGATTATATAACAATATTAATAATCTTTTTAGGAACAAAAATTACTTTCTTTGGAGCTTTGCCTTCCAGCCACTTTTGAGCCAGCTCATGAGACAAAACCTTCTTCTCAGCCTCTTTAGCATTAATATCTATTGGTAAATCTAGTTTAAATCTCATCTTCCCGTTAAATGAAACAGGATATTCAAATGAGCTTTCAACCAGATATTTTTCCTCATAATTAGGGAAATCGGCATAGGTTATGGTATTTTCATGACCACAAAGCTGCCATAATTCTTCTGCAATATGGGGTGCAAATGGCGATAACAATATAGTTAAAGGTTCGATAATCTCTCTTTTGTTACACTTTAATTCGTTTAATTCGTTAACACAAATCATAAATGCACTTACTGAAGTATTAAAAGAAAATCTCTCAATATCCTCCTGAATCTTTTTAATAGTTTTATGTAAAACCTTAAATTCTTCATTAGTTGGTTTTTCCTCAGAAATATTGAAATTATTTTGATCATCATGAAATAATCTCCAGAATTTACGCAAGAATTTGTGAACACCATCGATCCCGTTTGTATCCCAAGGCTTTGACATCTCAAGAGGCCCTAGAAACATCTCGTACATTCTTAAGGTATCAGCTCCATAATTCTCAATGATATCGTCAGGATTTACCACATTATACAGTGACTTTGACATTTTCTCAACGGCATAACCACATATATATTTATCTCCTTCCAGAATAAATTCTGCATTTTTATATTCAGGATTCCAGTTTTTGAATGCTTCCAAATCAAGGACATCATTATGTACAATATTTACATCAACATGAATTGGGGTAATATCATAATCGTTTTTTAAATTATGAGAAACAAACTTCTTTGTTCCTTTAACCCGATAAACGAAGTTTGATCTTCCCTGAATCATTCCCTGGTTAATCAATTTTTTGAAAGGTTCGTCTTTACAAACCCAACCAATATCATATAAAAACTTATTCCAAAAACGTGAGTAAACCAAGTGGCCTGTTGCATGCTCAGTTCCTCCGATATATAAATCAACATCCTGCCAGTACTCATTGGATTCTTTTGAAACTAAAGCATTATTATTTTTTGGATCCATGTAACGCAAATAATAAGCAGATGAACCTGCAAAACCAGGCATTGTGCTCATTTCAAATGGATATCCATCTTCAGTATGCCAATTCTTAGCTCTTCCCAACGGAGGATCACCTTTTTCGGTTGGTAAAAACACGTCCACTTCGGGTAATTCTAAAGGTAAGCTGTCCTTTTTTAAGGGATAAGGAATACCTTCTTTAAAATATACAGGAAAAGGTTCTCCCCAATAACGTTGACGACTAAAAATAGCATCACGCAATCTGAAATTAACTTTGCGGTTCCCAATACCCTTTTCCTCGATATATTGAATTGTTTTTTCAATGGCATTTTTTACATCAAGATCATTAATAAACCCCGAATTAATCATTTTACCTTCTTTGGAGTCGTATGAATCATCCCAGTTAGCCGGGTTGGTTTCGCTCTCACCTTCCTTAACCACTACCTGAATAATGGGTAGGTTGAAATGTCGTGCGAATTTAAAATCTCTGGTATCATGACCCGGAACTGCCATAATAGCTCCTGTTCCATATCCCATTAAAACATAATCACTAATATAAATAGGGATTTCCTGATTCGTAAATGGATTAATTGCATATCCTCCGGTGAACTGACCACTAACTGTTTTTGCGTCGGCAATACGTTCCCTTTCCGATCTCTTTTTTGTTTCCTGAATGTAGTTTTCTATGTCGTTTTTATATTCGGGCGTTGTTACCTTACCCACTAACTCGCTTTCGGGAGCCAGCACCATAAAAGTCACTCCCCAGCTTGTATCAGGGCGGGTTGTAAAGATTTCCATCTCAAGATCCTGACCCTTGACCTTAAACTTCATTTCAGCACCCTCCGAACGTCCAATCCAGTTACGTTGTATTTCTTTCAGCGAATCGGTCCATTCAAGTTTTTCAAGATCATTTAATAATCTTTCGGCATATGCAGAAATTCGTAATGACCATTGTTTCATTTTCTTTTGCTCAACGGGGAATCCT
>KB224667.1_pt20 | contig 37831 bp, 42 predicted proteins | sample 524768 | NCBI WGS metagenome assembly AMQJ01 (sample SAMN00998488, study PRJNA167727) | sediment metagenome | isolation source: subsurface aquifer sediment | place: USA: Rifle, Colorado | collected Aug-2009
CCCTATACTTGCACCCTTTGTAGCACCTGAAAAACGACCATCTGTTATAAGAGCTACGCTATCTCCTAGTCCCATTCCTTGAATAAGTGCGGTTGGTGCTAACATCTCCTGCATACCCGGTCCGCCTTTTGGACCCTCATAACGGATAACCACAACATTGCCGGGTTTGACTTTATGACTCATAATTCCAGTAATTGCCTCCGGCTGAGAGTTAAAACAGATTGCTCTGCCTTTAAATTGACGCATATTCGGCTCGATTCCGGCAGTTTTTACAACCGCTCCCTCAAGTGCTAGATTTCCAAATAGAATCGAGAGACCGCCAACCTGCGAGTAAGCATTTTCGTTTGTATGTATAATATTTTCATCCAGGATTTTAGCATCCGCAATGCGCTCGCCAAGAGTTTCACCTGTTACTGTAGGGTTGTCAAGATAAAGCAGTCCGCCTCTGCGGCTAACCTCTTTCATTACCGCATTTACGCCGCCCGCACGGTTAATATCGTCCATATGAACAGTTGTTAATGATGGGGATATTTTAGCGATGTGTGCCACGCTGTCGGCTATTGTGTTGATTTTCTCTATTGGGAATTCTACTCCCGCTTCTCTTGCGATAGCCAATATGTGAAGAACGGTGTTTGAGCTCCCACCCATTGCCATATCGACAACAAAGGCATTATGAATTGCTTTTTCATTTAAAACATTTTTTAAATTGTATTTGCTGTCATCCGCTTTTGCCATCTCTACGATTCTCTTAGCTGCTTTTTTTACAAGCTCAATTCTTGCAGGTGTCATAGCCAAAATAGTGCCGTTACCGGGAAGTGCTATACCCATTGCTTCACAAAGAGTGTTCATTGAGTTTGCGGTAAACATTCCTGAACAGCTTCCGCCGCTTGGACATGCGTTGCACTCTATCTCATAAAGCTCTTCATCAGTCATCTTTCCCTCAGCATGGACGCCAACCGCCTCAAACGCTGTTGATAAATCTATTGGGGTGCCATCTTTTTTGTGACCTGCCGGCATCGGGCCGCCTGATACAAAAACAGTCGGAACATTTACGCGAAGTGCACCCATTATCATACCAGGGACGATTTTGTCACAGTTTGGGATACAGATAAGAGCATCGAGCTTATGCGCATTCATAACTGTCTCAATCGAATCAGCGATTATTTCACGAGAAGGAAGAGAGTAGAGCATACCGTCGTGTCCCATAGCTATGCCGTCATCCACTCCGATAGTGTTAAATACAAACGGTACTCCGCCGGCTTCACGAATAGCTTGCTTTACAATTTCGCCGTATTCGTGCAAGAAAAAGTGTCCAGGGATAATATCGATATAGCTGTTTGCTATCCCGATAAACGGCTTGTCAAAATCTTCATCCTTTAGTCCGGTTGCACGAAGTAGTGAGCGGTGAGGAGCCTTGTCAAAGCCCTTTTTTATGGTATCGCTTCTCATTGAAATCCTTTATTGTAAAGTTGTTATCTTTTATTATTGATGAGATTATAGCATTTTTTTTAATTTTTTTTATAAAAACTCTTTACAAACAAAAATAAAGTGGCTATAATTCCGCTCACTTAAAAAGTTTAGTGTAAAAAATTGCGGGAATAGCTCAGTGGTAGAGCACAACCTTGCCAAGGTTGGGGTCGCGAGTTCGAACCTCGTTTCCCGCTCCATTTAAGTATTATAAAATCAAAAAAAGATATCTGATATCTTAATAAAAACTCCTGCCCGGGTGGTGAAATCGGTAGACACAAGGGATTTAAAATCCCTCGCTCGTAAGGGTGTGCCGGTTCAAGTCCGGCTTCGGGCACCATTATTATAAACTATTGTTGGAACTGGTGCCATCGCCAAGTGGTAAGGCCGCAGCCTGCAAAGCTGCTATCCCCAGTTCAAATCTGGGTGGCACCTCCAATTTTTATAATAACTTCTTTACAAACGTGGATCTTTGGCTGAGTTGGTCGATAGCACCGGTCTTGAAAACCGGCGAGGGTAATACCTCCCAGAGTTCGAATCTCTGAGGGTCCACCACTATAATCCCCTATATTACTTACTTCTAAGCTTTAAGAATTCATTTGGTGTCCTTTTAAGTGTCCTTATGCATTTAAACTTAAACACATAATCTATAAACTATTTAATAAATTAAACACTTCACAGAAGCCCTACAAGCAACGATATTGATTTAGATTAGTATTTCTACTAACGAATTGATTTCATACACTGATACAAGAACAGCGTAGCCCACATATAGACATATTCATGATATTATGTAGCCAAGAAGATTGCTTTTTTAAAAAAGAAAAACTAGCTACTTTCCTACACCCCTTGTTGTTTGGTAGTGGAATGTTGTGAATCGTAATAGCTTTCGGAAGCTATGGTCACAAAGTGAACTATTCATCGTTAATGGAATGTAGTCAGTTCGTACAAGAACCGTGGAGCATTAGAGCTTTGGTTCAAGTCCTATTAGAATTTGTATTGCTTTATCTTTATTTTCAACTTTAATTTTATCTTTATAAATTAGTCTTGCAAGAACAACTCTAGCATGAAGTATTTGACCTAAGAAAAATGTTTCAGTAGACTTTTTTCTGTCACTTGCATTTAACTGACTTGCATAAAAGAACTGATGATGTTCCCATTTTTCAAATGGAAGACTATAACTTGCCTCTTCATTTAAATCTTTATGACCAAGATTTAAATTTATATTTATATCAGTTGCCTTTTTTAAGTGCTCAGGTAATGATATGCTTATGTCTAAGTCTTTCAAGAATCCAATCATTTTTAATGTAAAGCTAATTCCTTTTAGATTATGCCCAGTAACATGTTCGTAAGATGAAGGTAGAAGATACTTCCAATCACTTAATGTACTTCCTATTTCGTTGACAATATATTTTTCATATATTAATTGTCTCATTTCTATCCTTTGAGATTTTATGGATATTTTCCATTTGTTATTATGACCTGATTAAAACTTACAGTCTAAACTTTTTTTATTGCTAAGCACATCCAAACGAAGACAGCAATACGGAGTATTGTGTCGAGTGGTTATTCTTCGCTGTTTTAAGAACTAATAGCTTACTTAAATAAACCTTAGTTCTAACCTTAATCTATTCTTTTCTTTCTTCATTGTTTATCATAATATATCATAGACAATCATACAATATGGCTTTCGTTTAAGGTTAATTCATTGTAAGTTGTAGCAATAAAAATATAGCAAATATATTCATGGAATATATGTTAATAGAAAGGGTCAAAATTTAATAGATTTAACTTCTATAAAGTACTGCATATAGGGATTTATAGCACAAATTTTATGTCTATTTATATGTCCAGATTTAGATTATGTCATCAGGCATTGGATTCCATAAATTATATAAATTGACATTAACTAAAGCAATGTCTAAAAAAACTTTTTTATTATGTTGAAATGAATCATAGTTCTTAGGTAGCTTATCCCTAACATATAGCTCATTGGTAAGTTTCAATGGATTTGGCTCTGATTCAGCAAACTCAATTAAATCATCTTTAGTAACAGTATTCAATCTTAAAGATGTTAAAACATAATTCATCATTTTAAAATGATATTTCTTTGAATAAGTCACATCATTATAATTGATAGCATTACTACCCAACAGTATTAATATATAAGAAGCATTGAGCTTGTGAACTTCAGCAATCCCTGCCCTCACAAGTTCTGCTTTAGACCTTTTGTAAGTGCTTATTGATATTCTTAGTTTCTTAGCTAATGTTTCATCACTTAAATCATTTTCTTTAGATGTAGCTAACAACCTTAACACTTTAATTGTGTTTGGTTTATAGTGATTTCTTTTTAACCATTTAACCTCCGATTCAAGGTTAAATTGTATAGTATTCCGTTTGTATTTATAACAATAAATCATTCTTCACCTTTTGTAAATACTTAGTATAATTTACAATTATGCCACTCGATAAATGATGTCAGTGTCATATTCTGAGTAATCATATCTCAAATCTCTTGAAATTGCTTCATAGTCAATGTAGCTTTGTAAAGCAATTGGGATATTTCCAAATAAGCCTTCATCCACAAACTGTTCTGCAAGTTGTTCATAGGCACTTGTAAGTCTTTTTGCACTACGAAAGTCATAAATATCTACCTCATAATAATCTATTCCATTGGTAATGATTTCATCAAGGCTATATCCTTCAGACACCAATATTTCAAACTTTAAAGTATCGTTATCATCCCAACTTTCTATCTGTTGAGCTATCTCATTTAACTTATGGATGTCACTGTACTCTTCTATTTTCATATAGCTACACTCGTAATCGGAGATAAAATACTCTTCGTGATGGTGTGTGTGCTTACAAATATTTCTACCATTGTACAACTCATTTTCTATTGCCTCAGCAAGTTCATCATCTGTCATTGGCAATGTATACCAATTCCCAACTAAGTGTCCTTCATTGTATGCTTCTAAGTCTGTGATAAATATCTTCATTTTATGTCCTTTCTGTGATTAGCATTACTGCAACTAAAATACGATTTGAAGATGCTTTTCCTTCTTCACAAAGATAGCGACTGGAAGGAGCATTCTATTTAGTTCACAAAAGTAAATCCTGCCAAGGATTATCCTCTGCTGTTTTAAGAACCAATGCTTGAAGTAAAAAAGGATGCTTATTGAATTTTGTATATTAAAGATAGGGGGGGGGTATATTTTGATGGAAGACTTTTAATATATAGGTGTTGGTATCATTGCAATCCAACATAAAAATATTTTTTGTAAATTTTTTCTATATAAAAAGATTAGTAACTATTACCCTGCTAAGATAATAGTACTTGTGAATTTATACTTCAACCTATCCGAGCAAAACACAACCAAGTGAGGTGTGCCAAATATAGAATCTTTAAAAATTTGTTTATAAGTGCCGAAATGATTCCCTCTCTATCTTATAGAAAAATCTTTATAAGGAATTTATTTACCTAATATAATTTTTGATGTGGATGACCGTATTGCAAGAAAAAAGCCCTCATGAATTATCTCGACCTTTGAACCATTATTAATTGCTTTTCTTCCCCAGTCTAGTGCATCTTGACATACAATCCTAGTAAGTTGTATCGTATTCATCTCTGCATGCTTTTTCTTTTGTTTACCAAGTTCATACACTGCCGATGAAAAACCAGCAACATATTCTGATACTGATTCTTCTGCATATTGATATAATAATGAGTCTTCACTAAAGTTTTTACCATAATCAATCCCATATACTAATTTATTGCAATATTTTTCACTTGGTGATAACTCATCTGCTTGTATTTCTATTGTTACTGTCAGTATTACCAATAATACTATTAGTATAGATTTTATTTTATACATTTTTGTCCTTTATTATGTTAGTCAAAATGACATATTCCTGAATATTCTTTCCCGTATTCATTAGAAACTTCTATTGGAAACTGACCATTGTCAAACTTCCCTACTTTATATGTATATGATTTATTTGAATACTTATACCATCCAGTCAAAGTTTTACCTTCATACTCTGCTCTATATTTCCCATCAATTGTCATAACTTTATTTTCAACTGTAATGTGAAACTGTTTTCCAGTATCACACGTTGCTGAATATGCTAGTAAACTTGATACAAATGTTATTCCTATCAATGATGTCATTATTATTTTTTTCATTTTATTTTCCTTTTTTATTGTGCTTCACAAGTTCCATCCCACCATGAGGAAGTCCAAGATGGTTCTGATGAGCAAAACACATAAGCATCATCTTCCCCTAATTGTTCATTTATTGCATCAACTTGTTTTTGAGCTTGTTTTAATTCATGACGATAATAGGAATGACCTTTGCCCTCCATCATTTGAAGTAGTGTATATAGTACAACTATCGCTATAATTATTATATTTAAAGCATTCTTTTTAGTTGCCATTTATGACTCTAACATTTTTAAAATTTGCCAGAACTTGCTTATTGTATGTATGCCCTTGCATCGTCAATGGTGCTTTCCCATTAAACTTAATAATAGATTCCAACTTGCAGTCATATTCATATATTACATCATCTGGTCGATAGTCCATAAGCTGAAGATAATATGAATCTAACTTATAGTGTCTAACTCCGAATACATATCCTTTTTTATCTTTATTCATAAAGAAGTGAGTAGCAATACTTTTTTTGTCTTTTGTATATTGTGTGCTTTTTATGTTAACAACAAAATATTTAGTATGGATACTATCTTCATCTATGTTAAATATCACTTCCTCTTTACTATCCTTAATATCCACACAATTATAAGAAGCTGTATCTGCTCCCAGCATTGTAAAAAAAACAATTATTGATAACAATATTTTAATTAAAGTATTCATGCTTAACCCCATATTAGCTTTCTACATAGTAATTACTAGTTGATAGAAAGAGTATAACCAAATATAATCAAATTTACTAGTAGTAGCTATGAGGATTTTATTTGAAATGTGTTGATGACTTACCTGTTTCTTTTGTCGATGACCATTATGTTCTTATAGGTAAAAATGTAAAAAAGATAAGAGAGTCAAGAAATATCACACAATTAGAGCTATCACAAGCTCTTGGATTTAAGTCCGTAGGTTTAGTATCTCAAGCTGAACTTTATTTAAAAAAACAGCATTTCAACATTAAGCATTTATTGCATATTTCTTATATCTTGGAATGTGATGTTACTGATTTCTTCAATTCTATAGATGAAAAAGAACTATGATTTATGGTTCCCTTTGTAGCAAGACAGCACAATTTTATTTAATCAGCATAGCTCGTTATTGATAATAACTATCAAGTAGTTCATTTATCACTCTTTCTAATGCTTAATATAGCAACATAGGGTACTACATAGCGAGTTACAGGCTAGTCCTGTTTGAGAGCATCTTATCAGAATCTCAAATATTGCTTTCAAGACCCATCAACTTGGATAGATAAGCATTTACAGTATGTATTATTATGTGGCTACAATCGTCTTAAATGGACTCTCATAACTATGTGTATAATGTCAGCATAAAAAGCCGATATAATGCTCAAATGAAAAAAATAGCATTATTAACACTACTCTTATTTACAACACTACTACAAGCAACAGACCTAAACCAATACATCAACAAACAAAACTGCTCTCAAATAATAGATAAACAAGTCTTTACAATATGCTATGACTATGAAGCAAAAGGTGCTAAATATGTATCATATACATTAGATGGAACTTTAGTAAATGCTGTTAATATCAAGAAGCGTTCAAAGTTCTACACTGAAAAAAACCTACCGAATGAATACAGAAGTCACAATAAAGATTATACTAACTCAGGCTATGATAGAGGACACTTAGCGAATGATGCTTCGTTTGATTATGATGAAAAAGTTGTAGTTAAAACTTATACTATGGCTAACATCATTCCTCAAGCACCTAATGTTAATCAAAAGACTTGGATTAAGGCTGAAGAACTTGAAAGAAGTGTCGCAGTATCACTTGGTAGTGTTAATGTCTTAAATGGTGTTGTATATAGCTCTAATCCACTAAGAATTGGTAAAAATAAAATTGCTGTTCCTGATGCTTTTTGGAAAATGATTTACAATGATGCTAAGGGCTATCAAAAATGTTTTTATTATAAAAATGACTTGAACACTATAGCTAAAGATGATAAATTAAAAAGTCACTTAGTTAACTGTGATATTCTGTATAAATAATTTAAAGGTCAGATTACTAACCTCTAAACATCTATGAATAGTGACGTATCGTTTCATTAGTTGTTACGGGACCGTTCAGAAGTTGAATCAATCCCATATTCCCATTCTAAATCATCATTCTTCACGGCATAATGATTTTTTTCAGTTCCATCAAACTCAAGTTCTTTATTTTTTATAGGAATACCCTTATCTATTTCATGCTTTTCTTGTATGAACAGTTTTTTGAATAGATAAAGTAATACTAAATGTATTAGCCCTACAACCCATGCTACATTATTGAGTAAATAATTTATTGTTCCATAGCTGAAAATTATTAGACCTATATCATATGTTATGTACGCTGTTGTAGATGCAAGAAGTATTAATTGATACGTTTTATATTCTTGCCTACCTTTTTTATAAATATCATACCAAGTATAAAATAGACCATAAATATATATAGCTCCCAATAAAACTACTGCTCCCCCTAGAGAGATACCTTCGTCAAGATTTGAATACATTAATCCCCTTTTAGATATGTTATCTAACTGAACCTATAAATATTATAAAACTTAAATACACATACTTGATGACAACACTTCATTAAATGCCTTATCATACTACCTTTCATAAAGTGGTTAGAATGAGCTTAAAAACAGCGTGTAATCATATCAATTCACATTAAGTTCGAATCTCTAAATAACAACCCTACTTAAAGTCATCATTAAAACTTATTAGATGGGAAACCATTTCGTTTGTTATCTTGGTAGAAGGTGCTCTTTGAAGTGATAAATACTTCTTTAATGTTGAACCATCTTGGTGTCCTAACATTGCACTTAAATGTGTAACGTCTACACCCTCACTTGCAAGAGCTGAAACTAACAAATTCCTCATGTGGTGGAATGAAAAGTCTTCAATGTTACTATGAAGTCTAATCCTTGGATAATAGTCTTTTATGTGTTTAACCTTGAATACTTCATCTTTAGACCTAAAGTTACTAGGTTTAAATTCATGTAAGACATCCTCTATAACTCTTGGCAAATTAAACTCCATATCTGTTTTAACCTTGCTATTATGGGCTCTTACAATATAAGTCTTATTTACTATGTTTATGTCATTCCATCTTAGTGTGAGGACTTCATTTAATCTTCTTCCATGGTATCCAAATAAGAATGTCGCCATAAGGTCTGGTCGAGCAACACATTGAATTTCTTTATCTCCTACTTTAATTAATTCAGTTGAACCAAAGAGTGTAGTAATGGTGTGATATAGATAACGAAACTTTAGTGAAGCATTATCTACTATCTTTTTTTCTTCATTGGAGTTTCTTTTTGGAATATGACTTCTTTTAATAGGATTCTTTTCTATCAATTCATCTTCTATTGCTAGATTAAACAATGGGTTTAATATCTCATATGCTTTCCTTTGTGAAGCTCTAGACATATGATTAAGACTGATATTTAAACTAGTAAAGTGCATTGGCTTTATATCAACAATCTTTATAGAGGCTATCTTAGATAAATGTTTATCAAAATACTTTTCATAGTTATAGACTAACTCTTTAGACCATCCTCTAACTATCTTTAGTTTATTGAAATAATCCTCTACGGTTGAATTGAAGTCTGCTTCAATTGTTTGTTCTTTTATCTTCTGTTGTTTGAACTCATTTAAAGCCCTTAGAGCTTCTTCTATATTACTAGCTTGTATCTGCTTTCGATACCTCTGTTTGTTTGCTCTAAAGTCTAATAGATAGGTTAAACCATCTTTATGAACTTTAATATTATTATGCTTCGTTTTAAGAAATGATTTAGTGTCCATTTTGGTGTCCTTTTAAGCTAAACTATCAATAGGTGTCCTCCATATATGGACACTATATTGTAGTTAATATTAGCTAAAATAGGGCTTTTACACTTTAAGAATACATACCTCCCAGAGTTCGAATCTCTGAGGGTCCACCACTATTAAATCCTTTAAAACCCCATAAAATAGCCTCTATAACAACACTTTAAGCTTACAGAAAAAACTTCATTGTTACCCTATTGCTACCCATCTTTTATAAATTTACTTTTTTTTTGCTAAAATTACAATGCGCAAACAAAACCAACTACGGTAATGTTTGGCAGTAGAGCTGAAGTAAAACTATATCAAATTACAGACATAAGTGTATGGCATAACATAATAGAGCTAAGTTACAGCGGAGGCTTTGTTGTCATACTTTAAACACAGATAAAATAGCAAAAAACTGGATTAGTCCAGAAGACTATGCACACATGTTGCACTTAATAATTGAAAAGTGTGGCATAAAAAGCGATAATTCTGACTTTCTTATATCGCAAATACGAAAGCCTTTTGTATAGTCAGATGCCGACGCGAGGGCAATATGATTGGTGAAAATAACAAACGGGTAGCGGCATCTTGCAAAATAGTCTCCGATATCTAAGAGAAAAACGAAAACTGAAATGTATATTGAAGTAGGTTTAAAAGTGCTGTGAACTTTAAAGTTTTTCTGATGTAATAAATGAAAATCTGGTTTATACTCAAGCTACCTTTATTAGCATTGATGATTATGGAAAAACTTCTTAATGTCAATCAAATTCTTCTTGATGAAATAAGAGATTTGAGAAGAATTGTAGAGCTTGTCCTACATAACAAGGCAAACAAAGTTGACACAATTTATATATTTGATCTTAAAGGGCAAAAAAAAGCTGCCAAGATATTAAATATAGATGTGAAAACTTTACATAACAGAATTAAGGAGGGAAAATTGAAAGAAAATATACATTATCGTGTAACAGTTAGTAAATCTGAACGAAAGCGTTATTCATTCAATAAAAATGCCCTTTTGTCAACAAAAGGTCTAATATAGAGGTGGTTTACATTTAACTGGATAAAAACAGATGAATAAAGAGGTTTTGTTTATATGCAACGAAATTTGTGTTTAGTAGAATTAAGAAAGTGCGCACTATCTTATTTTGAAATACACTTAACTCAAGATAACAAAAATCAAAAAAACTTCAATTAAACGAAAAGGTGGCGTAATTAACCACCTTTTTTACTCATAAAATATCTTCTTTTTCTAACATTAAGACTGTTTCATAAACTCTATGTTCTCATCAAAAATCTTTACTCCATAAGATATTAAATCAACATCAAAGTATTTATGCATCTCATTTGCAATTTCTGTATTTACCTCCTTTAAAATACACTCAGTATGTTTCATAATCTCATTTTCACTATTTATGTCGTAAGCTAAAAATACTCTATTTAGCTCATCTTTTTCAATAACAATTCTATATTGTTTTAAGATCAAATTATTACTTTTCAATGTTTTATCATTTGTTTAATATTATAGAATACCTATTTTTCTATTGCTTAAATAGATGTCCTCGGCTCAAATCGTGGAGACAACAAAATTTATATTTGAAAACGCAATCCTAGAAAAGGAAAAACATCCTGACGATAGGATTGATAATTTAAAATAGTGCAGTGTAACACTGGAGTGTGCTTAGTTGCCACCTCCAAAGCCGTAAAAGTTACCAACTAAAAATTACCAGCTGTTCCATTTCTAAAGATGTCAATCCCTATGCTTCCACCGTAGCCCATTCCACGTTCTTCTTTATGTTTAGGAAATTTGCTTTCACCAAAGGCTCCCGCTTTTTTCAAAGCCTCCGCTGTTAATTCAGCCTGCTCACGCATATCCTCTTTTTTAGCATTAATCTCTTCAAGCTCTTCTTCTGTATAAGGGATGATGCCTCTTCTTTTTAGCTCACGCTCTTCTCTTTCAAACTTACTTTTTTTCTCTTCAATCCATAATCTATCTTCTTCTGAAAGTGCCATCTTAAATCCTTTGTTTTATTTTCATATAAAGCAACAGTCTAATTATGTTCTATAGAACATTTCAAAACAATTCTAACAACTATAAACTTATACATACTTTACCTATAGGACATTATGTATATTTTGAATGATTTGACTCCAGAAGAACTAGAAAATTTCTATCGAAATATTGGGAATAATGTCAAAAAAGCCAGAAAAGAGAAAAAGATTTCTCAAATGCAATTAGCGCTGGCTATAGGTCACAATTCTGTTGGGCATATTGCAAAAGCTGAGCTGAATAAATACGACAAGCACTTTAGCCTAGAACAGCTTTTCAAGATATCTCGTGTTTTAGAGATATCTTTGCATGATTTGATACCGGAGTAAAAGATATTACTACAACTAATCCGGCTTCTACTCACTTCCATCCTCTATCTCGCAAAGTCTTATCTCTAAAAGCGTCTCTTCTTTTTTAAAGTATCTCATTTTATGGATCTCCCAGTTGCCGCTCTTGCTTACTAATAATTTTTGATTACCCACAAATCCGGTTGAACAGATAAAGGTTTTGTCATTTTGAAAACTCTCTATTCTTTCATTCAAATCAAACTCGTTTATGTGATTTATGCCTGTTTTTAGCAGAAGCATAAATCCCATAAAGATACCTCCAATTAAAACTATTGCTATAATACTCTCTATAAACCTTCTCATCTATTTCTCTCCTTTTTTAAAAAAGCTTCATAAAAAGCTCTCTGATTTTTTTATATCTCTCAAACTTTATTATTACAACCACTACACCTATAAATATACCTATACCAAGATAGAGAAGCAGCGGTGGTTCATGCGAGGGCGGCAGAAGTTCTCTTATGGTTATAAGCGTATCTTGATCTATTTGCATCTCTATCTCTCTTTGTACTCTGATGAGAGAATCTGTTCCCTTTGAACTATGCAGTACTCTTTGTATCTACAGATATATCTGCACTGCATCTCTCTTTTATGCACTCCACTTACGCTATAGAGTCCAAATAACCAAAACAGCGAGCTCTTTTTTATGAGCTCTTTTGGGTGTTTGCAAAGCAGTTTTTCATAATCACTGCCCATTGCACTGTGCTGGGTGTAGAGTGTCTGCTTACCCTCTATGATATAAGAGCCATCATCATCTCTTATGAGAGTTGCGTTAAAAAAAACAGTGCCCATCTCATCATATGCCACATGGTAAAAACGCTCACTCGGTGGATTGATGAGTATCTCTCTGTCTTTTTCATCTATTAGAATGTTGACATCGCGGTATAGTATATTTGGCATGAAATCTCCTTTTTTATAATTGTAGGAGATGAGAGTGTAGGCGTTGTTTCGCTGTATTTATTTATAGCTCGAATTTTGAGAGTGTGATAAGCTTTAAATTTTTATCGGTTATGTTCATCTTCATGGCAATACGCTTTTTATTAGCGTCTTGCATAACCCATGTAAGCTTTTTACCTTGAGAGAGTATCTTTTTGCCAATGTCCGTAAAGTCGCTATCTGATGTTACAAACACAAACTCATCATAATCTTTGAGGATTTTATAGACATTTTTTATCTTTGTATCACTATCGGTTTTATGGGAAACAAGCACTTCAAACCCACTCTTTTGCATAGAGATGAGTTTAGAGTGTTTTATAGGATTGGTAGTTATGATAAATGAGCGCTCTGGGGCGAATTTAAGAGATAGTTTTAGTTTAGAAAAATAGCTATATGGTATATTCTCCAGATCCCACAAAAGAACGCTCTTTTCTTTAAATATACCGCTTTGCCAAGTTACATCTTTGATAACTGCCTCATCAACTCTTTTAAAGCAGCTCTCAAAATGAAAAAATGAAAACATCTGTATGCTACTTTTTCACTTCACAGTTTATGATCTCTAAGAGCAAATCATCTTTTTTAAAGAACTCCTCTTCATAAACACTCCACCCCTCTTTTTCTAAGACAAGATAGTTCTGTTTAATTCCAAGCGCTCCCGCTTTGCAGACAACTGTTTTTCCATTATAAAAAGCTTCTATCTTCTCTTTGGAATCGCTCTTTTCATAAAGTGATACAAGGTATGAGAGCATTACAATAAATAAAAATGAGCCAATAAAGATAAAAACTACTGCTCTTACTGAGGAGTTCTCACCTTTTTTTAGCCAAGAGAAGTGAAGCAACACTACTCAAAAGCCCAATATTATTGAGAGTTTAAATGTTTCTAAATCCATACTTCGCCTTTTTATTTTTATAAAAAAGTATAGATTGTTTGAGTGAAAAGGTTGTTTCGTTTTAGAAGATGAAGAAGAAAAATATTTAGTGCCGTATAGGAGGAAAAACCTCCCCTCCACTACTTTTTGACAGATGCAATCTTTTGACAGATCTCACTCATTACATACTCAAGCTTTTGAGCTTTTTCGTAGTAGTCTAAAAACGGCTCTACCCAGTTTGGAATAATCATAGGTTTGCCCTCTCTCATCACGCCCCAGTTAGTAACAGTTGAGTAAGGTACTTTTGAGATGTCTGAAAAATCCTGTTTGTTTATTCCAAGCTCTTTTAGCCTGTTTTGAAAAATATCTTTATCCAAGTTGTGTCCTTTATTGCTATATCTGCAAGAATTGTAACATATTTATTTCCAATTTGCATATTTTTACTTGACACTATATGTATATTTATATATAATAGCAGATATATATTCCATATCGCACCAAGGAGAAAGAGATGAAAAAAGCAAAGAACTTAACAAAAGAGTATAGATATACACTTTTTGTGCTGACGATTGAGCTTATGGTGAGTATTACTCAAGCACTGCCGCTTTTAAGTGCGACAGCATAGACAAAGGCTTTTTAATGGCACAAAAATCATACGACAAGGCACTTTTTAGACTTATCTCTATTCTCTCTATGCTTACAAAGGATGAGAGACCCACAATAGACTCTTTGGCAGAGGAGTTTAATGTCTCAAAGAGAACTATTCAGACGGATATCTACAGCAGGCTCTCTGGGTTTGATATTACCAAAGATAAATTCGGGAGGCTTGTTTTTAGGGAGGGGTTTGATATATTTGGTCTAAGTAAAATTAAGCAATTAAAGTGACAAGCCTTCCCCTTGTGCTTTTAACCACTCTTTTTTTTCTACATAATTTGGCATTATTTTAGACACTTCTTTCCAAAACTTCTCATTATGCGTATGCTCTTTTAGATGAACTATTTCATGAACGATAATATAGTCAATAACTCCAATAGGAGCCATGGCAATTTTCCAGTTAAAATTTAAAACACCATCTTTAGTGCAAGAGCCCCAGCGAAAGCCAAGTTCCATTATTCTAAACTCAGGTTTTAAAATATTTGCAGATTTACAAATGCCCTCTAATCGCTCATCTATTTTAGTTTTTAGATGTTCGCTGTACCATGTTTTAAAAATCTCTTTTGCTTTTGGCTGCTTCTTTTGCCCCAGTACAAACCAACCGTTTTTGAGTTTTAGTTCACTATTTTCCTCAACCATCTGAAGTCTATAACTTCGCCCTAGGTAGCTAAAACTCTCTCCTGAGATAAACTTCTTTGAAGCGATATTATCCATTATTGATTTTTTGATTGCTAACTTTTCCCAAATCCACACTCTTTTTTTATGCACATGCTTCTCTATCTCTTTGCCATCCAGATCAAGTGGAGCATTAACTACTACTTTTGCATCTCTCTCAACAGTGATACCGATGCTTTTACGCTTAGACCGTATAAGTTCGTAATCAATTATCAAGCTTTAAACCTTGAAGCTCTTTTTGGTTCTCTTTTGTAAGGCTCATAAATCGCTCTTTTATGAGAGCAATATTATTGATTAAAACTGCGTCTTTTGTAGCTGCGAGAAGTCCAACAAGATAGTTTTGAAGATTATTTCTACTCTCTGCTCCGGTAGTTCCCCAAAAATCTACTCTACTTATATCTCTTGCCGCAACACTAAGAGAATTTATAACAAGCTCTATAATGACATCTTTCGTTTTTTCGCTTACTTCCCCGTCGTAAAAGCTTAAAAACATATCATAATACGCCATACACACATCACAGCCAAGCTTTTTAAATACTTCCAAAATCTCTCTTCCGCCGACTATCTCTTTTTTGAATTTTGAGAGTTTCTCTACAAGCTTATCCCATTCACCTTTATGCTCTGAGATGATTTTTTCCAGCTTCTCAGCCAAAGATTTGTAATAGATTGGGTCTTTATCAATGTTGATTTTTATAGTATATCTAAGGGCATGTTCCATCTCTGAAGCAACAGCTTTATTTGGTCTATCTTTGAGCGCATCTTCAAACTCATCATCAAATATCGATACCGGTCTGACTCTCGTCTCAATCCCTTGGCTCACAAGGTGTTCATTGATAAGTTTTTTTACCTTTGCGCCGATACCTTCTATTTGAAGTTCTTCATCTCTGTATCTTCTCTGAGCCTCACTTTTTATAACTCCTAGAATTTTTGCATCATCTAAAAAATATCTTTTTATTGGATGAGGCAGTATAAAATCTATGAGTTTCGTAAACTCTTTATAGTGCATTTTAAACTCAGATCTTAGCTTTTCATCTGCAAGGAAAACTACAGCATCCTCTAGGGTTTGTTCATTTATCTCTTCAACACCGTTTTGACTAAAAAACTGCATCACTTTTCTGTGCGATAGTTCTAGTTTATCAAGCTCGCCACTAAAGTCTTGCATCACATCAGCTATATCATCATCTTCATAGTTTGCCAATGCCTCTTTAAGGTGTGCTCCTACTCCGTAATAATCAACGATAAGCCCTCTAGTTTTACCCTCATAAGTTCTATTTACCCTTGCTATTGCTTGAAGAAGGTTGTGTGCGGTAAGCTTTTTATCGAGATACATCACTTGCTCAATAGGCGCATCAAATCCCGTAAGAAGCATATCGCTTACTACCAGAAAAGCTAAATTTGATCTATCTAATGGCTTTTTAAATTCAGCCACTGCACTGTCTTTGTGAGATTTAGTAGTAAACTCTTTTGGAAAGTCATCGCTATTGTCGTTGTGTTTAGGAGAAATTATAACAGCAGCACGAAGCTCTTCTATCTCATTTTTATGCTCTTGCAATGCTTTATTTATCGCTTCACTGTAAAGAATCGCCGCTTTTCTTGATGAGCTTACAACTTGAGCTTTATATCCGTTTGGCAAGATATTTTTTATGTAATGCTCCACCATATGTTTTGCTATAGCTTCTATTCTTTTTGGGGCTTCTAGTATGTCGCCTTTTGTGCCGTACTTTTTCTTGATTGCGTCTATCTGTTCAGGAGTCAAGTCTGCAAATAGATCCTCAAACTTGGCGTCAAATTCGCCTCTGTTTTCAAGCGTATCGTTTGAAGTCATCCCCTCATATATGATTGGTACGGTCGCACCGTCTTCTACCGCCTCACGGATTTTATAGGTATCGATGTAGCTTCCAAAAGAACCTACGGTTTTTTCTACAGGTGTTCCGGTAAATGCAATTTTGACGGCATCAGGCAGAGCAAGTCTAAGAGCAGAGCCAAATTTTGAGTATTGAGTACGGTGCGCTTCATCAATTAAAACTAGCACTTTTGAAGTATCTATACCTTCACTCGCTCTTTCAAACTCACCGTCATTAAACTTTTGCATCATAGTCATATTTATGTTGCTCACATCGTTAGAGAGTTTTTTCTTTAAATCTTTGCCGTTGAATGCCGTATCTATCTTCTCACCTATGAGCGTAGCTGTCTCTTCCAGCTGTTCTTGCAGGTCGCTTCTATCGACGATAAAGAGAATTTTGTACTCTTGCAACTCTTTTATGCTTCGCAAATGCCTAACCAAAAAGACCATTGTAAGAGACTTACCGCTTCCTTGCGTATGCCAGATTACCCCGTTTCTCTCCTCTGGCGTATTGGCTTGCATAATTCTTTTAACTGTCTTTTTAACCGCTCTATATTGTTGATATCGGCAAATAATTTTGACTCTTTTTCTACCGCTTCCCATCACTACCGTAAAGTCTCTCATAATCTCAAGCAGATTTGTAGGTGCTAACATGCCGGCAACTAATATATCTTGCTCATCTTTACCAAATTCACTAAGCGTTTTTGGATAAGGGTCTTTCCAACTGAGATAATGTTCTAGGTTCGAGCTGATCGTTCCGCTTTTTGCTTGAGTTCTTGCACTTACCACCACAAAAGCATTAGTATGAAAAAGCTTTTGAGCCCCTTCACTCAGCTGGGTACCTCTTGTGTTCATATAGCGTTTGAGCTGATCTACTCCCTCATGGATCGGGTCAGTGATATCGGGGGCTTTGCACTCTATGACCACCAAAGGGATGCCATTTACAAAGAGCGTGATATCGGGGATGATAGTCTGCGCACCATCTACCATAAATTGAGATACTGCCAAGAAGTGATTGTTTGAGATATTTTCAAAGTCTATATATTTTACCGTTGGAGATTTTGCACCTGTTGCATGATTTATATCGACGGATGTATTTTCGATGAGAAGAGCAGTAGAAGCAAGGTTGTTTTCAAAAAGAGATGAGTGGTTGATATTTTTTAGAGTAGCTATAACCTCTTTGATCTGCTCTTCTTTGAGCCAATTACCGTTTATTTTGACTATAGCTTCGCTAAGGATGTCTTCTAAAATAACATCTTTAAAGCTATCTCGCCCTTGTAGAGCTTTGGCAGCTCGGTGCTTGTTGTCACTGTCTGCTATAGTTAAAGTATGCCACCCTAAGCTTTTAAGCTGTTCTAAAAACTTCTCTTCTACATAGGCCGCTTCTCTTATCCAACTACTCATCATCTTCCCTTATTTAAAAAATCACCTTCAACTTTAACTATAAAAATCCTTAGTTAAATTTAGGGTCCCAACTTTAACTATAAAAATTCTTAGTCAAATTTAGAGCCTTAACTTTGACTATAAATAGTTAAATACCTATCAAATGCAAATAACTTGTTTCTCTCATATCCTGTAATCTCTTTTAAAATACCTTTTTCTTCAAGCTCTTTTACTAAAGAATTTGCAGTAGGTTTACTCACATCCAAAGGCTCTATAATATCACTTATAGAAATAATAGGTCTTTGATACAAAAACTCCAAAAGTTTACTTGCATTGTGAGCTTTTTTTCCAAAACCAACCACCAAAGTATCCATCTCTTGTTTTAGGCTCAAAATATTTTGAAATGTTTTCACTCCACTATTTGCCGTGACAATCACTGCTTCAAGAAAAAATTTGATCCAATGAGCTAAGTCATTATCGGTTCTTACTCTTGTAAGAGCTTCATAATAAGCTGATTTATTTTTTTCTATAAAGTCAGATAGATACAAAGATGGCTTTTTGAGTAGTCCGTTACTTACCAAATAAAGTGTAATCATAAGCCTTCCAATACGACCATTGCCATCTAAAAATGGATGGATAGTCTCAAACTGATAGTGCGCAATAGCTATTTTGATAAGATGCGGTACAAATATCTCTTCATTGTGCAAGAACTTTTCCAAATCACTCATAAGCTCACTCACTTGCATTTCATGCGGCGGTATAAAATAAGCAGTTGCCAAACTAGCCCCGCCTATCCAGTTTTGAGACTTTCTAAACTCTCCAGGTTGTTTTGCTTCACCTCTCACACTATTCAATAAAATCGCATGTATATTTTTGATAAGGCGATTTGAGATAGGTAAACTATCAAGCTCTTTTACAGCACTATTCATAGCATCTATGTAGTTTCGCACCTCTTGCCAGTCATCTCTTTTTTCTGGATTTACCTGCTCTTTTGCGATAAGCACTTCATCCATCTCGGTTTTCGTGCCTTCTATCTTACTTGAAGTGTTGGCTTCTTTTGTGATGTGCATTTGTATAAACATATCTACATTTGGCACTATCATCGTAAATGCATTGAGCTCACCGAGTGCCCTAGTGGCATCTTCTAGCATAGTGTTTATTTGCGGGTCATCCCATGTAAATGTATGGTTTATCATTTGTGGTAGAAAACTTTTGTACTGATACTCTTGCTTAAGTGTTCCGGCTTTAAAATCTTTTATGTTCATTTTGTACCTCGATTATTTATACTTAAAAGTTGTTGGAGTTTTTTATCAATATCTATCATTTTTTGGCTCCTTGCTAATTTTTTACTTTTTTGATTTATTTATTAAAATATTTTTTTGTGCTGCAATTCCAATTTTCAATTTATCACAAATTTCTTGTTTCTTTTTAAACTCAACATCAAATTTATAAAGATGTTCTATAACAAGAAATCTCAGTAATTCTTTTGCAATTGAATTATTTGAATTTAGGAAATCTTGATTCAGTGAAATAATTTTTTCTTTATTTAAACCACCAGAAAAGTCTAATTTTGTAGCAACATGTACAAGTTTCATACCTTCATTATCCAATGTAAGTTTTTCAATATCTTCAAATAAATTTTTAGAAGCAATATTTGATGAAATTTTCTTAATAAAATGAATACAAATTAACTCTGTAAAGTCAAATATAATCTTTCTAGATATTTTTTCAATTTCATATTTTGAAGTTACCTTTTTTTTATCAATTTTATCTTGAATTTCTTTTTCTAATAAATCTCTATATTCGCTAAACTGTTTTATAAATAAGTTTAAATTTCTCAACCCAAGATTGCATGTTTCACTCAATAAAATGTTTTTATCCTGTTTAGTTAATGAACCATAGTAATTTTTTGCTATTTGACCAATAATTTCCATCAATTTAATGGATAAATTAATTTTTCCAAATATATCAAGAACTTTTATCTCCTCATTATAACTAGGAGTAGAATTTTCATCATTTTCTTCTATATCAGCTTCGTTAAGCTCATCTTTTAATTCAAGCGATTTCTCTCTATGTTCATGTGGACTCTTATCTTCAATGACCAATTGAATTTCTTCTGTCACCAACTCATTAATTTTACTCAACTCATCTTTGGAAAGTGTTGCAGGTAATGTTTCTTTAAAAATCTCTCTAGCTTCATCAAGTATTTTATCAATAATATTTTCTGCTCTCGTTTTTGAATGATGAATTAAAAAGATAATAATATTCGCAAATTCTGTTACATACAATCTTTTGATTAATTTGTCTATCTGCTCTTTGATTTGATCAGATTTTCCTCTTTTTTCCATATTATCTGAAATGTATTTTGCTACATAAAAATAGTATATATAGTTATGTCCAAATGAGTAAAAATCACTATTTTCTTTTATTAATTTAGCACTTATTAAATTATCATATACAATTGAAAAACTTTCTTTATGGTATTCTGCTGAATAGTTATCATGTAATTTTTCAATTTCAGACTTTTCAAGTTCTTTTCTTTCATTTGTAAAAAAATGATACGCAATATATGATAAATATGTATGATAGAAATCTAACTCATCTGCTTTTATTTTAGTACTACCCATTGCTTGTATAATTAAAAAATTATAAAATTCAGCATATGCACTTCCACCTAAATTACTATTCGTACCAGCTTCTATTTGTTGAAGCAAAGTAATAATATACAAAGGATATGTAGGAATAAATTTATTGCCTATAACAGTTTCTAATTTTTTAAAAACTTCATCTTTTTTTTCGATTAAATCGTTATCATGGATAAGCTCTTCCTGCCCTATAGAAAGCCATTTTTCAATCATTTTATCTCTTAGCTTATACCCATATTCTTTAATTTTAAAAAATTTAAAATTTTCTAATTTGCCTTTTAAATCCTCTTTAGTCATAATTTCCATTTCTGCTGAGTCATCAGAAAATATTAAAACATTATCAAAATCTTGATTGATCATCTCTAAAAACTTTGATTTATATTCAAGTTTTTTAATAGCTAATGATTCAAAATTATCTATCAATATAACTATTTTTTCATAATGATTTTTAAGAATATTGCTTTCTATTTCAAAATATTGTTTAGTAAAGTTCTTGGCTAATTGTTGTTCAAATTTAGTTAAATCAGATGACTTTATATCTTTTGCATCAATAAAAATTGGTATTAAATCAATTGCATTAAGTTCTTTTTGCAATGTACTTATTAACGCTGTTTTACCAGAAACTTCCTCTCCGAAAATCATACATTTTGGATATTCTTGCACATCCAATAGCTTTTCAGAATTAATTTTTAACTTTTTATTATCTTCAATGTCTTGTAAATCTTGATAAACAAATATATCAGATAAAATCAATTCACTTTTGTTTGGGTGAGTAAGCTTAATTCCTGTGTCATCTATTCTTTTTATATATTCTTCATTTAATTTAAACTTATTTTCTGATATAACAAGAGGTAAAATGGCTTTTTGTATATCACTTGCAAAATATTTGAGATTTATTTCAAAATTAAAATTATTGTATGAACTATCTGTTTTTTTTAAATTTTCTAATAACTTTGCATCATCTACTATATTCCCATTATTTGCATAAGCAACAAAAATATCTTGAGGAATTCCACCTTCAAGATGTTCTAACAGATAAAAATAACCATATTCAGTAATTATGAGTAAACTATTTCCTATTTTGTTAGCATCTATTTTTTCTTCTATTTTCTTTTTTGCTACCTCTACGTTAATTACTGTATTGGAATTTTGAAAAGCTTGGATTAGTTTTTCAGGAGTATAAAAAGTAAATTCTGTATCAGATTCATGTTCTTTACATACTCCTTTAGCTTCCTTGCCAAATTCAGTCGTTGAAATCAACCAAGCTTCATTATATTTTTTGCTTGTTTTTTTCCCAATAAGGTTATATATAATATTTGCATCAATATTTTTATCTCTATAGGCTTTACACTCAACATAAATAGTTTTGCTATTTGCATTGTTTTTACAAAATAAATCAAGCTCAACACCAGTCTCTCTTAACTCTGTTGTAACTTGGTAATTCTGGGCTTCTAAAAGTTTTTTAGCTAAACCTTCTAATAAATCACCTCTTTGTTTTTGACTATCTCCATCTTTAATTGCAACTTCTATTTTCATCTAATATCTACCTTCATTTAGTTTTTATTATTTAACACAAAATGTTCCTACAAAGAAAAATAATAAATATGAAATTAATGTAATATTCCAGTATTTATTATATTTCGAAATTTGATTATCTATAAAGTTAATATTTATAGCTTCAAAATTGTGTTGTTCAAATATCTGCTTTAAATCATCATTATCTAAAATGTCTTTATATTGACTTTTTAACTGTTCATATCTACTGATTAATCTTTTTTTAGTCTCTTTAACTTCGTAAATGTTGTACTTTTTAAATAGGTACATAGCAATTAAAACAGGACATAAAAATAAGAATACATCTATAGAAAACAAATCAAATGTAGTAGATGAATTTTTTAAAACTTTGAAGAGTATCAAACTAATTAGTAAACTTGCCAATGTGTAAAAGCTTGTTTTAAATGAACTTATTAAATTTCCTGTAGCATCATCAAATTTATTTGTTAGTGAAAATATCGAATCATTAATTTTATTTTTAACATCAATATATTTTTTTACATTTTCTTTTAAATATATGTTGTAGTTTGATTTAATTGAACTCTCAATATTTCCTTTTATTTTCGTGAAATCATCTTCAATAACATGTAATGATATAACATTGCGAGCTAATCCCATTTTGTCAGATACACTGGTATCTGTATTAAATATTTCCTCATAGCTTTTAAAATAATCTTCAACAAATTCAGTATTTAGATTCAAAAAATCATATTCATTTTTTATAGTTTTATAACCATACATTTTATATGTAAGTTTATTTTGAGCAAATTCGCTAATATCTGCAAATACTCTTAATATTAAAGCTAGAGTTAATTTATCGAATAATTTATTTAAAGGCTCATTCATAGATTTGTTGATAATATAAAAATCTTCTGGAAGAAACTTTATTGAACTAGCATTAGCAAAATGAGAATTTTCATTAATTTTCTTTAGTTTATTTTCACTACTATCTAAATCGATTTTTTTTAAAATCTGATTTGTTCTGTTATCGAAATTGTTAGAATCAGCAAACGCAAAGTATGCTGTGTGAAAATTATAATTATTACCATCTAGTATTTTAAATTTTCTTTTTTCATGAGAAGAAAACAATTCACAAATATCTTCAATATTTTTTTCTTCTAAAAATTTCACAAATAAATCTAAACTGTAAATAGTTAAATGATCTACAGTGTTTAATTTAGAAATTTTAATTTCTACTATACCTATCTCATCCTCATAATCATTTCCATAAACATAGCTTGTCATCTGCTCTAAAGAATCAAATATTTGAATATTATTTACATTATTTTTTACTGTAATTCTTAAATTATCATTAGCGTTTAAAGTATCAAAAAATGGAATAAAAAATTTATGATAATTATTTAAGTTGCCTAAAAAATCATCTATTGATACACTATTCAAAAATATCACAAATGAATCAAAATCTTCTTTAAAGTTAATATTTGAAGATAAAGTATTCAAATTTTCAATATTTTGTAAATTATGAATTTGTTTATTTAAACTCATTATAGCCTTGCTCCGAATAAATTTTTATATGTTTGCCTTTTGCATCTGTACCAGCAACTATCTTATCTCTTAAATTTTCTATTTCATCATCAAGAGTTAAACTAATCGATGTATCTAACTTAATTACTTTTTTCATCTTAGCTTTAATCGCTTTTTTATCAATTGCAAAATTACTATCGAAGACTATTTCATCATTTTTATTTTTATTGAGTTTTTTAATTTCTTCGATAATTTTTGCTTTTTCAGCTTCTTTACTTTCATTAGGCAATGCAGATATATAATCAAGCGTACTAAAGTCACCCATTATGCTATCAATAGCTGTATTAAAAGTAAAAGAAGGAGAACTTTTCATGTAGGCTATTAAACTGTTTCTTGAAGAAAAATAATCCATTTTATGGTCTTGATCAAAAAATTTCTTTCTTAAGTAGCCATCAATTTTATTAAAAGCTTTGTTAGTATTGTCTTCATCTGTAATAATCACAATGAGTTCTAAAAACTCTTTCCACCAAAAAGTAGCTGCTAATGAGCCTTTTGTTTTTGTACTATCTGTAACAAGTGCATAATTTTCTTGTGTTGTATAAGTTACAAAACTATTATCAATTGGGATAATGACCGTTTTTAACATATGCTCTTTTTCTGGAGTGGCTTTTCCTTTTTCAAAGTTAGATTCCATCCTAACATCAATAAAATGAACTTTCGTAACAACAAAAAAACTTTTATCTTCATTTGTAAAATGTGTAATTATCAAGCCACCTTTTTGAAGCTCGTTATTAAGATGATTAATTTTTGCTTGTGCCTCAACTTCTTTTTCTAATAACCTATCAGCAATTTGTTGAGCAAATTCAAATTTACTTTCATCAGTATCAGCTTGTAAAATTTGATTCATGCAGGTTAATACTTGTGTAGATTGATTTTGTTTGATTGAATATTTTCTAATATCCTCTTCTTGATGAATATTCACTAAATGTTCTTTTATATAGTTTTGAATATTCTCATCTAATTGCTCTGATGATTGTTTTATAACTGAATTTGACTCAATATCTACACTATAATATGCTGAAAAATCAATACTTAACATTACTTATCCTTGAAATAAAATTTAAAACCATCACACATTTACCCTCACTTTTCCGCTTAGTAAATCGTTCATCAAGCCTTTTTTTAACTCTTTGAGTTTAGCTAGGTTTGTCTCTTCTGTTTCGATTTTTTTATCTTGAGTGGTTAGTATTTTAGCAATTTGTTTTTGTTCTTCATAATTTCTAGGATAAGATGTTTGTACATTTCCTATTATCGTTTGATTTAAAAGAGGTTGTCCTGTTTCAGCTTTATATTGATTTAAATTCAAAAAATACAATAAATAAAACATATATTTCGTGTCAAACTTTTTGATCTTTTTAGTAATGTAAAGTGCATTATCTGTAATCCAACATTCATTGACTAAATATATACTACCGCAATATTCTCCAACTCTACCAATAATTAAAGTTTCTTCATTATTATTTTTTGAGTTTGAATATCCAGTTATACCATTTCCACCATAAACTTCATAAATATCATTATTTGAAGTATCTTCTGGTTTTGTATCTCCACTTTTGAGCTTGAAAAAATCATCTAAACTCACAACCTCCCACTCATCAGGGATAAGTCCTAGTTCGCTTGGTTTGTAGGTGTGGGTTTGGGGTGAGCGGATTTGACCGTTTTGGTCTATGCCGTTGGTGAGTAGCTCTTGCATGAGGGCGGTTTTAATATGCTTCTCTTTTTCGATGAGGCGCTTTGTGGACTCTATAGCCTTATCAAGAGTAGAGAGGATTTTGGCAATTTTTTCTTGTTCTTTTTTTTCTTTTGGAGTTTTTATAACGATATTTGTAATTGTGTCTTGATTAATTGATGGTAATGCCCCTGTTTGAACATAATTTGCAAAATCAATCGAACATAATATGTAATATAAATATTCAAAAGAAAAATCATTCTTTACAATTGAACCCATCATATTATTATCAATTATTGAATCTTTTGTCAGCACTCTTCTTCTATTTAATAACAGAGCAGCTCCAACTTTTGCAAATATTATTGTTTCTTTCGGGAAAAGTGTATATTTTAATTCCTTTTGCAATATAAAATCTACATAATTATTTGCCTTAGTAATGTATAACTCATTACCGACTAAATTCATATCACTAACTTTTAAAAAAGGATAATCACCATTTTCTAGTCCTTGATAGTCTTCGCTAAATCCATCTCCACCTTTAAATTTAGCTAATTCTCCAAGCTTTTTTACTTCCCACCCATCAGGCACTTGTGTCATCTCACTCATAAATACCCAAGCTCACTTAGGTATGATTTTATTTCATTTGTTGCCATGTCTCTCTGGGCTTCTATCCCTGCAAGGCTTACTCTGTATCTGTCCCATAGGTTTTCTAGTGTTTTGATGATGGTCTGTTTTTTCTCACTTAGGTAGCGGTTGGCGATGGTTTGGGTATCAAGTTCTAGTTGCATCACTACTAGCTCTTTTATGTTTGGCACATCTTTAAATAACTCCTCTTTAAGCTCGCTTATCTTCTCTCTTACCACCACTTTGTCGTTTTCTTCTTTAGCGGTTTTTAGCTTTTTGAAAAGCTCCATTAACTTTACATGTAGAGTTTTTTGCTCTTTGCTTAGTGCATCTAAAAAGCTCTCATTGGATGTTATAAAACTATCATTTAGCAGGTTGTAGTCGTAACCGCTGTTTTTGATGGATTTGACGGTAAATTTGTTCTCTACCCACCAAGAGGCGAAGATCCCACGCACTTTAAATCTATCTAACACCGTATCATCTGCAAAAGCATTTTCTATCAGCTCATAGCCACTCGTGTAGAGCGTGGCGATATTGCTGCTTGCTTGGTCTATTAAAGTTTGATATTCGTCATAAAACCCTTTTACTTTTCTCAGTATGCTCTCATCTGTGGATTTAAAAGCATTGCTGTTTTCCAGCAACTCCCTGATGTTTTGTTTTTCAGTAAGTTCAGGTTTAAATTCAAAATAGTTCTCATCTTTTGAGTCAAACAACATGTCGCTTGTAATAGCGTAGCTATTCATCAACTCGTCGTTCCACTCAGACTTTGGCACGCCCCCTTTTAGGTGCGCTTTTACATCGTGAGGTGTTGGTGGCGGAGTGTTGTCAACATAGCGTCTTATGTTTAGGTTGAAGTCCTCTTTTTGTATCTCCTCTAAAGTTACAAGTCGTGAGTATTTAGGAAGTTCTAGCTTATTTTGATAGGTGAAATTTATCTTCTCTATATCTTCCGCACGAAGCAGGTTTTGATTTTTCCCCTCTTTGTATTCGGCATCTGCATTTATGAAGAGGATTTTGTCATCTTTTTTTGCTTTGTTGATGATGAGCAGTGCAGCAGGTATTCCTGTACCGTAAAACAGCCCGCTAGGCAGACCGATTACCGCTTCAAGGATATTTCTTTTTTGTATAAGCTCTTCTCTAAATTTCCCCTCTTCACTTCCACGAAACAAAACTCCATGAGGCATAACTACACCCATTTTACCTGTACTTTTTAGCGAGGCTATCATATGCTGTACGAACATATAGTCGCCCTTTTTGCCACCTTCGGGCATAAAGTGGCTAAACCGCTCTTTGTATTTGAGGTTTGCTTTTGTGTAGTTTTGAGAAAACGGCGGATTTGCTATTACCCTGTCAAACTGCATTAGTTGCCCATCTTTTGTGTGAAGCGGATCTTCTAAAGTATCTTCGTTTTTGATATCGGCGTTTGCTATACCGTGAAGAATCATATTCATCTTACACATAGCCCAAGTAGTAGCAATGGCATCTTGCCCGTGAAGTGAGAAGTTGTCAGAGTTGTAGATCTCTTTTATGTGCTCTTTTGCCTGTATGAGCATACCACCGCTTCCCACTGTTGGGTCGTAGATGCTCATGCCGGGTTTTGGGTCGAGGATTTTTGTAAGAAGTGTAACAACTCCGCTTGGCGTATAAAACTCTCCAGCTTTTTTACCTGCACTGTCTGCAAAAAACTTTATGAGATATTCATAGGCAGCACCTAAGAGGTCTGGAAACTCAAAGTCTTCATCTCTAAGTCTTATCTTGTCAAAGTGTTGGATGAGTTGGATGAGCTTGCTGTCGCTTATCTTGGAGTTGCCCACTTTTTTGTTGAAGTCTATGTAGCCAAGTACATTTTCAAGTGAGGCAATATTTGCCTCTTCTATACTTGAGAGGGCAATATTAATAGCTTCACCAAGGTTTTTTTTGAGGTGTCTTATGTTGTTCCATCTACCAGATTCAGGCACATTAAAAGTAAAGCTATGACTTTGCAAAAGGATGTTGATAGTAGCTTCATCATGAGCATCTTTTTTGTAAGTTGTTTTTACTTTTTCATACTCTGCATCATACTGATCTGAGAGGCGTTTGAGAAACAGCATACCGAAGATATACTCTTTAAACTCACTAGCTTCCATCTTTCCACGAAGTATATCTGCCGCCGAGAAAAGGTGCTGTTCAAGTTGGCTTAGAGTGAGTTTTTGCATTTATAAAAATCCATTGATTGAAATTATTTATTAAAAATTATTTTTAAATATCCATTTTATCCAAATATGAATGAAGCAGGCTTAAAACTCATTTATTTAACAGCTCCTTTTTCAGTTGTTCAAACTCTTTTGGAGTAACTTCTAGGTCTCGCATAAACTCTAACAGTTCCTCTTTAGCTTTTATATTTTCCTCGGTATCTTTGTTAACAGGTATAAACTCTTTGCCTATCATCCCAAGTGATTTTTTATAGTGTTCCGGTACAAGTTCGGGGCTGTGTCTAAGACATAAGATATAGATAATGCCTCTTAGCAAATCAAATGTTTCTTTTGTCGGTTTTATATCAAAGCATGAAACATATTTGTACAATCTTTCGTAGTCAATCTTGTTCATAAAGACACCAGTATCCATACTTTGTTTGAACTCTTGTGCAGGAATAGTGTTCTTAAAAGTGTGATATTTATAACGAAGTTTCGCCATAGCTTCTTTAACAATTGGTCTATATTTTTTTCTGAAATAGTATGCGGCAGCATAACTTACATTATTGTTTTTTGTAGCAACATTGAAGTTTATATATGAACTCATAAGAATAGTTTTGTTGTTATATTTCTCTGATTCTATCATTCCCATATTGACTTTTTTATATTGATTTTTTGTAGCGGTCATAATGCCTTTTTCAAAAGGAGTTTTTCCTTCTTGTTCTGAATCTTTTTGGTTTAGACTGCAAACTTTCATTTGAACTTTTTGATATGCTTTTTTTATGAAGTTCTCTTTGTTTTCAGGTGTGTTGTCGTGGATGAGATTGATTATTCTTTCAAAAGCATAGTACTCACCGGGGTTAAAGTTTAAATCTAAAGCTTGTTCGCTGTGTTCAACTATATCATCCCTTATTTCATCAAGAAACATTGCTAGATGCTCCTTGTTTAGTATAAAACTTTCTCTTTTTTCTTTTATCATTCCTCTCTCCTATTAAGTGTGTTAAGGTTTTCTTGTAAAAACTGCGTTTGGCTCCTAGGTACTTATACGAAGTAATTGGAGTGCGTTTTCAAACGCAGTAACATGTTTTTAATAAATTAATATATTTTTGCGTTTGGGTTCTCGATTTTGCACATTAAAACAATCCATATTTTAGGTACATTCTAATTGATAGAAAATGCCAACGCACTTTTTTCCATATTTCCATCTGTAAACATCCCTATTTTATGCGCTTTTGTTAAAAACGCATTATCGTTTTTGTGTGCTGTATTTTCAAAATATCTAAACGCACTTTGACTTTTGCAAAAAGACTTAATTTTATAATGCTTCCCATTACTCTTTTTTCATTAATCGCCATCTTGACTCCAGTCTATATGATTCTGCATAAAGTTATCAATATCTTCACTTTTTACTTTTATTGTAGAATTGCCTACAAGCATTAAAATATAAAAATCATGTGAAGTCTCTACACTGAAAACTAATTTATTGAAATCTTTATAGGTAGTTTTTTTTCCTATAATACTGTTCAATTTTTTATCTTCTAAAAAATCGTTATAATTTTCAACGGATTTTGCATGATTATTTAAAAGATTAGCAAAAATCTTTTTTTTCCATATCCTTTCACTCTTGAGTGGCTTAAGACCATCTTTTTTAAGCCATGCTATAAACTCATCAAAATCTTCATACTTTTGTTTCATCTTCTTCCTCTTCTTTATGAGTTCTTGTTATAGTTATTTATATATATGTCTAAAATTTAGACCCAACTATCTAAAATTTAGACTGCAAAATATAGTTTTTAGACACTAGTCTAATTTTTAGATTCGCCTATAATCGTATTGTTTACAAAATCACTCCACCATAGTTTAGTCGTTCGAAGAAACCCACTTGTTGGATTTTTTTCAACTAAACCTTTGTCAATCAATTTTTGTACGCTGTTATAAGCCGTCGCCCTTGAAAAATCAAACATCTTACCGAGCGTTTCAACCTTGCCGTAATACCATCCTCTAAAATCACTCTCCGGATTATTGCTTAGATTGTAGATGGCATTGGCTATACAATAATCATTATTGCTTAATCCATGTTTGATACGATACTTATGAATTATAGTCGTGTACAACACATCAAACTTTTCTCTTTGCTTCATCTATATTTCTCAGTATGTTTTGATTGTTTTTGTCAAAAAATCTGCGACATCCAGTAAATTGAATACAACCTTTGAGTTTTTGGCTTTGCCCAATTTTTTATAGTTTGGCAATCCCGTGCCTTTAGCTATGTAGAGATCTAGCGTTGAACTGCTTATACCTAGTTCACTTGCCATCTCTAGCTTTGATATTACTGCTCTTTTATACTTCTTTAATAAGTACTCATAAAGCCTCTCTTTTTGTAAATCTGCATCATTTTGCATAACTTTTCTCCTTTTTATTTAACTTGAGAAAAGTATAGAAAATGAGATACAAAATAGCAAAAATCTAAAGAGAGAAATAGCGGGAATTAGGCGTATTTGGTGACATTAACAATTCAAAATTCAGTGGATTTAGATGTAATTTAGAAACAAATAAACGCAATTAGAGACAATTTTTTATTAAATTTAGAAAATCTGCATATATTAGTACAAATGTTACTATTAGTAATATATTTAGGGAAGTGTTCAAAACTACTTTTTAACAGTCTTTTATACTGCCTATTTTAACTCCGCCAATGACAGTTTTTCTTCAGTGACGCTGTGTGTTCACTGCTAGTACTTGTTATGTGTTTTATACTCTATCATATAAAACATCATTCCGATATTCCCAAAAATCCCCTAATGTAGAACGTGTTTTAAGAATAAGCTCAAGAATTTTTTGCAAAGATTCTTCAGTAAATTGAACATATTCTTGTTTCATACCATGTTTTGACATTTTGAGCTTCACATATGTGTAACCTTCTTCATCTGTAGTATCCCAATTAGCGTGCACAACAAGATTTCTAAGTCTGCCTGATTCTTTTAGATTATTTATAAGTGATTCATACCCATCAAGTTGCTTATTTAATCCGACTTGAAAGTTATCGCAAAACCTCTTAAATAATTCAACTTTTGATGAATAATTCATATTGCTAAGCACTATAAGACCAGTTCTATCACTTCTATCAGTGAAATTCTCACATAAAATAGCATCTAAGGAACTCTCTAGAGAGTTAAAATACATAACAATTACACCTATAAATGGAAGAGCATTGTCAAGATATTCTTCAGCTTTTTCTTCATCTTCTATTTCATGATAAAGATGTTGAATAAATTCTTTTAACTTTTTTTTCATATTTACTTATCCTATTTGTGTGCTATGACTTATTATGTAATCATATATTTTCAAGCTTGTCTTTTTTCTTCAGTATCCAATAGTCTAAGTTACATCCACTATCTGAAATAATACACATCATTAATTGTCCATGGCATACTGGGCATTGTTCTATATCACACATATCTAAATGATACTCTCCTTTATTTACACCACAATCATCACATGTGTCGTGTTGTGGAAACTCATTATTTGTACCAAATACACTTCGAGGATAAAATTTATAACCACCATCTGTTTTTTGTCTTAAAGCAGTATATTTTTGAGATAATACAATTTCTAATGGAAAATAGTTTGGTACCTTTTGCCCTCTATATTCAATCCATTCATGTTTAAAATCAGATAATAATTCTGATTCTCTTCTCCATAGTTTTTTGTCAATAAAATCATGTAATTCAATGTGAAAATGCTTTTTATGAAAATAGTGGATAAATTCAAATAATTGTATAAATATTGAATATTGCTGATGTGGATTAAGTTCATACTCATGATGTACAATTTTATTTCTTTGAGAAATTGCTCGGTTTATAATTTTTATTTCGTTTTGTTCTATATCAATATTTGCTATTTTTACTAATCTTTCGAGAGCTTGTTTTAAACTTACGGTATTTTTAGGGTTATCAATATTTTCATAAATTAAAATTGGATGTTCCTGATTTAGAAGATGCTTGAGCATTAGTTCTAAACCTTGTATAAGATGTAATATTGAAAAAGACAAATACGTTACATCTAGTTTGGCTTTTCTAGAATTTAGTATGGCTTCATTGACAAAAGTATATGAGTTTTCAATAAGTGATATTTTATCCATACTTTTCCTTTACATAACTATTTATTCAAGGAACATTGTAGCGAAAACACATAAATTATTAAATATTAACAGAACATAGAAAATGTACTTTTATGAAGTTAAAATGGACAGTTACTAAACCTGTTCTTTTTGGAGCATGTTCAAAAATTCAACTCTTTCTGGAACATCATTCTTGTGACTAAAACTTGCTCCTAATATAAGAGATTTAGAAACTTAACGCCAAGCTAAGCGGCGTACGCGATTAGTGTACATCCTTACTTTAACGCCTTGTTATATTCAAATGCAAAGTGATTAATACTTAATTGTATTCGTTCACCTATTAGTGAATTTTGCTATTATTTCTGCATCGGTTTCTTCATGATTAATATCAGTTGAATAGCAAAAGCTTATTGAAGGGTCATTTGTGAATGTCTCGTACAAACTAGGTCTTAGTAGTTTAGTCTTGTTATCATTAAAGGGAGTTCTTTTTTGACCTTTTGGATTTCTTCTAACATCATAACAATACAGTTTATTAGGATCTTCACTATCACTCTTTGATAAAGAGCCAATCATTACATCTATTAGTTCTTGCGGTTTACCTAGATTTAGTTGAGTCGGAATAAAATGGGCAAAGTACTCATTAAATTGCCTTAATATATCACCAAGATTTTCCGCATAATCTATATTAAAAAACTCTCTTAATAGTTGTGCTTCTATGAGAAACCCATTTGTGTTTACTGGCACAGTTATGCGGTTATCAATATTGTTTCTATTCAATATATCTACTTTCATAAGGGCATATTGAGGCTTTTTTTCGCCCTCTTGATACAATTTAGCTAAGACAATGTAGTCACAATTATTATAATTGAATGGAAACGCTTCAATTACCCACCCTTTATCAATCATATCCATTTTTAGAAGTTTGAAGTTCTCAAAAACACTCATGTTATCTACCTTTAGTTTTGGATTTATATATATTCATTGCAATTTATCTGTGATAGGTTTCATAATATTTTTAAGCAAACTTTTTGTTTCTTCAGATTCAATAAGAAGTTTTCTCACAGCTTGTTCGTATTTTTCCTTGGATGGAAATAATGCAGCTTTTGCAATAAGTTCTATTACTGGTGTTTCTCTGATAGGATATCTTGATATTAACCTAGCAATATTTTTTGTATCGATCAGTGTTTGAATTAATGATATTTCGTCATTGAAAATGTCTGAAGAAGAAAAGTTTATTTCAACATTCCCAGCAAGAATTTGTTTCCAATCTGGGCTTTGTTTTCTTAATGCATCTTTTACTTTTCTTTGAGCCATTCTTGCTGCCATTCTATCTTGATGTTCAGCAATGGATTTTGTAACAGACTCAAAAATTTTGTCAAATGTTTCTTCTACATTTAGCTCATTAACAGTTGAAACTCTATTTAAAATAGCTTTTATAATGTCTGGATGATAATATAAAGACTCAACCGAATATTGTTCAAGTGGAATAATATCTATTTGATGTAGTTTTAGACATTCTTCATCACTTCTATTATCTCTATCAATTATACCTAAAGCTGAAACCCAATGATTTCCTTCAGATTCTCTTATTCCTTGTACTACTCGTTCAACATCAACACAACTGCCCAAAGGTTTTATTGTTATATTTGGAAACAATATTTGATATATTTGTAAATCTAGACTTGAAGCATTACCTTCAATAAATAGAAGTTTTCGTCTTGAACCTAATACGGCTACTGCTACTTCCTCATCCATTTCTTCAACTGCTTCAATATAGTCTGCTGACCATGATTTAGGAGTATGTATGTATTTTCTTAGGAGTAATGCTGATGACTTTTCTTGATCATATGGTAATGAAATATCATGTGTTGATACCACAAATGCACAGTCTTCCCTATAAGCTAATAATGTGCTAATCAAGGGAGACACTATTGAACGATGTAAATGTCGTTCTGGTTCATCAAGTAATATAAGTGTATTTGCTGGTGCAGTCAGTACGTTAGCAATAATTAATAATGCATTTCGTTCACCATCAGAAAGTTCAGCGATACTGTAAGATGGAGCACCATCACGTTGAGCAACTAATTTACTACCCTGTTCGACACTAACTTGAAAATGTAAGTTAGATATTTTTAAAATATCATTCATTTTAGCTATTGGTGATTGATTCATTGCTAATTTGGCTACATCATCCATTTTTCCTAATCTAGCAGCATCTGCAATCTTACGAGCTTCAACATTTTCTGAATCAATTAGATCAAATATAGTAGCTTGAGATCTTTGACTAGCATAATCATCTTTCCATCGTGATTGTTCCTGACGATCTACATTTAACATACTTCTTTCGGTTTGCTGTCTAGATGCAGGAGTAAGATCTACTGAATCTGAGTTAAACCAAACCTGACGATGTGCTGTAATTCTTCTGGAATGTGCTGCATTTTGATTGTTGAAAATGTGCATTAAAGTAGATTTTCCCGTTCCATTAGGACCAACAAGAAAAAGAATATGCCCAGATGAGATGCTAAGTTGCTGTTGGTCTTCTAGACTTCGATAGTTTAAGTTAAAATCTGCCATTAATTACCTTATTTTTAGAATATGACATCTGAATTAATAAATATTTTAAGAAGGGTCAAATATTTCTCTCCAATGATTTGCTAGAAATTATGCTTGACCTACTTTAATTTCAACTTCAATCTTGGCTCCATGAATAGCAAAGCCATTTTTTTCAATTTGCTTCATAACATCATTCTGGTCTAAAGCAATACGTGGCTTATTTGGATCCAATGTTAAACTACTTTTAAATGGAGACAATGTCAATATGTCAGGATCAATAGAATCTGGAAGTTGCAAACTTTCTAGATCTGTTCCATTAGGAACGGACAAGTATTTATTGCCATTCTTTGTACTTTTGTAAATATAAATCTGCATTACTTTTCCTCTTTACTTTAGTTTATAACTATTTTATTTGACAAATATTATATATATATTAACTTGATACAACCTAAATACATGAACACTAAAAATATTAATTTAAATGATATTACTATTTGGATAAATGTACTTTTCCAAATAGTGTAGGTTTTGAAACAAGTCAGACTAACATGATGAACTATGATATAATTTTATATTGATTTCTGACACAAAACTCTGAACGGTCTTAGAAAGGATTTAAATATTAAAATAAATTATTATATTCTAGGTCTTCCAGGGTTAATTTTTTTATTAATATTTTTTCCACTTATTGCTTCTATGCTTGTAGGTAATACTGTAGCTGGAATTTTATTTGGATCTCTGATAGCAATTTCTAAATTCTTCAATGTTACATTAAAACCTTTCGATCTACCTCGATTTGGTTCTTTTAGCATTGTAAAAACTTTGATTTCTCTATTCCTTATTTCATGGTTAGTTTCCTTTTTATATGGAAATATAGTCATAAATATGACTTACGACGATTTTATATATTTAATGGACTTAGTTAAACAAACAATTTTAAACTCTCAATATGTAATAAATATTGAGAGTCAAGCTTCATTTGAATTTATTAAGATGTACGCCCATATATTATCTTTCTCTCTTTCAACTGTTTATTTCATTAAGCTTTTTATCCTTACTTACCCAATATTTACAATCATTGTATTTTCTTTTATGTACCTTTTACACAATAGCCTTAAAGTGTAGGTTTTGGAACTTGCTCCAAGTTTCAAACTAAATTGTTGAACTATAATATAATTTTAATGACTATCGGTTACTGACACAAAACTCTTAACGATCTCTTATTTAGTTTATTTATAAAAAAACACCAACCAAAAACACAAAAATAGTACAGGTTTTTGGCCTTATTTTTATCTAGTATGACTAAAATCCTAGTTTTAAAATACTATCTCTTCCTGTATCGGCATTTAGTTTTGCATACCTCAAAGTCATCCTTATATCTTTATGGTTAAGCAGCTTTTGAATTGTAAATATAGGTGTACCATTGATTGCCAAATGTGATGCAAAAGTATGTCTTAGCGTATGTATAACGACTTTATGTTTTGTGCTTGTATCATCCTCATTAAAAATTCTATCAAGCACTGTTCTGGCTTTTAATTTTATTTGGTCATATATGCTTGCCTTATTTTCTTTTAAAATAGGAGTATCTAGCTTGAGCTTCTGGACTCTTGCTTTTAAAAGCTCTTCAAGTTCTTGACTTCCTAAAAAAGCAGTGTATCTTTCACTGTTTTTTTCATCTAAAACACTTATTGTCTTTGTATCAAAGTTTATATCTCTTGGCGTAATCTTGCATATTGCTCCGACTCTAGCTCCTGTGGTCAAAGCAAGAAGCGTAAATATATGCAGTTGTTCATCTGATTTAGTATGATCAAACAGAACAGAAATCTCTTCTTTGCTTAAATACCTTTCTCTGGAATTGTCAATTTTTAATGACTTGGTTTTTTTCAAAGGGTTAATATTTACAATTCCCTTGTCAATGGCATAGTTAAAAATTGTGCTCAACTCTCCTAAAATAGTATTGACCGTTTTTGGAGCAAACTCTTTTAATTTTAAAGCCTGTAATTTTTGAGTATCTTCTACGGTGATGCTCTTTATATCCTTTTTGCCCAACATTGGAGATATATGCATCTCATACTTTCTTTTAGATAGTTTATTGTTGCGGTTATGATTCTCTTTTGATATATAATGCTCTAATGCAACGCTATCAAGAAAGATATAATCTCTCTTTTTTCTCTTAATAATCGCTGGTGGCTCTTCTCCAAGTTTTATTTTATTTATAAACTCATTTCTTTTGTTGTAAGCATATGTCTCGGTAATACCGTTTGATTTTTTGCCTACCGTGAACCAAGTTTTTTTATTTTCTGCATCTTTGTAATTGATGGAGTATGTTGTATCACCATCTGCTAATTTATTAAGATAGACGCCTGAATATTTTTTACTTCTTACTCTTGCCAAATTGTTACCCTATTGCTACCCAAAATTTAAAAATCTATATAAGAGTATAGCAAACTTAGCATTAGAAAAACAATAGGCAAGTCCCTAAAATAAAGGACTTTAAGGGACTATAGAGAACTTTAAGAAACTTAATAAATTCTTTTAAATAGAGTTCGAATCTCTGAGGGTCCACCACTTCAAAACACCTAAAACAAGAACTCTTCACAAAAAATCAACAAATAACAACTGACTTAAGAAAACCATGGTTCCCGGCTTTTATGCAATCAATAGGAAATTTCCATTATGCTCTCTTTTAAATTGAAGCCTTCAAAACA
>KB223724.1_pt4 | contig 36436 bp, 18 predicted proteins | sample 524768 | NCBI WGS metagenome assembly AMQJ01 (sample SAMN00998488, study PRJNA167727) | sediment metagenome | isolation source: subsurface aquifer sediment | place: USA: Rifle, Colorado | collected Aug-2009
TTTTTCAGCCTCTTCGATAATAAAAAGGGCAACGCGATCTTTGATTGAACCTCCCGGATTCAGGTATTCTGCCTTTGCGTAGATGTTCATGTCGTCATTTTCCCCAAGCCCGATCCGAAACATGGGGGTCGCTCCTATCTGATTCAAAATTTCGTTTGAATTCATTTTAAAATTACCTCCACTTTTAAAAATGATACATTTATATTTTAAGTGCCAACTGCACAATTTACTGAAAAGAAGCTGTTATCCGGGAAAGGCAGGATAAAAAAGTCTCCCTGGCGGTATTAATGAAAAAATGCCCGCCTTGCAGGCCGATCAATTCAAAGGAATCGGTGGTATATCGTTTCCATGGTGCCATCACTGATTCTGGGGCCTCATCATCCTCAATACCGTAAATGGCCGTTATCGGTATGTTAATGGGCGCCTCCTCCTTAAACCTGTACTTCTCCTCAATGGCAAGGTCGGCTCTGAGAATGGGTATATAAATGTCCATAAGTTCACTGTTTTCCAACACAGTCTCAGGCGTACCGGAAAACCGCCGCAGTTCCTGAATGAAGGCCTCTTTGGGCAGATGGTGCAAAGGAGAAGGTTCAGGAATATGGGGAGCCCTTGCCCCCGAGACAACCAAGTGGAGGGGAAGGGGCATCTGCTGCCGACGCAGTTCCCGGATCAACTCAAAGGCAACCAGTCCCCCTGTGCTGTGTCCGTAAAAGACAAAGGGCTTGTCCAACCAGGGTGCCAACGATGGTAAAAGCCGGGCCACCAGTTCATGAATATCTGCAATGGGTTCTTCGCCGATGCGATTTTCCCTGCCCGGCGGCTGAACCCCGCACAATGCCACGGAATCCGGTAAAGATTCCGGCCACGTCCGGAAGGCTGCAGCACCGCCTCCGGCATAGGGGAAACAAAAAAGCCGCAGGCTTGCCCCATTATTTTTATGCACCACCAAAGCGGGCGTTTCCCGAACATCTCCGGCTGCTTTAGACATATACATACTCATCTCCTGTTTCAAAAGCTATTGGATTGCTCTCTCATTTTCCAACTGCGGGCGGTCATTCTTTTTGTCCACAGTTGATGATATACCCCCTGTTTTTCCAGCAAGTCATTGTGCCTGCCGGTTTCAACGATCTGCCCCTTGTCAACGACGACAATTTGGTCCGCGTATCGGATGGTGGACAGGCGGTGGGCAATGACGATCAAGGTCTTGTTTTTAACAAGTTCACCAATGGCTTCCTGGATATGTTTTTCGTTATCAGGGTCTATGCTTGCAGTGGCTTCGTCCAGCAGTACAATGGGCGCATCCTTGAGGATGGCCCTGGCAATGGAAATTCGTTGCTTTTCACCGCCGGAAAGGGAACTTCCAGCTTCAGCGACCATGGTGTCATATCCCTGGGGCAAGGCGCTGATGAACTCATGGCATCTCGCGGCACGGGCTGCGGCCATGATCTCCTCGTCGGTGGCAGCAGGCTTTCCGAACCTGATATTGTTTTTTATGGTGTCATGAAACAGGTAGACCCGCTGGAACACCATGCTGATATTTTTTAACAGACAACCGGTGGTCATTTCCCTGATGTCTGTGCCGCCTATGGTGATGGTCCCGTGTTTTACGTCCCAGAATCGGACAATGAGATTGGCAATGGTTGTTTTTCCTGAACCCGACTGCCCCACAAGCGCGGTCATGGTGCCTGGTTTTGCTGTAAAATTGATATCTTTGAGTACCATTTTGTCATTGTGTTTATCATCATAGGCAAAGCTGACATTATGGAATGCTATTTCATGGTTATAGGTTTGAGTTTCCCGGCCATTCACACCCATGAGGGGTTGATTTTTCAACGCTTCATAACGGTCGAGACTTGCTTTCCCCACTAAAAACGTAACAATGGCCCCACCCAGATTTATGGCCGGCAAAAATACGTAAAAGGCAAAAATCACAAAAACCAGCGCAAGTTCAATACTGAGTGTTCCGTCTTTGTAAAATACAAGGCTTGTCCATACCATCAATGCCGTTGCCGCATTAAAGGCGGCTTTGTAAAAAAAAGCCGGTGGGATGAACCGTTTTTCATAGCGGATACTGCCTTCTTTGGTCTCCTGGATCGCTTTTTTGACGGTCCCGGCCTTTTTGCCTGCAAGATTAAACGCCTTGATCACCGAGATCCCCATGACGTATTCCAGTATGGCCTCTGTGAGCTTGCCCTGCTGTTCCTGCCTGAGAACGGACTCGGTCCGGCAGACGCGCTCTATCCGTCCGGAAAGAAAAATTGAAAACACAGACACGCTGACGGCAATGGCACCGATGCGAATATCTGCAACACAGAGCATGATGCAGCCAATCGTGGTCATGGCAGCGGCATTGACCATGATATCCAGGTCACGTATGGCCCTTTCCTCAATAAAGGTGAGATCAATGGAGATGATGGCGGCGATCCTGCCCAGGTTGCCCTGGGTAAAAAATCCCATGGGAAAATATCGGAACCGGTCGCCGATACCAAGCCGCTCTCTTTCACATGCATCATAGATGGAAAGATACATAAAATTATCAATAAACCAGGCCAGCAGCATTCTAATGAGCACGGCCACAAGCATCACGACAAAGACCAAAAGGATATCGCTTTTGATCAATGTTCCCCCCGCAAGTTTAGTAAAGGCATACAGGAGCATGACCACCGGTATGTTGGCAAACATGCTTTCAAAGAATGCCAGAACAATCCCCAACTGAACCCGTTTTCTATCCTGCCCCAAAAAGGTCATGATGCGCTTGTAATATTCAATCATTCGGTGTCTCCTCCAACGGCGATACTCCATCCGGCAATATTTTCATGGGCGTTCCACAGGTGTCGGTAAATTTCACTGGTCTGTATCAGTTCCAGGTGCTTGCCTGTCTTGTGAACTTTTCCGTTATCCAGCACCACAATCTGGTCTGCATGGACAATGGTAGATAAGCGATGGGCAATAACGATAACAGTTTTGCCGCTGATTAACTTATTCAAGGCCTCCTGGAGTTTGTCTTCATTTTCAGGGTCGGTAAAGGAAGTTGCCTCATCCAGAATAATAATCGGCGCATTTTTAATGATGGCCCGGGCAATGGTGACTCTTTGCCGCTCCCCGCCGGAGAGTGTGGCGCCGGAGGCTGTGACAACGGTATCGTATCCCTGGGGCGCCTCCATGATAAAATCATGGCAGCATGCGGCTTTTGCTGCCTTGATAATTTCTTCTTGTGTGGCGTCGGGCTTTCCTATGCGAATATTTTCCCCTATGGACATCCGAAACAAAAAATTATCCTGGGACACATAGCTGATGCACTGCATCAAATGATCAAAGGGAATATCCTTAAGACAGATCCCTCCTATTCTTATCTCTCCGGTTTGATATTCCCAAAAACGCATCAGAAGCCTTGCCAGGGTGGTTTTTCCGGCACCTGATTCCCCCACAAGTGCGGTAAGGGTATTTTGGGGAAAAGAGAGCCGGATATCTTCCAAAACATTTTTATCGGTATAGGCAAAATACAAATCTGAGATATCAATATCATAGTGTTCAGGGATCTTAGGTTTACTGCTTTGGCTCAACTCTTCCTCCTTAAGAATTGCTGTGATATGGGCGGATTTCTCCCGTAATATGGCAACAGAGGGGGCAAAGGACATCAACCGCAGAAGCGGGCCGCCCATACTGAGGGCCAGTATGGCCGAAAGGACCAGAGCGCCGATGGTTAAGCGGCCGCCCGTATACAGGGTAAGCCCCACCGGCAGTACAAATAACAGGGGAGATGTCATGATGACCTTGTATACGGCTGTGTATTTCCATGAGGATTTGGCCCAGTCAGCCGTATAGATTTTGAAATCCGAGACAGAATCACTGTATTTTTTGTAGGAAGTGGCGGTTTGGTTAAAAACCTTGATAACCTCCATCCCGTTGATATAGTCAATGATGTTGTTATTCATGCTTTTGGAGGCCGCATAATAGGCCTTCATTTTTTTTACGCCTTGAATGAACATGAGCATAAAGGCTGTCATACCAATAAGGATCACGCCCATTAAGCCCAGAGCCATTTTAAAGCTGATGAGAAAAAGAGCAATGATAGCCACAACCAGGGACGTAATATTACCAATACCTTCGGGAATCATGTGTGCCAAAATCACTTCCATTTCCTCAACATTGTCCACAAAATTCTTTTTGATCTCCCCGTGCCCTCTTTTACGGACACTCCCCATGGGTATTTTTAAAAGCTTTTGTGCAAGGGCCTGTCTTAGATCAGCCAAGATGCTGAAGGCCACACCATGGGAGTGGTCCAGCCCCAGATATTCGAACCCGTTTTTTATGAGCATAAAAATCAGGGCGAGCCCTGCTGCAAAAAGTATATAAGCCGAGGTTAGAGGGGTATCGGCAAATATTTTTGTAAAGATATCTGCCACCACAAGATAGGCTGCTATATTTGCCGCGCCGCTGAGCAACAGTTCGCATACACAGACAATAAATTTCCCCCTGTAGGGTGCGGCAAAACTCAGTATTCCGTTTGGGTTTTGTACGGATTCTTTCATTACGCTCCTTTGGCTGTTTTTTCTATTTTTCAGACCCAAATACCAGATAGATTATCCGGACTGAACCATTTCCACCCTGAGAACCGGCAGATAACGGCGCAGACCTGTTCTAAAAATAAGTGACCAGCCAGCTCTCTATTTCGTCAAGCAATGTCACGTTGGACTGGTGCAGTAAATTTGTATGACCTGCATTTTCCTGAACAAAGGTGGTCACTAAAGCATTGGTAAACAGGCCTGCCTCGGCTGCAAGGTCAATCTCCTCCCAAAGCGCGTCATATTGCCCGGATGCCAGTAATACCGGCAGATTAATACGTCCAAGTACAAGCAAATCCGGTTTTATGCTTGACCAGATGGCCCCCCGGGGCATTGGCTCCGCACACTGGTTGTCGTAATCAATAATTTCCGGATCAGCTCCCTGCATATAATAAAACGCCGTGGTCCTTTCCTCATTTGTCCAGGAGACGTAATCATCCGCCAGACACTCCAGGAGAGAAGGACCGGTCGAAGTCTGTTGTACATGAAGAAAACCAATGCTTATGAGCCCGTCAAGCAGATCTGTTTCACCGGCAATCATATTACCAAAAAGTGCTCCCATGCTGTGACCAACCCATATGATCGGCCTTTGCCCCAGGGAATTTGAGACCTGGTCAAGCACTTGTTTAAGCGTATACACCTGGCACCTGGGGGTCAGAAGATCTCCATTGGGATGACTTGACTCCCCGTATCCCAGCCGATCAATGGTCAAAACCGGATAACCAAGGTCTGCCACAAAATGATTGATCCACGAATACCCCGGGACATCCCACATCCACTTTCCATAGGTGGCACCATGAACCAAAATCAGCAAGGGCTTGCCAGCATCCGGCACAGGTTGATGCCACACGCCCCGGATGGTATACGAGCAAAGAAGGGTACTGACAGAGTATTCCTGGTTGCTCGATTGAACCTCAAAAGCATGACTGTGGGAAACACCTGCAAAAGACATCACGACAAATGATAAAAAACATATATATTTTATTACGTTATGTCTCATTTTAGTTTTCCTTTCCATTGGTTTACTTATTTTTTAATCTGCCGGCTTAAAATCTATAAACCACTTGCAGTCCGTATTCTCCGGGGTCGCTGTATATGTTATAATATGCGCCGTAATATCCATCGGAGTCGTATCTTTCATCAAAGATATTCTTTCCGTACAAGTAGATGTCGAAGTGCTCGGTTTCATACCCTACTTTAGCATTGACGATTTCATAAGAACCTCTTGAAAATGCATTGGCCTTGTCAAAATACATCTCGCCATAGCCGATAAGGTCTGTCCGGGCATAAAAACCGGAAGGATGCCGGTACTGCGCACCAACATTGAAAGTGTACTCCGGTGCGTAGGGATTTTTGTTGCCTTCATAATTCCCCAAAGAGTCCTGGAAATCATCGAATTCGATGTCAGTGTATCCAAAACCTGCCGTAAGGGTCAGACCTTTAGTAACTCTGGCCGTAATTTCCAGTTCAGCTCCGATAGCGGTCGCCTCTGCGGCATTGGTCAGATAGGCTTCCGAAAGAGAGAGGTTTTCCGACACCTGCATGTCGGTAATATCCATATAGAACAAGGCGGTGTTCACTATTATTCTGTCATCTGCGAACGCGCTTTTAATCCCTGCTTCATAGGACCAGAACGTCTCTGAATCATAGTTGATGTAATCAATATTGGTGACGGCCAGGGCGTTAAAACCGCCTGGGCGATAGCCCTGCGAGGCGCTTACGTACCCCATAATATCCGGGGAGATTAAGTATTCCAGGGCAATTTTCGGGGTAAGCCCGTCCCATGAATCATCAATTGTAAGATTGGTGACATTGTCTTTAAACTCAGCATCTTCGACTTCGTAACGCAGTCCGGCGACGAGGTTAAATTTTTCACTCAAAGGATAGGTTATATTTGCGAATGCGGCATAGGTCTCGCCTTCTATGTCGCGGCTGTAACTGGCAGCCCATCCGGATATATCAGACTGCAATCCATACCTGACATCGGAATAGTTGCTGTCAAAATAGACGCCAATAAGCCATTTAAACCGCCCGGCCTGGTAACCCAGCCGCAGCTCTTCTGTAACCGCACCGTATTCGCTGTCCTTCCAGGCGTGCTGTAAAGTTGCTGAGCTGAAATCCACATCCGCCTTAGTAACCTGTTCATACAAACGGTGGGTGGTGACCGAGGTGAGGGTGAGGGCATCGGACAGGCCATAGTCCATCTTCAGGGACTGGGTATCGTTGGTGGACGTGTCCTCTCCGTCCAGGTTGGCTGGGACTTTGCGGTCCTCAATTGTAGAGAGGCCAAACATGGCTGCCCCAGATTCACCAGAGTTCATGTTAGGTGCTCCGTCATCATATTGAAGCCTTGAAACGATCAGAGAAAGGGCAAGATCATCCAGGGGTGTTGAACGAACATGGATTTTACCGAACCAGTGCTCTTTATCATTCATATCGCTTCCGGTGTATGTATTTTCAATGAACCCGTCTTTCTGGTAGTACTCAGCGGCGACCCCCATATATATCTTGTCTTCGAGAACAGGCCCACTGATATTCAACGCAACAGACTTTCTGGCCGGATCATCTGTCTCTGAAGAGAGCAACATTCCTCCTTCAGCAGATATTTTTGCCCGGAACTCGTTGTCCGGCTGCCGGGTTATGATGTTGATCACTCCGGCTTCCGCTCCTTTGCCGTATATCGTTCCCTGGGGCCCTTTGAGTACCTCAACGCGCTCAATATCAATGAGACTCGCCTCAAAACCGACACTGGATACCACGGGCACTCCGTCCACATACAAGCCGGAAGAAACCGTGAACGCTTCGCAGGGCGCGGTCATGCCGCGCATGGTTGGCGTGTTGGCGCTGGAAGAATCGTGCTGAAAAATCATAAGGTTAGGGACAAAATCTGCAATTTCCCGGACAGATTCGATCTTGCGGTCCTCAATATCCTGACCATTGAGCAGAGTGATGCTGATCGGCACTTCCTGAATATTTTCCTCCTGTTTTTGAGCGGTGACCGTAGTCTCGCCTAAATCTACATCGCTAAGAACAGCGTTATCCTCCGCTGCTGCTGAATTTTCCTGGGCATAAGCTCGTGTTGCCGTAATGACTGAAATAAGCATAAGTATACATAATGCAGTTGTAAAAGCCGAAGCTGTCGATTTTTTCCTTTTCATTTTTTTCTCCATCGGTTTTCAATTTATGATCTACAATGTTTCGATTGACTGACTAACACAGATTCCACTTTCCTCCAGAAGTTCCATCATTTTCCCAATATGAATGCCCTTATGCAAAAGAAAACATCCGGGGTCATGGCCCATTCCATCAATAATTAGTCGGGCAGTGCTTGCAGCGATAATTCCCATTAGTCTAAAACCATTTTTAAAAAACAGCGTTGCCGTCAATTTTTTATATACACCTCCTTTCTCACCCGTAATGATGAGATGAAACATATTGCCAGCTTTTCGATCATTCAAATCATGGTCCATTGCATCGACGAGAAGGTTTGACCATGATGCCATTTGAGACTCTGTTTTTTCTTGCCTGGAAAGCCTTATGTCATATAAGGCTTTCCGGGTAGACTTGCCTCCAAGGGCCGTATATAAGTGACATTTGGAAACATTGCATTTTTCAACGACATCCTTCATCGAATCAGTAAAAGTAAGTATTGTATCCACTTTCCCTATGGGTTGAGGCAAACACATGTTTTTCATTGGAAATGAACTTTTTTTAATCCGGCCATCTTCATAATACACCATGCCCGCATCATCTTCTGAGAGAAAACCACAAATGATATCGTATGCACTGCTAAAGGAAAGACGGTCATATGAAACAAAATAATATTCCAGCGATTGGGCCTTATCCAATTTATTGTTTACCAGATACATTGGCAAAACTTCCAGGATACCTGGAATTATCCCGGCAGAGATCACAAATAAAAGACCTTTTTGTTTAACCACTTCATTTTTTTCAATCAAGGCATTGTAAAGAGAGTTATCGGCTGGATCGACATAATGACAGCCCTGTTGCAAAGCAGTCAACGCGACCTTGCAGGCAACCTGTCTAGAAGGACCTGTGCAATTAATAACAATATCGCATCTGGAACAAAATTCGCCCAACGCAGATTGATTGTAAACATCCACCACCATGCTTGCGACGCCAGTACCAAGTTTTTCAACAATCAATCCGAGCTTTTCCCCGTTCCGTCCCCCTAGCAGAATCTTATGCGAAGTTGTTGCCATGAGCGACTTCGCAACTTCCACACCAACGCTTCCATATCCTCCAAGGATTCCGATCCTTTTTTGAGGTGCCCCCTTTTCTTTGTGATAATCACACATACAGGACCCCGCTTGATTGAGATGTTTTTTTTGCTGTCAGACCCGTTTCAAAAGCAAGATCATCAAAACTGAAGGTGTGCCATAAATTACTGGCTTTGATGACCGTTTCCTCTCCTCCCTCGACCTCGGTTACTGTCCATTTTGTAGTTATACACATCAAGTCATTTTCACCCTCAATTTTACCGGAGAACACGCCTTTGTATAGACGTCTGCCAATCGTTACCTGTCCCATGGGAATTTCTGAAAAATTCATCGGTTTATCAAATGGCATAAGCTCGATAAATATTGGCGCCCCCTTTGGCAAACGTGGAATAATCGCCTTCCACAATTTCTTTCGAACAGGCGCATCAAGGTGTCCGATAATCCCGTAAGCAACCACAGCCCCCAAATTTTCGGGTAAGCGCAGACGATCTACGGGTTCGGAAAAAAGGGTCACTCTATTTCTCAAATCAGCGCGTTGAAGGACTTGATGGGTCAAAACGGCCCGCATTGCCGTGCACGGCTCAATTGCAAAAATATCCACCTTGGGTATTGATTCCGCAATGGCAATTACAGTCCTACCCGTCCCGGAGCCAATATCAAGAATTGGGAAAAAGGGGGAATCAATTTTGCTCAGATCCCTTCTGAGCAATCTTTCATTCTCCATACATCCCGGAGTAGTCAGGGATAAGGGGAAAAGATCAACAGCTTGGTCGTAGTTTCTATAGTGCTTGTTATCGTTCATTTTTTCAGATGGCTTTGAATTGTTGGTTACACTGAAATTTTAATTGGTTAGTCTTCATTGAGAATGATCTTTTGCCGGTAATCCATCGGGTCAGGATATGGCGGAATCGGATTGCCCATGGGAAGCAACCTGGGGTTTCCAACCCCCAACATAACGGCCCTCCAAATCTGGCAAAGATCAATATAATATTGCATTTGTCTTTCAGACTGACCTTTCTCGATGGATTGTTTCATTTTGAGCAATTCAGCGAGCACCGCCTCTGGCCACAGCCCGCTGATCACATCACTGATTGAAGGCGAAAAATGTTCGGAAAACGAAACGGCTGTCGGCCGTTTATTTGCGCACATACATTCAGCGATTTCATGGAAGTGGACGCAATTGCTGTGGTCGGTTGATATAAAAAATTCATCTGACCACACAATCGGTCCATTTGTGTTGAGCAACGTAATGTTTCCGCTGTTCATCACGACACATATGCGGTGCAATATCGCTGCATGATTGTCAGGGTCATCGGGATCATAGTAATTTTGAATCTTCAGCGTTATTGGAACACCTGCTATTGCACCCTGAATACATTGAAAAGGAAATATTTCACACTTACACAAACCAAGTATATTTTTCCCTGGTTTGAGCGGCAACGTAAATTCAAACGGTTGAAATCCACCAAGAACATGTCCAATAATATCTAGCAAGGAACATACAGTCTGCACTCCGGCAATCGCATCAATAAAACGAATCTCGTTTTTTTCACGGGCCTTGTTGATGTAATCGGTAAAGGTTCTCACAGGGGCCGCATTGACATGATGTGTATTCAACTGATACCGGACTCCCTTTGTGCGCGCCTTTCTTACGCACTGGACGATCTCATCATAATATACAGGATGTTCCTGGATAATGTGAATACCCCGTTCCATGAGCTGCATTGCCAATTTGGTACCATCCCCCCCAACAATTGTCGAGCGGACGACCACGCAGGCGATGTCAATGTCATTTGGGAGTTCTTCTACGCTGAAGAACAGGGGAACATTGAAATCTCTGGCATATTGTTTTGATCTATCGCTGTTTTTTGCAAGAATTCCTGCAAGTTCAAACGGTATATTCTCAAGCATGAATGCAGATAAATATATATGTCCGAATTTTGTGCCGCACACCACAACTTTTAGTTTTTGTGTCATTGCCGTTTATATCCTTTTTCCATGATCGTTTCATCCTCCCAGTTCAGTATAAAATGCTTTATAACCGCCTGTGCTTTCAGCTCGTCCATGAAGACGTTTGGATTTAGGCCATGAGGCAAATAGTGAATACCGGGTCCTGTAGTTCGGTGCGCCAATATCAGCAAAGATGTTATTCCGGCGATAGTGCCGGTCAATTCATATCCGTCACGTGAGTAAAGCGTTTGGTATAATACCTTCCGATTCGCGCCTTTTTGCTTGCCGTCCATAATAATATAGTAAATTTGCTTGATATCGTTTCCAATGAGATCCTTTTGTGACGATTTGACCAATAATTCGGCTGACTGATGTCTTTCATCGTCGGTGCTGTATTTTCGAGAAGCCTGGATATAGTTGAGCGTTTCAAATGTGTGCCCCCCGGGAAAAGCATAATAAAAACAGACTTTGCAACCTCCCAATTTCTCAGAAATTCTTTGCATCTCGCCATTTGAATAAGGATAGGCATCAAGGGGCTTCTCATAATAGGGAATTTTCACATCATGCATAAGACCGGCTCCTTTTGGCACTATCTCACCTTTCTGGCAATACGCCATACTCATTCCAGATCCGTCATTCAGACTACATACATAATCATATGCAGATGTGTAGGTGAATTCATCCATGCCACAATAGAAATAGTCAATGAAATCAACCAGATCAAACTGGGATTGACCTGTGTATATGGGAAGTAAACCAGAAAGCCCTGGAAGCATTCCCGCGGAAATGATGAAAATCAACCCTTTTTTTCGAATTTCCTCCCTGTATGGTAAAAGATTAGCATAAAATGAGTCTGTGCCGGAAACATCGACGTAGTGCTTCTGTTTTGCCAACGCCGCCAATGCGACTTTGTCACGAATTTTTTCAAAAGGGCCCGCACAATTGATTACCAGATCACAATTTCCGCAGAAGCTTTGTAACGATTCAGTATCATTGATATCCACACGATGCGGTGTAGCACACTCACCTAATTTATCCACAGCTATTTGAGCACGATCCAAGTCCCTTCCACCGATAATAATTGAATGACCTGAATGCGCCAGATACTTGACAGCGTGTTGTCCCACACGTCCGTATCCTCCCAAAACGCCAATACGATAATCTGTCATAATTCCTGTATCTCCAAAATCAGGGAATATAAAAACACCCTTTCTGTCATGCTGAAAGCCGGTAGCCTGATAGCCTGGGTGCTTGCTTACCCGAATCAATCTATCCCATTGCCAATTCAGACTCGATTATTTGTGTGATATTTAAGACATTGTCACTTCCCATGATGCTGTAATGGTTTCCAGGCACATAATTGACTTTCACATTTCCACAACAATAATTTTTCCAGAATTCAAGCATGTCTGATTGTTGTGCAGGAAAAAAAGAAACTTCGGAATGTGCAAGAATTAATATAAAATTTCCTTCCAAATAACTACTATTATCAGATTCCATAGTGGCCTTTATACTTTGTCTGTATACATGGAAAAGACTATGAAACTTATCTTTGCTTAAAAAACCATCACCATTGAGGGCCTCATTATAAACCTGATACGCGTTTTCGATACGATGATTCTCTCCTTGCCGTTCAAGACATCTCCATATCCTGGCGATATGTGCGCACCCGGAACTATCATCCAGCTTACTGATCTCTCCGTTTTTTATGCACCCTGCTGTATTTTTCGAAACGGTTTCTATGGCATTTCTCAAATCCGTATCTGCAAAGTCAAATCCTATTCTCTCAACGGGAAGCCCCATGTATCTGGTGAAAACGTAAAAGATATATATTTCGTCCTCAACTATATACGGCACCTTGGCTGAATTAATAATGATGAGATTTCCCACTTTGTGTTTCAGAGAAGCAAGTTGCCGGGCGATTTCAAGAGTGATTATGCCCCCCATGCAATAGCCGCACACATTATAAGGTCCTTTTGCCTGAACGGATATAATGGCTTCGACGTACTTGCTTGCCAATTTCCGGATCAATTCTTTCGGATTTTGCTGACAATATACGGATAGAGTGGATGGCGTAAGTCCATACAACGGTGTTCTCTTGTCAAAACGTCCTATGAAGTGACGATAGGCCAACAAATTACCACTTCCATCATGAACCAGGAAGAGCGGTTTTTTATGTGGATCGCTACCCCGACGTATCGGCAGCAGCGATGCGATATCATCAAATGAAGACTTCATCTTTTTGTCCACGTTTATTATCCTCTTCTTCGATATATTTCGATAGACTGGCAATCGTCGGGTGATTCAATATATGGTGTAAGGTTCTATCCCAATCTATCAATTCTTCGCCAAAAGATTCGCGCACTTTCGCTATCAACTGAGTTACCAATAAGGAGTCTCCTCCCGCTTCATAAAAATTGTCGTGAATTCCAATACCATCTAAATTGAGGATCTGTTTCCATATTTCCACCAATCTTTTTTCATATTCTGTCACAGATGCTTTGGTTTGCCTTTTGGGTTCATCTTTTGTGGGTGAGCGAAGGTCAATAAGGGCGTTGCGATCAACCTTGCCGCTGTTGGTTAAAGGCAGGTTATCGATAAAGACAACATTCGAGGGCACCATATAAGCGGGCAGTTTTGAATGTAACAATGAAAATAATTCCTCTTTATCAAGACGGGTTGTGGGAGCCGAAAACCGTGCAACCATGACATGTTGCCCGATCACATCAAGATCACCCGTAGTTTCGGGAAAAACAGATACCCTGGCGCCTGCATTGAGCAGAGCACTACGCCAAAGTTCCTTAGAGAGAAAGGGTGTATTATTTTTCAGCCGGTATTCGTCTTTAAAAGATTCCAGTCCGGTTTTAAATTCCATTGAAGCCATAAGGGGATAACTATCGGTTGTTGCTTCTACGATAACCAGAAAGCCTCCAGGTACGAGCATGGATTTCAGAAATCCAAGGGTTTGGTCCACTTCATGGGAATTATGAAGAACATTTGCAGAAAGAATAATATCAAAGCTATTTTGCATATACCCCTGTTGAACAGGGGGGGTATTGATATCGAACAGGTCGAACTTCATAAATGAGTAGTCTTTGAATTGTTCCTTTGCCGCATTGAGAAAATAATGTGAAAGGTCGGTAAATGTATATTCTATATCTTTATCGGCAATGGCCGGTACCAGATTGGTAGTTGTCCCACCGACGCCCGCACCGATCTCTAAAATACGCATGGTTTTGTTGGAGGCTGCCTTTTCAAGGATGGCTCTTATTAAGGCCACGACTACACCATTCATGAATCTGCTTGAAAAATTCGTGTTGTACGCAGCCATTGCTGTTTCCTGGGATCCGCCGGGGAAGAACAACGCAAGAGGATCCGCCTCGTCCAAAAGCAATTCTTTCAGCTTGTCGCAGCTTTGTTTGAAGTAATTTATGGTGACATCTCCAGAATCAAAATCTAAATGAGCTTTCTCCAACCGCTCCCAGGCGTCTTGTCTCTCATCTTTGGTGTAGTTTTTGAGTTTTGCGTATTTCCCATTTCCCACAGCCTGCAATAAACCTTCTTTGTGTAACGTAGTAAGCCATCTATAAAAAAGATTACGGTTTTTGGATGCGATTTTGCATGAATCCATAAGTTCGTCAGGTGAAAAGGCATCCCCTGTTTGCCCAAAAACATTAAAGTCATGTATGGCACGACACATATTGATAAGTGCGAAACGATCAAGTGCGTGATAGAATGAAACCATTTCATCATGATCAATGGCCCCGGATTGTTGAAGAACTTGTTTGGTGCCGGCATCGACAACTGCCCCCCATTCAAGGTCCTCTCCTTTGTCCCCCGCATTTTTATTCAGGTCTCCGCCGCCATCCTCTTCAGGCAATACATAAGCAATAATCCTTTTATCGCCCATTGGTTCACCAACAGTAACAGCCACAGCCTGCGACACCGCGGAATGCTCATTCAGTGTCTTCTCAATCTCGGAAAGTTCTACCCGGTATCCGCGTATTTTGACCTGAAAATCATCACGGCCTAAAAATTCAATATTGCCATCCGGCAGATAACGGCCGAGATCGCCGGTGTAATAAAGCGCCTCTCCCGTTCGGGGATGAGAGATAAAGCTTTTGTTCGTGCGCTCGGGATCCCGCCAGTACCCCTTGGCAAGACCGACGCCTCCGATGTAAAGCCTTCCTGGCACCCAGGTGGGACAATCCTCCATGGCGTCATTCAGTACATGGAAGGATTGATTGTCCATTGGCTTGCCATATGGAATGCTTTTCCAGTTGGTGTCTACGGTTTCAATGGGATACAAAATAGACCATATCGAAGCTTCCGTTGCTCCCCCGAGACCAGTGAGTTTTATGTCTGAATTAAGTTTCATTACTTTTTCAGGCAAATCAAGTGGTATCCAGTCTCCACTGAGCAATGCCGTATGCAAACTATCAAGTCCGGCCCCGTTGGCGCTTTCGGCATAAGTAACGAGCATTTGCAATAGCGCAGGAACCGAATTCCATACAGTGACCCGGTGACGTTCGATCAGATCTGCCCAATGGGCTGGATTGCGCGATTGGCCGGCATTGGGAAGGATAATGGTTCCCCCCGCAGCAAGCAGTCCAAAAATGTCGTATACTGACAGATCAAAACTCAGGGATGACAGAGACAATACACGATCAGCCGATGAGATCCCGTAACGTCGATTCACAGCCAGAATCGTATTGACCGCACTTATGTGATTGATCATAACGCCTTTGGGTTGGCCTGTTGAACCCGATGTATAGATGACATAAGCAAGATCCTGGGGCGTCTGAACAGATCTGGATTCTTCAGGATTGTTTTCGTCCGGTTCAATCGTATCCACAGGGAAAATTCGCAAGTTTTCCGGCCATTCCAATTTTTTCTTGAGCCAGGATTGAGTCAGTACAATCCCCGCTTCAGCATCTCGAAGTATATGCTGGAGTCGTTTCCCCGGAATTCCAGAATCTATCGGAAGATAAGCGGCCCCCGACTTGAGTATGCCCAATACACTGACGATCTGCTCCCATCCCTTTTCCATCACAACCGCAACAAGCGTATTGGGCGTGACGCCTTCCTTTTCAAGCAACCGAGCAACGCTACCGGAAAGGGCTGAGAGCGCTCCATAGCTCAATTCCAGTTGGGGTGTGATTATGGCGGTCTTCTCAGGTTGCGTCATTGCCTGTTGCTCAAAAAGTGTATGAAGCATGATTTGAGGAAGATCGTGCTTGGTTGCATTCACATTTTGTCTGATTTTCAACTGATTCTCAGGAAGTTGAAGCTGTGTCGTCTTATTCCATTCTGAGATGTCTTCACCTAGTCTGACAAGAAGTTTACAATAGGCGTCGAACATATCATCAATAAGTCCTTCAGGAAAAAAGTCCTCCACAAAATCCCAATTGATTTCAAGGCCGCCTTTATACTCCATGAGCTGACAATCAAGCCACACCTGGGGCGTTTGGCTGATACCATAAATAAACTTGCCCGTATTCATCAAGCTGAGACTGGTATCCTCGAAATCGCCCACCCCGATCATACTCGTATATACAATCGGCATAAGCGCCTCTTCACGTCCTTTTTTGCGACTCAACTCCCGCATGACTTGGATGCCGCTGAAATAACGGTTATCCATATCCTCCCAAACCTGAACCTGAAGATTTTGAGCTCGTTTTCGAAATGATTCTCCACCCCCGCCTTTAAACTCGAGCAAATTGACACCTGTAAAGTCTCCCACAAGATTCGTAACATTCGGGTGCAAAGACAGGCGGTTCAACACTGTCATATTAATGCCAAAATGCGATTGAGAGGACCAGCGGGATAGAATTTCTCCGTAAGCCGCAATCAGAGCACTGGATGCGGTGACTGCCGAAACAGATGCGTTTTTCTGGAATCGGTCCCATACCCTAGAATCAATCCGTACATTTTTACGTGAAAAATTAGGACGTGCAATCTCAGCCATGCTTCGCGCGGTGGGCAGTTGCGGTGCAATAGGAAAATTATCCAAACGTTTTAACCAATAGTCGCGTGATTTTTCATAATACTTTGTTTGTTCGATTTTTTTCTCGGTAAGCAAATACGCTCTAAATGTAATGTCAAGCTGCGGAAGTTCCTCCTCTGGGTTGTTATACAGCGCACCAAGCTCTTGCATCAAAATTTCAATACTCATGTAATCCGCAATTAACAAGTCAATGCTGATATGAAGTATTGCCCACTCATTACCCCTGGTAACTCTCAGTTCAAATAACGGCCATGTCTCTATGTTAAAAACATGGTGTGACATCTGTTCCCGTATAGCACCAAGTTCTTTTTCCACGGTTTTTTCACCTGCACCGCGAAGATTAAATTCTTCAATGACGTAGGAAGGCGTATTTTCAAAAATTTGTTGTGTTCCATTAATAAAAAATCGGGTGCGAAGCATGTGGTGACGTTCGATCAATTGCTGCCATGCATTGTTTAACCGTTGGATATCCAGTTCAGGAAACCGGAGTTCAAAATAGCTGTGGCAGCCAATATTTCCCATATCATAGGTGTCTCCCCTGCCAACAATATATGCCCCTTGCAGATCGGTTACAGGAAAGGGTTGATATAATTGTTCGCTATCATGTTCAACCGCTGGCAACTCCGAATCACGATCGCGCAGGTAAGCCAGCACTTCCGGCTTTGAGTTGGACAGTGAAGTTCGTATCGCGCTGGTTATGACCTCCTTTGGACCGCGAAAGCGGATCGCTCCCTGCTCCTCCCACAGGTCAACATTGTTCTGCTTAAGATCCTCGACCAATTGTGGAATATTCATATCACTCCCTCCATTATATTTTCATTTTTAGACGTGTTTAAAGCATCGCTTATAATCCTGGCTATATTTGAAATTGTCCGTTGTTCAAATAAAGTCACCAAGGGCAGATCCACATTGAATTCATTCCGGAGCATGCTCATTATTTGCGTGGCATCAAATGAATTGCCACCAAGTTCAAAAAAATCAGCATCAATACTGATGCGATTTTTACCCAAAACACTGCACCATACGGTGGTTATTCTTTTTTCATTTTCCGTTGTTGGTTCTACCCAAAGGGATTCTTTTTCTTCTTCAATTTCTAACTGTTCCAGTTTTGCTCTATCGACTTTTCCATTTGCGGTTACGGGAATGGCATCAATAAAATTGTATATAGACGGCAAGGCATAGTCAGGGAGCTTTTTTTCCAAAAAAACATGCAGATCCTTTGTTGTAACACTGACCACCGTTACGATATATGCGACAAGTCTTTTGACACCCATTGGATTACCGGCGGCGACAACCACTGCCTGCATCACTGCGGGATGTTCCTGCAGGGATGTCTCTATTTCGCCTAGCTCTATCCGGTAGCCTCGTATTTTAACCTGAAAATCATTACGACCAAGAAACTCGATATTGCCGTCGGGCAGATAGCGGCCAAGATCACCAGTATAGTAAAGCACCTCATTTGTTCGAGGGTGAGTGATAAAACTTCTGCTCGTACGGCCGGGATCCCGCCAATAGCCTTCGGCAAGCCCCATGCCACCGATGAAAAGATTTCCAGGCGTCCAGACAGGGCAATCCTCCATGGATTCGTTCAAGATATGAAATGATTGATTGTCCATAGGCTTGCCGTATGGAATACTTTTCCAAGCGGCATCAATGGTTTCAATTGGATATAGGATAGACCAAATTGAGGCCTCTGTCGCACCGCCAAGGCTGACGACACAGGCCGATTGAGCCATCTGTTTGATCTTGTCCGGTAAATCCAATGGTATCCAATCGCCACTCATAAGCACCAATCGGAGGTCGTCTCCAATCTTTTCCGGCGTATTTCCCCGGAGGTGTTCAACAAGCATTTGCATCAATGCCGGCACCGTGTTCCATATGGTGATTCGCTCCTTCACCATCAGTTGAGCCCAGTGAGCCGGATCCTTTGTTTTATCAGCATCCGGCAATACAATGGATCCACCGGCTGCTAATGTGCCGAACAGATCATAAACAGAAAGATCAAAATTGAGATTAGACAGCGCTAAGGTCCGGTCATGATTGCCGACATTGAAGCGCTGGTTGATATCCAGTATAGTGTTGACGGCCCCCCTGTGATTGATCTTAACACCCTTTGGCTTGCCTGTAGATCCTGAGGTATAAATGACATAGGCAAGATCCCCATCCTGTTGAATGGGTATTGTCTTCCAATCCAAAGGCACTTCGAAGGGCATCGTATCCACACAAAAGCATTGAATTGATTCCGGCCATTCTAGGACGTTCTCAAGCCATGACTGCGTAAGTACTATCTCCACATCCCCATCGGCAAATATATGGGCAAGTCGCTCGGGCGGCGTTTTTGCATCAATGGGCAGATATGCAGCCCCGGATTTGTGAATCCCCAACGCACCGACAATCTGTTCCCATCCCTTTTCCATAACGATCGCCACCAGCGTATTCGGTTTGACGCCTTCATCAAGCAGAATCTTCCCAATGTATTCACAACGGGCCGCAACTTCACGATAACTCATCTGCCTTGATGAAGTAATAACAGCCGCATGCTCCGGCTGTCTGAGGGCTGTGGCATCGAACAGCGTGTGGAGCATGGCCTTTTCGGGTCGCTCCTGCTCTGTGGAATTCACCTGGCACCGCATCGTGATTTGATGCCCGGGAAGGGATATTACCCTATCACGGTGCCAGAACGTTTCGTCTCCGGCCAGGTTATGGAGAAGGTCGATGTAGGTTGTGAACATATCCTCGATCAACCCTTCAGGGAAATAATCCTTTGCTGTGTCCCAAATCAGCATCAACTCTCCGGAAAATTCCACTGCCTGATGGTCAATCAGCACCTGTGGGGTTTGGGATATGCTGTATATGAGCTGCCCAAGATGATTTGTTCTGAGCGCATCCTCATGCAAATAGTCATGTCCGAGAGCGCTGGTGAAAACAACAGGCATGGCAGCCCCCTGGCGACTATCTCCCAAGATCGCGAGTTCCCGCAGGCATTCAATTCCACTGAAGTAGGGATGATCCAGGTCCTGCCAGAGCTGTTGTTGCAGGTTTGCAGCGCGTCCGACAAAGGAGCCGGCCGCCTCATGGTGCACCGAAAGGAGCGCCAAAGACGTGAAATCCCCTGGAATCTCATTGATGCGCGGATGCAGCGGCAGGCGGTTGAAGGTTGTCAGGTTGATGGTAAAGCAAGCCTGGTTGCTCCAGCGATGAATAATTTCAGCGTAAGCCGCCAGCAACAGGCCAGATGGGGTTAGGCCGGCCTTACTGGCCTGCTCCTTGAGGTGATCCCATACCCCTTTTTCCAGTCTTGTTTCAAAACGGGTGAAGCGATAGTGCTCCCCTGGTTTGGGATTCCGGACCAAGGGCAGTTCCGGTGCCGGCGGAAGCGTGTTCAGGCGGGCCTGCCAGTATTCCCTATCCCTTGCGTGGAGTTCGGATTGTTTGAGCCCGGACAGCGCCAGGATGTAGTCCCGGAAGGACAGGTCTGAAAAAGCGAGCAGTGTTTCCGGCTCTTTATAAAGCTGCGACCATTCACTCAGGACGTGAAACATACTCCAACCGTCGAGAATCAGATTATCGAAGCTGACGTGGATTCTGACCCTATTCCGGCCGTAACGTGTGGCCCTGATATCGAAAAGAGGCCACCGGTCCATGGGGAGAACCTGGTGAGACATCTCGTACCGGATTTCCTCGAGGACAGATAAGCTATCTTCCGAAGACAGTCCTGTGAGATCCTGGATGGAAATTTCGTATAAGGGCACTTCCGGCAGGATCTGCTGCTGCCCGCTATTGAGAATAACTGTTCGCAAGATACCATGACGGTCAACCAGGAGCCGCCAGGCTGCGGCGGCCCGTTCAATGTCGAGCCCGGTTCTGTCGAATTCGAAATAGCAATGGGCTGCCACATTTCCCAATTCGTAGATACCGCAACGGCCGATAACATATGCCTGTTGCACGTCGGAAAGGGCAAAGGGCACGTTTTCATTTTCCGGGTCTGGGATGATGCGGGGCAGTGCGGCCATGTCTCCCTCATCCGTTGATCCCTCTTGGCGCATGGCTGCTATATATTGGGATAATTCCCTTATAGAAGGAGAATCAAACAATTCTCTAAGGGAAATGCCCAAACCAAAAGTCTCCCGTATCCCAGTAACTATCCGGGTGGCGAGCAATGAGTCTCCACCTGATTGAAAAAAACTCTCATTTACGTTAACCAGGTCAACTTGCAGGACATCCCGCCAAATTCCGGCCAGCGAAATTTCCGTCTCTGTTTCGGGCGGTGCGAACAAATCCGCCATCAATTCAGCATCCCTGACGGGTTCAGGCAGGGCATCGCGGTTAATTTTGCCATTGGCTGTCAGCGGTATGGCATCTATGGGCAGATAATGGGATGGGACCATGTGACTGGGAAGCGTTTCTTTTAGATACCGTTCCAGTTGTCCAGTGTTAAATGTTTTGGTGCTTAACGCCGATTGAACGACATAAAGTCCTTGCCCGAGCAGTTCAACAACCGGATCGAAAGACAGATCAAGCGGCTTGAATCCTGCCCCGTCCAACGCTTTCTGCCATTGATGCCTGGAAAGAAACGGTTTTTTGTCCGCTGCCCTTTGGTCTTCAAAATGGATAAAACCCTCTTCGATAAAACCTGCGCTGATATTTGTGAAACTTGTGTTCATTGTACCTTCGATCATGATCAGCAATCCGCCGGGAGCCAGAAGCGTTCTTACATTATTAAGTGCTTTTTCGATATCGCGAACCCGGTGAAGACAATGAGCGGCGATGATGACATCAAAAGTGTGCGATTGATAGCCCTGGTTGCCGGGATTTTTTTCAATATCAAGAATCAATGATTGAACCCGCGGATCGTCTGAGAACCGGTCACGGGTTTTTTGGGTAAAAAAGGCGGAAAGGTCGCTGCATGTATATTTCACCCCCCCTAAAGGCAGGAAAGGAATCAGTCTTGCCGATATTTCGCCCGTGCGTGATCCGATTTCTATAATTTCGAGTGTTTTTTCCGTGGAACCGGTTTTACAGATTGTTTCAAGAATTTTGCCAGCCAGGTTAATCAGGCCATCCGCACCGGGTATGAGTAATGTGAGATGCTCGGGTGAAATTTCCTGACCTTGGGAGAAAAAAAGCTCTAAAGGGTCAATCCGTCCTTGGAGCAAATTTCCGGAGTTGATGCGAAGAATTTTTACAAAAGCCTCAAGTTGCCGGGAGTGCCTGTCCGAAAAAAAGGCGGATTGCATTGACGAAACAGAGGTATCCTTTTTCCCAGTATCGGTAAGTGGATCGGAATTCGTATAAAACCGCTCGTTTTCCGACATCAGCACGCCTCCTGTAACGAGAAAGTCGAGCCATTGGCCCACAAGGGGTTCAAACCGGTCTTGAATGCCCCCGTGTTGCATGATTTCCGGTAATGTGTAGTTTTCACCGGGATGAATGAACAAGCCCAGGTCCCGCAAGGCTTGGTACATGCATGCCATACTGATTTTTTCCAGATTCAGATAGAACCCACGGACATTGTCGGCATTTAATGCGCTGAACTCTTTACCGGCCAAATTTTCGACGGTTTTGGCAATAGATTTCCGAAGCGTTTCAGAGCCTTCCGGATCAGCCTCAATGGTCTCAATCAATGTTGAATCTGCGGTATAATCGGGAACCACATAAGCTGTCAGACGCCGGTTTTCAGGTTGATCCCCCGTGACCTTGACAACGCTGTCCATGACAGACTCATGCCTGCCGATGGCGGCTTCGATCTCGCCGAGTTCAATCCGATAGCCCCTTATTTTGACTTGGAAATCCTCCCGTCCCTGGAACTCAATTGTTTTGTCCGGCAGATATCTCCCCAGATCGCCGGTATTGTATATGCGTTCTCCGGTTTCCGGGTGCGTAAAAAAACTGCTGCTGGTTTTGTCAGGGTCGCGCCAATAACCGAGGGCCAGACCGATACCGGCGATAAAAAGACGACCTGTTGCCCAAACGGGGCAATGACGCAAATTTTCATCGAAGACATAGAACTTCTGGTTGGCTATAGACCGGCCGTAGGGAATGCTTTTCCATTTCGGGTCAATTTTTTCAATGGGGTAATGGATAGACCAGATTGAGGCTTCCGTGGCACCGCCAAGGCTATGAACGGCAGCATTCGGAAACAGTGACCAAATCGCGCCGGGCAGTTTGAGGGGTATCCAGTCCCCGCTCATGAGCACCAGCCGAAGGGATGGCGGAACCGTACCATTATCACCGGCAAGGTATTCGGTAAGCATCTGCATGACCTGGGGAACCGAATTCCAGATGGTTACGGATTCACGGCCCAGTAATTCCGTCCAGTGCGCGGGATCGTTGCTCCCCTGCGGATCAGGCATGACAATGGTGCCCCCGGCGGCCAGGGTTCCGAATACATCATACACGGAGAGATCAAAATCCATAGAAGCCAAGGCCAATATGCGGTCACTGCCATTCACACCAAACCTGGCGTTTAAGTCCAAAATGGTGTTCACGGCCCCTATATGGTTTATCATCACACCTTTGGGATTTCCCGTGGAACCTGAGGTATAGATCACATAGGCCAGGTCACCGGGATTTTGCATTGGTTCCGGCGGAAGATCAGCAGGATGGCAGAGCATATTTTTTTCCACGGTAAAAACCTGAAGCCCAGCCGGCCAATCAATCTTTTCCTTCAGCCATGGCTGCGTCAATACCAAGCTTACCCGCCCGTCTTTCAACAGATAGGATATTCTTTCCCTGGGTAAGTCAGGATTGATGGGAAGGTATGCGGCCCCAGCCTTTAAAATGGATAAGGCGCCGGCGACCTGTTCCCATCCTTTTTCCATAACAACCGCTGCCAATGTATTGGGTTTCGCCCCGTTTTTGTGAAGCACCCCGGCCATTGTATCTGAACAGCGTTTCAATTCCCCGTAAGTAATCCGTTCCATAGATGTGACCACGGCTTCCTTATCGGCGTAGCGGCGGCTTTGGCTTTCGAATAAGGTGTGCAGCATATCGGCTGGTATATCGGCTTTTATTTCTTTATTTGATTCGGAAATTCCGGGCGAGCCTGCAGGAATCAGGTCAGCCAAATCTCGCGTCCAAGTGTTCTGAACATTGGCAAGGGAGCTAAGAGTTGACATGTAGGCAGCGAACATCTCATCAAGCATCCCGGCGGGAAACAGCTCTTCAATTGCATCCCAAATACAGATCAGTTTTCCCTCGAATTCAAGAGCCTGATGATCCAGGCAGACCTGGGGGGTCTGGGTAATGGCATATGTCAACCTTCCGAAGCGTTCCGAACCGGCCAGGAATGCATCACTACCTTCAGAATCTTCTATGCCGATCATGCTGCTGAACACCACCGGCATCAATGCCTTGCCTTTGTCTTTTTTCTGCCGGGCCAGCTCCCTGATGAAGCGCACCCCGCTGAAGTGGCGGTTATCCATGTCTTTCCACAGTTGTTTCTGAATCTGCCTAGCCTTCTGCTCAAATGTATCTTGCTGCCTGGAAACGATTTCCAGAAGGCTGACAACCGTGAAATCACCGGCAACATCCATGATCTGGGGATGCAGGGCAAGACGGTCAAACAGGGTCAGGTTAATGGCAAAGTTTGGCGTTCTGCTCCATTTTGCCAACGTCTGAGCGTATGCCGTGATCAGAATCACCGATGGGGTTATCTGGGCCACGGCTCCCCATTTCCGGAGCCGATCCCACTCATCCGGGCTTAAGACATCCTTGCGGCGAAAAAAATTCGGCTTCCTTATTTCAGTTGGCGATTTTTTGAAGGGTAATTGTGGCGCCGATGGGAAGTTGTCCGCGCGTTTCATCCAGTAGTCCCGGGCTTTGATGAATGGCTGCGTTTCCCGTAATTTTTGCTCTGCCATCACATAATCACGAAAAGATAAATTCATGGGCTCCATAAAGCAATCAGGATCATCATAGAACTTGACTAAATCCCGGAACATATTATAGACACTGTAAAAATCCGCAATTAGTTGATCAAAGCTGACAAAAACAAAAACGGTATGATCAAGCCATATAAAATGAATATCGAACAACGGCCAAACGCCTGGTGGATGGATTTTATGGGAATATTCCTCTCGTATTGCCGCAAGGCATTGGGACACCTCTGTTTCCGACGCCCCTTTGAGGTCGATACGTTTGGGTTCAAAGGACGGAACCTCCTCAAGAATTTTCTGTGTACCATTTTCCAAAAAGACAAGCCTCAGGGCATCATGACGCAGAATGAGCTTGTTCAGGGCCCGGGTCAGGCGGTTCATATCAATGAATGGCGTTTCGAATTCGAAATAAGAATGACACGCGATATTGCCTAATTCGAGCCCCTTGTCCCGGCCTATGAGGTATGCGCTCTGAATATCAGATAAGGGAAACGGTTGGTGACGGTTTTTCGGATCAGCTTCAATCCGCGGCATGGTTTTCGCCGGTTCATTTTCAACATCTTGTAAAAGCAAAATGATTTCTTGCTTTTGATTGGATAGTGCCTGCCGGATATCATCAGACATGAACCCCTTAGGCGCCTCAAAATGAAGATTTCCATTTTTTTCCCATAGCATTACGCCGTTATCAGACAATTCTTGTATCAATTGTTCAGCAGTCATATTTATCACTTTTATAATTGTTTGTTGTGGGTTCGCGGCCCATGTGGATTATATTGAGTTGGGTATGATCATACGAAAGGGGATTATCATCACCAATGTTGCCAAGTTCAATCCTCGAGCGAGACAACCTATTGCCCTAAAATTTCAGTGGTGATTTTCAGGCAAGATCAGGAATAAACTATCTGATTTGACACGCTTCTCAATTTTTCACATGTTTCTTCAAGCTCTCTTGAAGGCTCCGACAGATCTACTATTCCGGCGCCTGCATGGAGCCACGCTTTATCCGATTTCTGGAAAAATGATCTTAAAACCAAGGCAGCATCCATACGTCCGTTGCTGTCGTATGTCATTACGCAACCACTGTAGAGATTTCTCTGCTCTGTTTCATACCTTCCTATTGCCAAAATAGATTCTCTTTTAGGAATTCCGGTTGCTGTTACAGCCGGGAACAATGCTTTAAATGCATGCCAGGGATTGCAACTTTCTTTAAGTTTTCCCCTGAGTCGTGATGCAATATGCTGTACGGTTCCTCTCTTTGCAATTGTCATAAAATCACTGAGAATAATTGAATCTCCATCACAAACCTGAAGCATTTCTTCAAAAGCAAGCTTTATTGAAATTGCATGCTCCGCGATCTCTTTAGAATCATTGAGAAGTTCTTTTCGAAGCTCTATTTCTTCAACCATATCCGAGCCCATAGCTCTTGTCCCGGCAAGTGGCTGTGTGCTCACTATTCTGTTTTCATCAATTTCAACAACTGTTTCAGGACTGAAACCAGCGGCTTTAAGATCTCCAAGGTTTAACAGAAAAGATCTTGCCGGTGTGTTTGCCCTTCTGCCGGCCACATAGCTTGCAACCATATCTATTTCACGTGAAAGAGGAATTTTTCTTGAAAGTATGACTTTCTGATATTGGGGTTCTTTGATTTCCGCAACTGCTGCTTTAACTATTTTTTTATAATTTTCGCTATTGTAGGTGCTGATTTCAGGTATTGTATTTTTTTGAATTAAAATTCTTTGATCAAGATCGGTTTTAATACTTTTTTCCTGATTCTGATTAAGTATGGATTCAACAAGACTTTTGAGTCTTTCAAGAACGTTTTTTTCAAGGGCTCTTAGTAAGACTGTTTTTGGGGTGAATCTTAGCTCTGCTTTTGGAATAAATAATTTTAATAGTTCCTTTTCAGCGGCTGTATTTCCTATTTTGTAATTGTATTTGGAAAGTTCGAAATTTGCGGTCCCGTATGCACGCCAGTCTTTATAGGGTATAAGTGAAAGTGCTGTATCTATGGTTTCACTTAAATCTTTATTTTCAAAAACATGTGTTTTATTCCCTGTTTTCAATATTGTATTTTCAGAATCGGTCACAAGCATGGAATCTACGCCCATACCAAGGGATAAATCATTTTTGTTTTCATAAAAAAGATATTCACCATAAAAACCTGTTTCTATTATCTGGCAGGCCGTGAATATTGGATCTGCGTCAAACGCCAGCGCAATTTCACAATATTCGCCGGATTGTTTCTCTTTTTTATCATCTGCAACTTTTGAGAGCTTTTTTTTATCTACCTTTCCAACACTTGTGAGTGGCCAAAAATCTATGAATTCCAGTTGATCCGGCATCTTATATCTGGCTATTCCAAGGGTTTTGAAAAATTCATGGATATGGGAAAGTTTTAACTCTCTATTTTCCGATATTATAAACGCACAGCTTCTTTCTCCAAGGGTTTCGTCATTAACTGCCACCAAAGAGGAATCTTCTATATCAGGATGGGAATTGAGATATGATTCTATTTCCGATGCCATTATTTTTTCACCGGCTCTGTTTATCTGTTCTTTTATTCTTCCCCTTACCTGTATATTGCCATCCGAAGTTATTCTGACCTTATCTCCGGATTTATAAAATCCGTCTTTTGTGAAATCTTTCAAATTCTGCTCGGGAGCCCTGTAATATCCCTTTATTGTGTAGGGCCCTCTGACCATAAGCTCCCCGAACTCACCTTCAGGGACTTCATTTCCGTTTTCATCAACGATTCTTATTTCATCGTGAATACTTAAAGGTTTTCCCTGGGTTGCCAAGATAGTTTCTTTTGAATCATCAGGCGATGTATAGCATAAAAGCCCTTCTGCCATTCCAAAAACCTGCTGAAGCTTGCACTTCAACATGGTCATTACTTTTAAAGCCAGTTTTTCGTCCAAAGGAGAGCCTCCAACCTGAATGAGCTCCAGACTTGAGAGGTCGCTGTCATCCCATTCAACAGCCTGTAGCCACAAATTCGCAACTGCCGGAACAAGGGCTGCTATTGTAACTTTTTCTTTTTCTATAAGAGGGAAAGCTTCGTCAAAGCTGGTTGTTTTACTCAATACAACTTTCCCCCCAACAGAAAAGGTTCCAAGTATTCCCGGGCATGACAGAGGGAAATTATGAGCAATCGGTAAAACAGCAAGATATACGGAATCTTTGTTTAGTTGGCATCGTTTTGCAGACTCCATTGCATTGAACGCATAATGCGTATGTATTCTGGGTATGAGCTTCGGAGTTCCTGTTGTCCCTCCCGAAAGTAGAAGAAATGCAATATCTTTATATGAAGGACCGTCTACTTCAACCTGCGGTCCTGATATCTCGGAAAGTTTCAACCCATCTGAATTTGTACTGTCGGTGATAAGAAATTTTACACTTGGGTGCCTTGAAACAAGCCCTTTTGCCATTTCAGTATAATTAAATCCCAGATAATTATCTGTTATAAAATACGCAACAGGCTCTGCCAGTGAAAAAATGCCCTCAAGTTCGGCTTCTCTGTGTGCAGGCATGGACAGCACAGGTACGCACCCTATTTTTAATAGGGCAAAACATGTAATTATAAAGGATATGGAATTAGGAAGCTGCACAACTGCATTATCCCCTTTTTTTATTCCCATATTCAATAATCCTGATGCAAGTTCATTCACTTTCTTATTCAGGTCCAAATATGTGAATTCTGTGCCGCCATCCACAATTGCTATTCTGTCTTTATATTCCAAAGCCCAGTTTTCAAGATGTTCTCCAAGAGTTAACTTTTGCCAATACCCAAGTTCTTCATATCTTTTTTCTCGTGCTTCACAGGAATTATTGTTCTGTTCCATTTTGATCTCCTAAAATAATTTACTTTAGATTATTCCGAATTCCAGTTCTTTGTTATCTGAAGCTTCGTGTTCTTTTTTAAGGAATCTTATCTGCTCTGCAAGACCTGAAATTGTTGGGGACTTAAAAAAAATCCCCAGGCTTAAATCTTCAGGTGCTATTTTTTTCAGGATAAGTTGTTCTATAATTTTTGTGGCTTTTAAACTATCGCCGCCGCAAATAAAAAAATTATCGCTATTTTCAAGAGTTCGTGCCTTGAGAACCTCTTTCCAAACATCGAGAATTATAGATTCAAGCTCATCAAGAAGGCGGCTTCTGCATTTATTTCTCTGAGTTGAATTTTTCTTCAAAATAGAACGTATTTCTTTTCTGTGGAATTTTCCATTTTTGTTAAGTGGAAATTCTTTTAAAAAAATTATTTTACCGGGAATCATATAACCAGGAAGAATTCGGGATAAAAATTTTCTTAGATTATCTTCAAGGAGAGCCTCAAGATTACCCCCAAGGAGATTCGCATCAGAAAATTCTATACCGGGAAATAGAACCGCAGCCTCAATTCCCGTTGAATCTTCATTTCTCATAACAATTGAATTTTCAACGCCTTGGAATTTATTGATTGCGTTCTCAATCTCACCAGATTCTATTCTATGCCCTCGTATTTTTAGCTGAAAATCTTTTCTGCCAAGAAATTCAATGTTTCCACATGGTCTTAGTCGTCCGATATCTCCAGTTTTATACCATCTTTCATCTTTTAACTTTATAAAAGAGGCATCAGTAAGTTCAGGATCTCCGGTGTAACCTTTTGCCAGCCCCTTACCCCCAATCAACAACTCTCCTGCAACCCATGCAGGGCAATCCCTTCCTTTGCTGTCAACAATCCTGTAATTCTGATTTGTCAGGGGCTTTCCATACGGAACGGATTGCCATTCTCCGGGAAAAAATTCAGAAGCATCATAAATATTAGACCATATTGACGCTTCTGTTGCGCCTCCCATTGCAGCAACAGTAGAGTCAGGGAAAAACTTTTTCGCCCTTGCCGGTAAATCAGGCTGAATCCAGTCTCCTGAAAGGATTACCATCCTCATTGAATTAAGAGAGGATATTCTTGATTCCATTATTACAAAAAGCATTTCAAGTAGTATGGGCACTGTATTCCAGATGGTAACTTTATATTTTTCCAAAAATTTAAGCCAGATGGATGAGTCTCGGTTGGAATCCCATGGAATTGTAACTATTTTGCCTCCGCATCCCAATATTCCAAAAATATCATAAACAGAAAGATCGAATTCCAGTGAGGAAATGCCCATAATTATATCGTTTTCCGTTACTTTGCATCTCAGATTAACATCTTTAATTGTGTTGAAGGCGCTGGAATGTGAAATTTCAACACCTTTGGGCTCCCCTGTGGAGCCTGAGGTAAAAATCACATATGCAGTTTCATCAGATGAAATTTCCAGAGGAGAATTTATAGGTTCTGTTTCTATACCTTTATGAACATCTATTATTTTACAGTTTTCAGGCCATTGAATAATCTCCTGAACCGCCATTTCCGTAATGGCAGCCTGGATTGATGCTTTTTCATGAATTTTCTTTCTTCTTTGAAGAGGCTGATCAGGAGCAACAGGTACATAATAGGCCCCCATGGCCAGTATTCCCAGAACGGAGGCTATCTGAAAACATCTCTCATTCATTACAACAGCAACGGAATCACCCTTTTTAATGCCGTTTTCCATAAGATACGCCGAAATGGATAAAGCCTGCTGTTTCAATTGACCATAGGTGATCTCAAGTCCGTCAACGCCTCTTACTAATGCCGTCTTTTCAGGATTTGACTCTGCATATTCATAAAATCCATTGTGGATGCATTGGCTTTTCCATGGTAGATTTTTACCTGAAATAATATCTGCGAAATTGTATTCCCATGCTAAACCCCAATTATAATCCGAAGAAGAGAGCCATTTCAGCATTTCTTTAAAGGCGTCTGCCATTGCGCTAATCATATTTTCAGGGAAAAGCTTTTTAACACTGTCAAAGCATAAAAGCAGGCCTTTCTGTGTTTCATATACCTGAAAATCAAGCCAAACCTGCGGGGTCTGGGAAATCATATACGATATTTTCCCAAGTGTTTCTTCAAATTCCGAATCTGTCAGCGGAGTCCCAAGATTACAGGAAAAAACTACCGGAGCCGCAACTGAATTATTCCCTGTTATTTTTGCAATCTCACGCTGCACTTTTACACCTGACCAGGATGAATATTTTGAAATCTCATAAAATTTTTTCTGAATATGATTGAGCCTGTCTGAAAAACTTTTTTTCTCAGTCATGTCAATATCAAGCAAAAGAATATTTGTGAAATCGGCCACAGCATCTTCAATAAAATCGTATTCGGTTTTTCTGTTAAATAACGGAATATTTATTAAAAACTTTGACTTGGAACTCCAGATAGCAAGAATTTCCGCATAGATAGTTAAAAGCACCATTGCAGGAGTACTCTGATTTGTTGCCGCTCTTTGCTTAATCATATCCCAGCTTTCATTTCCAAGGATAAAACGGAATCTTTCAAATTCATGATTTCTGATTCTATCCGGCCTCATTGCAAGAGGAATATCAGGGGGACCGGGGAGATCAAAAATTTTAGTTTTCCAGTATTCCTCAGATCTTTTTTCTTCTTCTTTTAATCTTTCCGATTCTTCTTTAAGGTATTGGTCAAATCTAAATGGATGTCCTTTATGATTACTTTTTGTGCCTTTGTAAAAAAGGCACAAGTCTCTAAGAATTATCTGAAAGCTGTTAACGTCCGCCACCAGAAGATCAAGATCAAAATGGAGCCTTGAGTCGGCACCTGGAAGCATTGTTAATTCAAGACCGGCTGTTACTCCATTTTCAATTTTCAAAATTCTATGGGATAGTCTTTTCCTTATCGACTCAAGCTCATCTGTGATATTCTCTCCCTGAAACTGTCTCAGATCATTAATTTTCAATTCAGGAATAAACGTTTCATCAAAAATTTTCTGGGTTCCGGTCTCAAAAAATTTAGTCCTGAGCATAGGATGAAACTGTGTTACTTCCTTCCATGCTCTTCCCAAATTTAAAGGATCTATATTTTCTCCGTCTATTTCTATATATACATGGCACCCGACGCCACCCAGCGGCTGATTTCTGTCTCTGCCGATCCAGTACGCATATTGAACATCCGTAAGAGCAAAAGGCATGTCCTCATTTTTTCTTTCAACTTTTTCAGATGTAGATAGCTTTTCACGATTCAGCAAAAGAGAGTCTCTTACAAGCAGTTCGAACCATTTTTCCGGGACAGGAGATTCCATAAGTTCGGAAAATTTAACTTTATGTCCTTTTTTCCTCCATTTATCTATTATCATCATGACTTTCATTGAATCAAGGCCAAGGGAAATGAGGTTGTCTTTTCCACCTATCTTGCAAATATCGGGGAGAAAAAATTCAATCTCTTTAATCATATCATCGTAGGAAACTATAATATTTTCAAAATTCTCTTCTTTGATATTATTAAAATATGACATGTATTATCTCCTGGAACAGTTTGTTATAAATTTTCAAATACATTAAGCTATTTTTTTCTGTTTTTATAGTTTCGATGTGTTTGCTCTGGGGTTTCGCCTCATCCTGGCGATTTTTGTTGGCCCAAGAACGTTTGAGAGTGCTTTACAACCGACACAGATGACGGCTACCATGGTCCTGGGTGGGTCGTTCTTTTTCAGTATTCGAGAAATAGTTATTGGACTTTGGGAAGAGGGCGGGATAAAATTTCAAGGCCAAGGGACACCTCGACCATCCGGTTCATGAATTCAATTCTAACCTTGGCCTTATTCTTTCTCTTATCGATAAAGAGAATTTTGCCTTTCAACTGCTTCAGAGGCCCTTGTATGATCAGAACCTCTTCATTTTCCATAACAACACCTTTGGATAACTCGATCACCCCGCCTTCCCCTGTCACCTCAAAAAGAAATTTCATTTCATTTTTGTTGGCTTCCAGGTATTTCCCATTGGCCATTACCGGTTTGAAAACGATTCTGGCGTCGGCCTTGTCAAGCGCGTCCAATGATTCTGAAATACTTCTGTAAACAAAAATATATCCAGGGAATAGGGGTAATTCCATAATGTGCTGTACCCCTTTGAGCTGATGGATGACTTTCCGGGTTGGAAGATAAAGCTGAATTTTTTTTAAAAGAATCTGGAGGGTTAAAACCAGTTTTTTTTCACACCCGGACAGGGTCTGAATGGCGTACCAGTTTTGGTAATCAATGAAAGCGTGACCGTCTTTTCCAGGGAATTGGCCGGGGCGTGGCCCCTCTGTTATTTTCATGATCAAATTTATAATGGTGACGTTTGGATGATTGGAAATTATCAAGCTGCCCGGGTTCAAAAAGAAAAGAACTTAAACCGGACAACGCTTTGGGATAAGACCCGACATGCCGGAAACCAGGGTCTTGATTAACACTCTGAAACATTAGCTGCTCTTTAGGCAGCCCTGTTCTATGGGACTTACAAAAATATTGAATTTAGATATATAAAGTAAAGTTAGCCATGTCAACCTTTTCTTTTAAATTATTTTTTTCTTGTTTCGTTGCTTTGGTGCCAATCCTGAATATGGTCCACATTCTCAGGCGCTGAGAAATAATCCCGGTTCTTCGGCTTATTCAACCATTTTTACTGGTTCTGTTTTTACTGGCAATTTTGCATTCGGGGTTGTCACAGAATCTCTGCCGCTTCAAATGGCGGGGATTGGGCATGAATAAATTTTAACTCAAATAAAGCCATCGCAAAAAAGGACATTCGTTCGGGTTTAAACCATCCATCTCTGGAGGACCCAAAAAGGTTCTACTGATGCGTCGAAGGTCTCCATCAGTTTGAGCTTTGCGTTGGCATTTTCTTGGCGTGTCTATGCTTCCTGTTTCATGACGGTGGCTGAAGCTCCTATTGGGGCCTTTTGGGAGTCTCTGAAAACGTAACAGTTTGTTTTTAATAACAATAAAAAATTGTTGTTAAACCAAACTATTTATTGTTTCAAGTAAAATTTGAAACTTCATGTTAAGTTATGTCAAATTAATTAAATTTTGAGAATAAAAAAATTTAGTTGCAAATAAAAATTATTTGAGATATGACCATTGCGAAAAAGAGCGAGTCCACGCATCCGTGAGGCAAGTCAGGGCCGCTCCTTATAAATAAAAAAATCTTTGTGCCTAAAAACAGGCACAAGGCAACACTTTATTCATGCAGCAACGGAGGTCGTCACTTGCACAAACATTTTTTAATACACTGTATCACCCTTGTGACCGGCGTCGCACTGGTGATCCCACAGTATTGCGCCGCCGGGAAAACACCGCTGGGTACGGTAATCCGAAAGGATCTGGATCAAACCATCCAGGTGGAAAAGGATCTTCAGGACCTGAAGAAGCAGTGGTCTGATCAATCCGATACCATGGCCGACGAGCTTGGGGCTCTGGAGGCCCAGGCCGCCCGGCTGGAAGAACAACTGGAAAAGATCTCCCTGCGGTTGAACCTCGAGACAGACCGTTACGACGAGAATGTCCGGCGGGAAAAGGAGACCGAACGGGTTCATGCCGAACTTACCGTGTTTCTGGACCAGGTGCTTTCCCGGCTGGCATCGGGTGTCGCATCTGACCTGCCCTTCCTGGAACAGGAGCGGCGGGGCCGCCTGGATGCCCTGAAAATCATGCTGGTGGATCCCGGGATCTCCTCAGCGGAAAAGTTCCGGCGTATTTTTGAAGCCCTGCAGATTGAAGCCGAGTACGGCATCACCGTGGAGGTGACCCAGGCCACGGTCACCCTGGACCGGGAGCCTGTGCTGGTGGACCTGCTGCGTCTGGGCAGAGTCGCACTAATCTGCCAGACCATTGATGAAAACAAGAGTGCCCTGTTTAACCCGGCCGGCAAGGCCTGGCAGATTTTGCCCCAAAGCGCGAACCGGGATATCTCCCGGGCCATTGCCATGGCACGGCTGGAACGGAGCATTGAACTGATCAGGCTCCCCCTGGGAAAACTTGCGGCACAATAGCGAAATGGTAATGAGACTACTTATGAGATACATGAACTTTGGAAAATCCCTTGTTTCGTTGATATATCCCAGGACCGCGGCGGCTCTGGCCCTGGCACTACTGTTCGTGTCCGTACCCCTGAACCCGCTGCAGGCCAGGGACCTCCGCCAGGCTGCCGTGGAGGCCGGAAAAGAGCTGGACGCAGCCCGGGAAAAGGACCGGGTGGCACGCATGCAGATCCGGGCGAATAAAGCCCGGCTCACGGAAGAGCTGGTCCGCCTGCGTGCAAAGGTGGGCAGCCTGAAGCAGACCGTGGATGAGAAAACCCGGCTGGTCAATGACCTGTCTGCCCGAAATGCCGGGCTGGACCAGAAGACGGCGACCCGGCAGGCTGAACTCAATGAGCTCTCCGGCGCGGTGCGAGTGGCGGCGGGTGATCTGAATGCGCTGGTCTCCGCCTCTCCCTTCACGGCGGCGGACCCGAAGCGGCTGGACCGTCTGGCCTCGGTGTTGGACACTCGCCGGTTTCCCGGCATCGATGACATGACCACGGTGGCGGACCTGCTTCTGGAGGAGATGCAGCTCAACGGCGGCATCGATATCCGGACCATGCCCTTTATCTCCGATGCCGGTGAGACTGTGGAGGGCCGGATCTTAAGTCTGGGAGGATTCACCTGGGCCTATGAACAGGAAGGCAAAACCGGTTTCCTGGAGTATTCCCAGGACACAAAAAAACTGTATGCCCTGTCAGCGCTTCCGCCTCGTCACATGCAGAAAAATATCCGCCAGTATATGAATGGCGAAACAGATGGCGTTTACATTGATATCTCGCGGGGCGGCGCGCTAAAGCAGATCACCCACCAGCAGACGCTGAAGGACCAGATTGAAAAGGGCGGTATACTGGTATGGCCCATCATGGCCCTGGGGGTCTTTGCCGTGATCATCGGCATAGAGCGCATCGTTTTTTTAAGACGGGTGCATACCAATACCGACAGAGTCATGGGCCGGGTGAACGAGCTTGCGGCAAAGGGTGCCTGGGACGAGTGTCAAAGGATTGTGGGTGAAAAGAAGATCCCGGTGTACAACGTACTCCGGGCAGGCCTTGCCGCAAAAGACGAGAACCGTGAGACCCTGGAGAGCATCCTGCAGGAGTCCATATTAAAGGAGATGCCAAGGCTTGAACGGTTCCTGCCTGTACTTAACATCATGGGGGCCATTGCCCCGCTTTTGGGACTTCTGGGAACAGTGACCGGCATGATCTCCACCTTTCATGTCATCACCCTGTACGGTACGGGCGATCCCAGGATGATGTCCGGCGGCATCTCCACGGCCCTTGTCACCACCATGCTGGGTCTGGCCGTGGCCATCCCCATCATGCTGGAGTACACCTTCCTGCGGCGCTCCGTGGCCCATGTCATCGGTGATATGGAGGAAAAGGCTGTGGCGCTGACCAATATTGTCTTCAGGGAGGCCCGTTACGAATGTTAGCGGATCTGACAGGGGATACCCTGGCATACCTGAGCCAGGGAGGAAATGTAATGACGCCGCTGATCCTGTGTTCCCTTGTGATGTGGACTCTGATCCTGGACCGGCTGCTTTTTTTCTTCCGGCTGGAACGGAATGATATCGCTCTGCACGCCCTGGTGATAATTCTGGACCCGGATCCGGCGTCCCGATGCCTGGTCCCCAAAGATGCTGAAGGTCCAAGGGCCCATCTGGTCCGGCATCTTCTGGCCCGGCGAACCCATCAACCATTTCTGGACAGACGCATCCTAGATCAGTGCGTGATGTCCATGATGCCCGCGTTTGACCGCTATCTTTCCGTGATCGCGGTGCTGGCGACGGTGGCCCCCCTGTTCGGCCTTCTGGGAACGGTGACCGGCATGATCACCACCTTTGATGTGATTACTCTGTTTGGTACCGG
>KB225534.1_pt23 | contig 36302 bp, 24 predicted proteins | sample 524768 | NCBI WGS metagenome assembly AMQJ01 (sample SAMN00998488, study PRJNA167727) | sediment metagenome | isolation source: subsurface aquifer sediment | place: USA: Rifle, Colorado | collected Aug-2009
TCACGATGCCCATGGTGATGTTGTTTACTGGGGTATGATTGCTCTTAGCAACTACATCAAAGTTACGGGCGATCTGAAAATTCTAAACGAAGTTCTGCCCTATTACAACAAAAATGGTATTGTGAATAGTGAAAAAACACCACTTAGTGAACACATAGAACGGCTTATTCAAATGATAATTGATTCATTTATCCAGGGCACTGCACTGGTTCCATTTGGTGGTGGTGACTGGAACGACTCCTTACAACCGGTAAGTAAAGAGCTGGCGCAACGTATGATTTCGAGCTGGACGGTCGAAATGAATTACCAGGCTTTTTCCCAATATCAAGTAGTTTATGAGTTGACCGATAATAAAGAAAAAGCGAATGAGTTGAAAGTAATTTGTGAAAAAATCAAAGCCGATTTTAATAAATACCTGATAAGAGATGGAATAGTTGCCGGATATGGTCATGTTGAAGAGAAACACAATATCAGCGTAATGCTGCATCCAAGCGATACCCGAACTGGAATACATTACAGCATTTTACCAATGAATCGTGGTATTATCAGTGGAATTTTTACAAAAGAACAAGCCCTGCATCATCAGGAACAAATTGAACAACATTTGAAAGGCCCCGATGGTGCACGCCTAATGGATCGACCCATCGAATACAAAGGGGGTATACAAACTATTTTTCAAAGAGCCGAAAGCAGCACCTTCTTTGGCCGTGAGATTGGCCTGATGTATGTGCATGAGCATATCCGCTATGCTGAATCACTTGCCATTACAGGCAAGGCTGATGCATTTGTGAAAGCGCTTCGACAAGCTATTCCTATTTCGTACAGGGATATTGTACCTTGTGGTGATATTCGTCAATCGAATTGTTATTACAGCAGTTCCGATGTTGTATTTAAGAGTCGCTATGATGCCGATGAACACTACGATGAAATTAAAACAGGAAATATCACACTTAAAGGAGGTTGGCGGGTTTATTCAAGTGGTCCGGGTATTTATATAGGCCTTATTATTTCACGTTTGATTGGTTTGCGTATTGAATACGGAAATGTAATTATTGATCCGGTATTACCTTATTCCTTTGATGGCTTTTCTGCCCAAATAGATTTTATGAGCCATTCTGTGACATTTAAGTATGCTGTAAAAGAAAATAATTTTGGACCTAAAGAAATATCCATTAACGGAAAGATCCTTAAGTTTAAACAGGAAGAAAATAAATATCGTATGGGTGGGGCAGTTATTTCAACTCCTGAACTTATATCTATGTTGGACAAACAGGATAATATTGTTAAAATATTGGTTTAGGACTTATTTATTTTAACAGAAAATGGCAAGAAGCATTTGTCGATACCCTATAAATAAATAGCAATGGAATGAACTACTTCTGGATCCTGTCCCGAAGTAGTTACTAAATTAGATTCTTATTTAAAAACACCCAATATTTGCTTGGACTTCACTTATGCTTCTTTTTTTGAGTAAAAACATGGCCAGTCTCGATTGCCCAATTCCCCCTCCTATAGTCAAAAGAAGTTCATCATTCATTAATCTTTTATGGAAATTTAAATCTAAGCGGTTTTCATTTTTAGTCAGTTTTAATTGGCGTAAAAGGGCTTTTTTATCAACCCGAATACCCATTGATGATATTTCAAATGCACTTTTTAAAACCGGGTTCCAAACAATGATATCTCCATTTAATCCTCTATTTTTTCCGGTAGTTTGAGTTGACCAGTCGTCATAATCTGGTGCTCGAAGATCATGCGGAACACCATCTGATAATTCATACCCAATACCCATAATAAAAACTGCCCCATAATCTTTAGCAACTACATTCTCTCTTTCCCGCGGAGTTAATTTTGGGTAACGATATTGCAATTCCTCGGAATGTATAAAATTAATTTTTTCAGGAAGACCTGGAGTTATCGTCGGATATAAAACTGAGATATATCTTTCAGTTTCCTTAATTGATTCATAGATTTGCTCAACTGTTCTTTTTAAAAATTCAATATTTCTATCTTCTTTTCTAATGTGTTTTTCCCAATCCCACTGATCAACAAATATTGAATGAATAGGACTTATAATTTCATCAGGGCGCAAGGCTTTCATATCTGTAATAATTCCCTGTCCGATTGGTAAATTTAATTCGCCAATCTTTAATCTTTTCCATTTAGCTAAAGATTGCACAATTTCTAACTTTCGATCGGGATATGATTTCGCTAAAAAACTTATTGGTTTTTCAATACCATTTAAGTCATCATTTATTCCCGTGCCTGAAGCTACAAACAGTGGAGCACTTACCTCAATCAGATTTAATTGCATTGAAAGATCTTTTTTAAAGTAATCTTTTAATTCAACTAAAGCTTTCTCTGTTTCGATTCTATCCAGAATCATGTGTTGTGTTTTAATTGTGTGTTGCATTTTAATTTATTTTAAGGATTTAACATTTAAATAAAAAACCCTTCACTGAATTTGCAGTGAAGGGTTTCATTAGATATAAAGATTCTATGACCTTCCCTGCGGAGGATGACGATTATTATTATTATTATTTCTTGAATTAAATCTCATCTTCAATTTATTATAACAAAAAAACCTTCGTTTCTGGAAGGCTTTATAAAATCTTTATATTTTGATTACTATAATAGCCTTCCTTTCCGTAAATTATTATTTACAGAATTATTAGAAAGATTATTAGTTGTAATTTGATACATTTCTTATAGATTATTTTTCAAATGTAGTTTATCTAAAACTAAAATCAAAATTATTTCTGAATCCCGATTTAAACTATTGTATGTTCAAATCACATACTAAAACCTCAAATGTGATTTATCTAGATTAAAGCTATATCCAGCAGTTAATATCCAGGTTCCGTGAAGTGGAGAATCATTTTCTGCTTTTATTTTCATATAATCTAGCATAAAGCCATAAAGTCCTATTCCATAACCAAAAGTCTGATAATTTCTATTTCCTTTCGTTTCATGTTCCAAATGCCTGCCATGTCTAAAAGCAATATATCCATAATCCAAAAAACTTAGTCGAAATTCGCTTCCAAACTTGTGTTTAATTTCATTAATTTCCTCATCAAATCCTCCCGGAGCGTCATAGAAAGATTGGTAAAGTGCTTTTAATGAACTTATATCAGGATCATATCCATTTGTAATATTTCCATCAAAGTCATATGCGGGTGGTGTAGGAACCAGATATTTTTCTGCTTGATACCCAAGTTCAATATTAAATCGAAAATTTTTATGAATATAGATATCAGGGTTTATGAATAATCCTAATGATAATTTCTGAGGTATAAAATCCTTTTCTCCTTCCACATAAGAAATTCTTGGGCCAAGATTTGTTAAAGCTAATCCTGCATTTGTATTTAAAAAGGATTTGTTATTTAAATTATATTGATGCTGATAACTTAAGCCAAAATCAAAGGAAATGGAATGAATAGTATTAACATCAATTAGCGCAGAAGCGATTTTACTCTTAAAGAATTTTAAAGCAATCCCAGCAGAAATGGATTTATTAAATGAACGTGAATATGCCAGTTTAATGAAATATTCGTAAGACTTATCTGTGCCTATGTAATATCCATTGTTATCTGTATAATTAATTTCGCCTAAATTAAAATAGGTAAAGTTTATGGCGAGAGCATTGGATGAATCGGCAGCATAAAACCCGGAAATTCCATATAAGTTTACATCAGAAACAATGTTTTTTAACCAGGGTTCGTAAAAAGCATTTATGCCAGCAAATTGACCATTATTTGAAATTAACGCTGGGTTTTGATAAACGCCTGCATTTTTATAAAATGGAGAAGTTACAGTTCCCACTTCACCAAAACCACCTAGTCTTGAATTTGTATTAATATCTAAAAATGCTGCTGAATACTCCAGTAAATTAGATTCTGAACCTGTCAAATTAATATCGGGCTGTGCAAAGCTTTGATTTACAATTAAAGTAGCAACAAAAAACCATCTTAGTTTCATTGTTTTTATTTATAAATCAGTTTCAAAATATATCTTCCGATAAAATAAACAATTAAAAATCCAACATAACGAAATCGAAATAATTCTTTGTTTGTATCGAATTCATTAACCAAAACTAAAAAAATTGCCAAAACAATTAAAAAAATTATGTCGTAAATAACAGCTTTTTTCATGTTAAATTGATTATAAAATAAAACTTCCAAAGTATAAAACCTCGGAAGTGTAGTCTAAATATAAAAATCGTTTCTAATAATCAAGTGTAAGGATTCTACCTTTGGTAAAACTAAAAAATTTCTCGGCTTCGGCAACAATTATTCCTTCACGCAATTGTTCAGGTTTAATTTCTGCTTTTGCCATACACATTGGACAGGCCATTATCTGAACTTGATGATGAATAAGAGTATCCAATGCACTTTGCACTGTCATAAAATTATTCATTTGAATATCTTCAGAAGTTTTTGTTAATAATTTAACTCCCTCAATATCGAAAAAGAGAGTTACATCCTTAGTTTCAGACATTTTAACAGCCAAACTAAGAGCCATAGATGCTTTATGAGGATTGTCGTATCCACTGCTTACATGGATAAAAATACCATCTTTAAAACATCCCCGTTCTTCAACTTTCACTAACTCGGCAATATCTGTACCCTCGGGATTTTTACAAGAAATGATTGCCAATAAAAAAATGAAGAATAATACATTTTTAGTTTTCATAATCTTAAGGTTAGGATTAATAACTTATAACCAAATTTACAAAATCCGATTGATAAAAAGAATACCAAAATAAAAACATCCACTGTGAAATTGGAGTTAGATAATAAAGTTTGGACAGATTTGAGAATAAAGTTTGGACAAAATATTTCGTGGTTTGAGAATAAAGTTTGGACAAAATATTGAATTGGAATTTAATTGATTAGAGATATTTCGAAGTAAACTTAAAATAAAAGAATGGGCAATTTCTTATTAAAAGGAATTACCCATTTTTATTTAGTTTACCTCAAATCAATTGTTCTATTGATTGACAATCAGAATACCCAACATACAATTAAAGTATCATTAAGGCAAACATCCCTCTAGGGTTGAATATTACGTATCGGCTCTTTTCAATGTTCTTTTATTTAAAATGTTATACCATTTCATACCAAGGAGAATTAAGGAGATAATAAGAAAGTATGCAACATTAATTTACAAAAACTCCCCAAATTATACAAAGGTATAGAGCATATCAATTATTTAAGAGTTATAAAATTACTCTAAAATGTTAATAACTAGTAGCTAATTGTAAATATCTATTTATAAAAAATACTGACAAACGAGATTGAGTTAATTAATTTTATGGTATGCAGGGATTAGAACAAAGGATAATAATTTAACTAACTATTAAACATTTAAAATGGTAACATCCTATAAAACTAAGCTAAAGCAAAAAAGAGGAGAAGGAAGAGGTAAAAACTATATTCCTTGGATTAAAGTAGGAGAATTTTCTGGAAGCGGAAATAGTACAAGAGTACTTGGGCTAAAAAGTGGTAGAGAGCATCACTTTCTTTCAAATTTTGAAGCTTCATTATTTTATATTTTTGACTTGGATAATGGTATTGAAGATATAAGGGAGCAGTTTCCATTATCAGATATTGAACTTGCAAAAGAGATTGCTGGGGAAGCAGGAATAAGATATCCGTCTAATACAAATGATGATAACCACGTTCTTACGTCTGATTATTTTCTTACTTATACTGATGGGCGAGAAGTCGTATTAACAATAAAGTATCGTAAGGATTTGAGTGAACGTCAATTAGAGCTTTTTGAAATAGAGAGGAGATACTGGAATAAAAAAGGTGTGCAATGGAAAATTGTCACTGAAAAGGAAATGCCAAGCAAAGACTTATTGTTGAATTATAAGGATATACATAACGCTTTGAGAGGGTTTATAGCAGATGGAAATTCAGAAGAAGGGATCCAAAAAATATTTCTTCATGTATTAAAGTCTTACAAAGACTATTCTGATCTATCTCTCCCAAAATTCTCAGATATTATTGATTTTGAATTAAATATTACAGTAGGTTCTACCCTAAGGTTTATCAAAGTTCTTATTGCCAAAGGTCTGATCACATTAGATTTAACAGAGCCCCTTACTTCTAGTAAAAGAAAAATGAAAGATTTAAACTTTAAAATAACAAATGCAAAAGACGTTAGTAAATCAGATTTGGCAGCATAAAAGCACTTTTTTAAGAATCCTATATCATTCTCAGGGGTTAGAAGAAATTTTTTGGATTGATATAAACGATGAAAACAAGTTGCCAGAACAAATTAGTATTGAAAAATTTGAGAACCTTAAGTCAGATAGGATAATTAAATTGATTGAAACTGGAGAAGAATATAGGGACCCAGACGATTATAGTGAAAAAAGTGTAGCAAAGTGGAATAAACATTGGGAGGTAGTAGAATTTCTTAACCAAGATGAACCTCTTATTTTTATTGATTATTATTTTCATGAAAAGTGTAGAGAACTTGCCAATGAACATCAACTGTCCAGGCAAACAACCGAAAGGATTGTTCTTAAGTATTGGAAAAGAGGAAAATCTAAGTTGGGTCTTCTACCAGATTTGATAAATTCTGGAGGTAGAGGAAAAACAAGAAATGTACTTAATGCAAAAAGAGGAAGGCCGAGTAAATACTCTAAAAATAATATAAATATAGATGCCAACCTTGCAAAACAAATTGAACAGTCGTATAAGAAGTTTTATCTCCAAGTTGAACAAGCTTCGTTACATACAGCGTATTTAAATTATTTAATGGTAAAGTATCCATCCCAAGTTAAAAAAAATGATTTCACTAAGGTTCCAACCAAGGCACAATTTAGATATTGGGGAGAGAAGTCTTTTGAAGTTCAAGAAAGAATTATAGGGAAAAAAGGTTCAAAAATTTTCAATAAGGATTTTCGAATAACGACTGAATCATCTGTAATTAATACTATTGGGCCGGGCTCTTTATTTCAAATTGATTCAACAAAAGCAGATATAGAACTGGTTAGTGCTATTGACAGGCAAATACCTATTGGAGGTCCTACCCTATATTTTGTTTCTGATGTTTTTTCTAGAATGATTGTTGGGGTTCTAATAACATTAGAAGAACCCTCATATTCCATAGGTGCAAGGGCATTGTACAATACCATGATAAGTAAATCTCAACTGTGTAAAGAGGAAAGACTGAATGAAATTGAAGATTTTGAAATTTCAGACGAACAATGGCCATGCCATTACCTTCCTGATGCTATTGTGGCTGATCGAGCTGAGTTATTAGGTCATCAGTCTAATAATATCATAAGAGATCTAGGAATTACGATAGAGAATACAGCAGCTTACAGAGCTGATCTAAAAGGTGTTGTTGAAAATCATTTTAAAGTAATACATACAAAAATTAAAGGACTTAAAGATAAAAGAGGCTTTAAATCTTTGAATCATAAGCAAAGGGGAGTTAGAAATGCAAGAAAAGATGCTTTATTAACATTAAAAGAGTACTACGCCATAATTATCAAAGAGGTGTTAAGCTATAATAATTCTAAAGTTCTAGAATCCTACCCATTAGAGCGGGACATGATAATAGACGGGGTAAGCCCTATTCCCATACAATTATGGAATTGGGGAATTCAAAATAGATCTGGTAAATTAAGATCAAATAATATTTTAAATCTAAAGCAAAAGCTATTACCTAAAGAGAAAGCTAAACTTAGTAAAGATGGGATTCTTTTTAAACATGGTTTATACAACATCTCTACACTCCGCAAAGGGATAATTAATAGGCAGTTATTGCTTCAAGATAAAAAACTTTCTGTTGAAGTGAGTTTTGACCCTTTTAACCTAGAAAAAATTTATCTACACTATGATTCTGATTTAATAGAATGTTTTGTTAGTAAGTCTAGAAGTCCGTTATATATTAATGCTAATATGTGGGAAATTAGTGCAATAAATGAAATAAATAGAGCAAAAATATATAAGGATAGCTTGCACAGCATATCGGAAAGTATAGAGTCTTTGGATTTTGCTGAAAATATTTTTAAGGAAGCCGAAACGAAAAGGAAAAAGAAAAAAAGTGCATCAATAAAGCCTAAAAATATCAGAGAAAACAAAACCAAAGAAAAAGAGCTCAATAGGCAGGAACAAATTATAAGGGATAATACAGCCAAAGAGGTAAAAATCATTCACATGAAGTCAGAGAATAAAGACTTGTCAAATAATGAGCATTTAAATTTTTTCAGAAAACTCATGGACGATGAATAGCAGTGTATATAAAGCTGAATACGAAGATTCTTTAAATCCTTTTTACAAAGGAAACCCGCTCATTGAGTGTTTAAATCCATTATTAGAATTTAAGGATTTTTTTTCACTACTTACTAGCACTAAACCTATTTCGAGGACCGAAGCTTTAAAGTACACAATTAATCAAAGGGATGAATTCCTCACTCTTCTTAAACATAATTTTTTTGTTCCGAGTGAAAAACATTATAGTTTGTACCGAACAATTTATAATAGCCTTACTTCAGGTTACCATTTAAGAAAACCGATTAAAAAGGAGGTTAATTTAAAATTAAAGAGTAGTTATCGAAATCTTCATACAGCTAGCGCAATAGTTTCAGAATCTACAGCATCTTTAAGTAGTTGTCTATTAGGTATTTCGGGCATAGGTAAAACAACAATAATCAATAAAATATTGTCATTGTACCCGGGAGGTATATCACATAACCTGCCAGAACTAGATCCCTTTGTCCAAATTCCCTTCATAAAAATTGAATGTCCTAAAGATTCCTCTTTGAAAGATCTATGCTTAAACTTTTTTGGAAAACTTGATGCATTATTAAGCACTAGTTATCAAACGATTTATGGCAAAAAAAGGGAAACGGTAGACAATATGGTTTTAGCAATGGCAAAGCTTACTATATCGCACCAAATAGGTATGATAATAGTAGATGAAATACAACACTTAACCAATGTGCGGTCTAATAGCGCGGACATTATGCTTAACTTTTTTGTCAATCTTAATAACACACTGCAAGTTCCAATTTTCATAGTAGGCACTCCTGAAAGTATTAATTTGTTTGGAAAAAGTCATCGTTTGCCTCGAAGGTGGTCAGGAGAAGGAGCTGAGAAGTGGAATAAAATACCGTTTAATGATGAATGGAAGTTTATTATGGAGATGCTTTTTAAATACCAGTATACAGAAGAAGCCATTGCATATGATGAGGACTGGGCTTCATTATTTTACTATCATAGCCAAGGAATAATTGATAGAGCCATTCGTATTTTTATTGAAGCACAAAAAAGAGTGCTATTTAGTGATTTAAAGAAACTATCGAGGGAAATAGTAGAAAAAACCATAAAGGAAAAATTATGGTTAGAGAAAGATGCAATGGAAGCTATAAGAAGTAAGCGAAAAAGGGATTTGTCGAACTATCCAGATTTATATTTCCCAGAGGAAGAAATTGAAATTAATGAGAGCAAGGATTATCGGGCTTTAACAATTAAAAAGATTCTTGAAGATTTTTCTATACCTATTAATTTCTATACCTCAAAGCTAGGCTATTTATTGCAAAATAATCCAGATTATGATAATCAAAGGATTGCTTTAGATATAATGTTGGAGTATAAGAAAAGCAATACTGATGATACTTCAAAAGCAAAAAAGAAAGCACCTAAATTGATCACAAATTATACAGAAGGAGATTTACGTAAGTGTTATGATAATGATTTGGATAATTTACACGAAAAATTGCTTGAAAATGATTCACTATTGAATGTAAGTGAATATTTTCTGGAGGAAATATCATGATAGTAAATTTCCCTAAACCATATGATGACGAAATTTTTTATAGTGTTGTAGCAAGATATTTTGAATATTACAGAGTTGGTGGCCATAAAAAAATACTAAAAGCTCTTTTTTTAAGTGATACAATTAGTGCTACTTTAGATTTTCCAAGCGGCCTTAAAGATTTCTGTTGTAATATAAAAAATGGAGGATTTAGTGAGGAATATATAATAAATAATCATACCCTTTTCCCGTACTATTCACGTTTTATTGATTCAAAGAAGAAAACAAGAATCTTAGATTCAATGAATAATAAGTCTGGAAATATTCATACAAGAGTTGGTATTAATGCAGGAGTATTTTCGCCCTTACAATTACCGCGATTCTGCAGAAAGTGTTATAATGAGGATATTAAATCTCTTGGTGAAAGCTACTTTAGGAGGGCACACCAAATACCTTCAGTACCAATTTGCTTGAAGCACAATGTATTTTTGGAGAAACTTTATATAGGAGTTAATTTCTTGAATAAGCACTACTTTATACCGCCAAGTGTTATTGAAAACTATCCTAAATTAGAAGCCAGTATTAATGATAATAAATTAGTAAAAGAAATTTCACAAAGAGCTTGTAATCTTTTGAAACTTGAGACTGCGCATATTTTTAATAATCAAGCATATTTATATAATAGGAAAATTAAGGAATTGGGTTTTCTTAAAAACCAAAAAAGTATAGATTTAGCGAGCTTATATGAAGCATTTGAAAATCATTTTAGCCCACAAGTATTATTAACTTTTAAAAGCCAAGTTGATATAAATGATCCAAGTTGTTGGCTCAAATCAATTGTACGTAAACATAGAAAATCGTTTGATCCCATAAGACATATTCTAATTGAAAATTTTGTTTTGTCTTTTAATAATAAGTCTGTTACTACAAAAGTTAAATCAAAAAAATGGCCATGTTTGAATCCTGTATGTGAACATTATAATAAGAAAGTAATAAGTAAATATAAGAGCTCAATTGATAAAAAGACTAATAGAGAAATTAAGTATATTGAGTGCTCATGTGGTTATGGCTACACAGAAAGTTATCTGGAAAATAAGGGAGTAACTTTTAGGAGAGTTAAGATTTATGGTAACTTGTGGGAGGAAAAGCTCAATTTATGTATATCAAAAGGAATTTCAATTAGAAAAACAGCTCAAATTTTAAACTGTGATTCCAAAACAATAAAGCTTTTTCTTGATAAGAAATGCTCAAATAGTAAGATCAGCATAACTATGATTGAGAAAAAGAAGCAGTGGCTTAATTTAATTAAGCAGAATTCAAAAATGAGTATAACGGAATTAAGGAAGTTAAATCCTGCCTTATATAGCTTTATTTATCATAGAGATAGTAATTGGTTAACGAAACAAAAGTATCCAATTAATAAACCACAACCGAAACTTAGAATTGATTGGGGAAAAAGAGATTCTGATTTTCTTCTTCAGATTAAGGAAAGTATTAATTACCTGAAGATTACTGGTTACAACAAGCGGAAAAATAAAACATTACTAATATCTCTAATAGGCAAGCAAGCTATTATTGAAAAAAACTATTCAAAGCTTCCTTTAACCGCATCATTCTTAGAAAAGGTAACCGAATCTAAAGAAGATTATCGTATAAGAAGATTAAAAAGTGCTCAAATGAAACTAATTAAAAATAATATTGATGTTAATAGATGGCGTTTACTAAGAGAAGCAAGAATAAGGGAAGACTATTTGACTTCTAAGATTGAAAAAGTAGTGGAGGATTTATTGAATGGTAAAGAATTAAAAGATAAGAATCTGTTATCAGCTTAACATATGGCAATAGAAATATTTAGTGTTTCCAGTTGTGTCAATACAGGTAATGGATGGCAGTTAGTGATACACCATATTGATTTAAAAAATAAAAGGGAGCCTTTAAGAAAACTAAGCCCGCTGCCTGAGATTCCAAGATTGCCTATCGGTACCGGAATAAACAATGATGGAACAATTCTAAAACGTTCGGGGGAGTCTAATCGAATTGTTTTTTCAAACTTTAGTAGCGGGAAAATCATTTCAATTGAAGAACTCTCTGAAAGGCTTTATTCATTTGATGTTCCGAATGAAGTGATGAATGATACAAAACTTTATATTATCAATAATGTGAGCCCAAAGCCATTCGTTTTCTTTTGCTATGAGTTGTTCAGAACATTTTTATGTTTTGATAATATGTTAATTCCTTACTTGTTCCAGTATGATGTTTTGGAGTCCTTTATAGATAAAAGCGAAATTAGAGAAGTTGGTAACAAACGAATTCTTCACCTTGAATTAAATAATAATTTTCCTAGACCACTTTTAAAAAATGAAAAAATCAGGAGCTATATATTAGTTCTCTATAATAATTCCATAAGAGAGTATTGGAAAAGTGTTCAGGCTAATTCAAACATATCAAAAAGTGATTTTTCTTTTAATTCAATTGGTTTCGGCGAACTTGACTTAGTTTGTAGAGTGAAAGAATATAAGGATTTTACATTAATATACAACATCGAAGAAATTAAGTCGAAATTAGAATTTCCATTTGATGAACTGGAGCTTGTTCATGCCAGTTTTAAAAACAAGAACAAAAACAAACAGCCCAATGGAGGAAGAAAGAAGGGCCGTTTTGATGTAAAATTACCAACTAGCCATTCCACAAATAATGATGAGAATGAGACGGATTCTTCTGAATATTCTGAAAGCATATCAGTCTTGCCCCTAAATTTTGAATTTGACAGAAAGATGGAAATCAAGAGAGTGAATTTGTCGCCCGATGCTAATTCTTCAATTTCAGATCCAAACTCAAAGAATTCCTTTCCAGAATTTAAACTCGAAGATCGAAATGTTGGTTTTAATAATAACGAGAAAGAAGGGAAGGCAGAGAGTCTTTTTTTAAATTTAATAAGAGACGAAGGTTTTAACAACTTTGATTATTCGGAAATTCCTGAAGGGCTCGTGTTTTTTACAAAAGCTGTTGGCTTAATCGCTAGAGCGCTAAAATTAATCTATACTTATGAAATCAGGCCGTTTTCAAATAATTCTAGGTTTAGTCAAATAGGTGATAGTACAAGAAAAGCATTAATTATAAAAATTCAACACAATCCTAGTGTTTACATAGTTGAAATCGACAGTTCTGATGATAGGTTCATTTCAACCTTGATGATTGCAAATCTTCGTGTTCATGATGAGGATGCTTTTTTCGAGAATGTATTAAAAATGACAGGTGATAAAAATGGTGTTTGGCCAGATGAATATATTAATATGTATTGCGAGTTTATAACAATTAGGCACCCTAAAATAACAAAAAAGCTGAAGCGCTTGTCTGATAAGAAAAGAAATGATATTTATATTAAAATGCTTTCGAACAAAATTATTAGAATTTTGGTTTGAAAATTATTTAGAACAATTAAACTGATTAAAAGGTGTGTTTGAGATGTAAATATTTATACAGGTGTCATCTCAAAATTAAATTACGAATAAATGATCGTTTTAACTTACCGAAAAATAAATTAAAAATCCAGTTTCGTTGTTAGTTTTCAAATACGACATGAAAATTCGAAACTAATGAGAATTTCAAAAAGAGGATTAAAGTTTTGTTATATCCTCTAATATTTCATCTTCTTTCATAATTATAACTATTTAATTCAATCGAAAGAAAAGTCCTGATTTTTTGTGCCTGATTTGAAATTATTGAAATATTTATTTTCTCTTAATATATCTCCGATCGACTTGTTATCATCGTCCTTTATTGAAACATGAATATTTTTTGAATTATTACTTGTCTTAATTGGACCTTTAGGGCTTCCAACTGTATAAAAGTATTCAATATTTGGACATTCAGTAAAACCTTCTTCACCTAGAAATGTAATATCCTCATAAAATAATTTTGCAAACTTAGATTGAGCACAAGGGTATGGGCGATTGAAAGGAAATTTATTCAAGCTACCTTCGATTATCCTAATTGCTTTTTTCTTTAATTGTTCAGGGATTACGCATGCAGCATAATCCAAATCCCAATTCTTTTCAGCGATTAAACTACAAGAATCCTTTATTGCAGCCCACGTTGCAAACATGCATTGTTGAACAGATAAACCACCAATCATAAAGTGAATTACTTCTTCAATTCGTTCATCAATTTGAACAATTAAATTCTTTTTGTTTAGTTCGAAAAGCAAGTACTCAAGTATCTCATGGTAAGCAATATCCCACCAAAGGTTAAACATCTCTTTGGAATCAGCCTCAATTAAATAATTCGTATTTTCAAAACAATCTGTAAGCTCTTCACTCAAATTAATTTTCTGAAGAAAATATTTATTTCCCAATACTAAAAAACTTTCTTCAAGTTTATCTTTGTATGCTGCTTTCATTATTGGGTTTGGAAATATCTTGGTCACATCCAAAGTGTAAAAGCTTAGGTTTTTTGATTTCTTTTTTTTATCAGCGTTAAACCAGCATACAATAAGGACTTTTACCGAAAAATCAAGTGTTTGATACTTCTCTAAATCAAGTAAAGTTACTTCCGATTTTACATAAAGGTTCTTCATTGGTTTGGGATTGATGATTTTTGGCTTTCGATTATAAAAGTTTAATGGTAAAGTTTCCCAAACTTTCATATTGCAAATAGGACAAAAAGGAATGCCCCATACATTTCTACCCTTCGCTTTTTGCCAGGAAATTGTATTATGAATTGGACAACAATTGTCAGAATTTTCCTTATATTTTAAAATAAAACGTAACCCACCTAAAGGAACACCAGTCAATTTATATTCACTAATGATGTCTTTTGCTTTTTGGTTTGTAAAATGATAAGCATCAAATATGTTTTGTACTTCGGATGCACTGAGATGCGCTAGCTTCTCATCTATTGGAATAGGAACTTTTTTCAATTCTGCCATGGCTTTATTTTTCTGTTAAAACCAGGCTCACACAAAAATGAAAAGGTGCGAACCTTTGCTTTATCTAAAGCTGAACACTGGTACCGCCAAGCACCGAACAGAACTATAGACTAGCGAAAGGAACGCACCCAATTAGGATGCATTCGCTTTCTAGTCTCTCTCTGTAATTGAAATTGGCGGTTTCGTGTTCAGAGAAACTTCAGCGTTGCAATATTATATTCTTAAGCAAAATTAGTATTTATACTGGAATTGGCAATAGACACATTGTACTTTTAGTCATAATATTTAATATAGCAAATAAGGATAATTCAACGCATTTTCATTTCTTATATCAATTACAGTCTGTCTCTTAAATCTCCTTTTTAACTACACTAAAAAAGTGTGGAAAGATAACTTTTTTTGCAAAACCAGACCCGTTGACCACTTCTCTCCTGTTTTTCAAACATCTCATCCCGATTTTGAATGACCGCCTCATACCAGTATTTTTACACTTATAAGCTGTTATAATACAATTATTTATATTTCTGTCTTTTTAGTTACATCAATAGTTTTGTTTAGTGGTTAAACATTTCGGTGTTAGATGGTCAGTGTAACCGGTTTTACCAATAGATAATACAAAACGGGTTATGGCAAAATATTAATTATCAGCCTTCAATCATTAAAGCTGGCCAAAATGAAGGGTTAATTATATATACAAAATTACTTTTGTGTTTCTGTATATATCCCTTAAACAATTTCATATTGTAGTTTAATGTATAAATATATTTGGTTTCTTCATTCCCATTTTTTATGCCTAAAAAGCCATACCAGAGCAATAAATCAATAAATTTTTCCTTATCAATTGAATCATCCTTGTTTTCAGAAAGAATAACATCTATTTCTGTTTCATTTAATATAGGTTTAACTGAAATAAATTTATATAATAAATCACCAATTTCAGGAAGTATATCTTTCATTTCATAGTCAATATCAGTTAATAAATCTGAGGAATAAGCCTGTAATCCTTTTTCTATATCTTCTTTTTCAATTTTAGTATGATTTAGATTAACAGCAAAACTTTTACATTGATTAATTAGATTTATTAAAAAACGAGGACGCATTAATGAACGTTCAATTAAATACTGGGATGTTTCTTCACCATTATAATGACTAATAATTATTTTTCTCCATATTTCCTCAAAAGAGCTATCTTCCAAGTCTAGACTAGAAATAATTCTGAGTTTAATAATTTCTCGTAATAAATCAGGATCTGTCCAATCTAATAATTCTTTCGCTTCTTTTTGTCTATCTGATGTTTCCTTTACTAAAAGCTCATAAATGTCATTTCTCAAAAATACAATCGGAAATACATCTAAATTTCTTTTTCCGAAATCCCGTTGTATTTTGCGTGTTGCATCAATTAATGTCCTTACAATTATTAAATCTTCATGTTGTAACCCTGAAGATGGCCATCCTTTATCAATATTATCAAATAACAACCATACTTTATTTTTATGTTTTAAATAATCAAATAAGTTTTGTTTTAATACAAATAAATTAGTTTTATATAAAAGTTCAGTTATTTCAGGTACAGATAATGTAATATTTTTATTTGAACCATACTTAATATTAAAGGACGTTGTTAAATTTTCCATCAATTGTGACATTCGCTCAGAAAAATCACCTTCTGTTAAATAGTATTCCGATTTATAAGATGTTTCGAGCTTACTGTATGGTTCGTACAAACCAGGAGTTATCATGTGGACATTTTTATCATTAACAAGAACTTTATGACAAATTTCTAACAATAATATGTATTCCCAAAAAGCTAGTATTGTATGTTGAAAGGTACCTTCTTTGAGGAAATCTAATACAAGTTCTTTGAATTTGATTAGCTTATAACTTTCAGGTTTTAAATCCAGTACAACATTTTTTTTACTGCTCCTTTCTTTATCCCTAATTTGCAAAAAAATAGCAGTTTTACCTGAACCTTTTCTACCTACAACAAGCTGTATTTCTCCTCTTAACGCTTTTCTATAAGCATCTGTTTTAAGATAATATTCCTGTAAGAATCTCATTTCATTTTCCGCAGATGAAGAACCAAAATCTAACTTTTGTAATAACGTAGTATCTTTTGCCGTTACGAAATTACTTCCTTCCTGAAAAGCTTCTGCAATATCTCCTGCGAAATCAGCAATAATATCATGAATATCATCACTGCTATAATAAACATTGACAAAATCCCTATAATCAATTGGAACAGGAGTATCCCCATGCTGAAGAATTGTGATACGTTTATTCATTCCATTTGCTAAACCAGCAATAAAGGCAGCTCTAATATTATGAATTTCAAAATCATTTGTTTCCTTTGAAAGTAAGGAAACAACAACTCCAAATGACTGCGATACTTGATTAATAGCATCATATGCAGACAATCTTGGTGATTCTGTAGGATCAAAACTCCTGTATATATATCTAGCCTTTTTTATCCGAGCTGTTATTCTAATTGCAAAATCGGTTTTGTATTTCTGTTCTAATAAATAAACGGGTGCTTTTGTATTTATATTTAAATTATCCCCATGAATTATCTCACACTTGGGTTCTGAAAGTATATCAAATAACTCATCAGAATTTGAGTACTCCTTATATCCTATAGTGTCAAATATCCCAACTTCACGAATGCTTGGAGTAAGTTCTGTAATTGATTTATTTTTTAATAAAAAAATAGGTTTACCTTTTCCAATTGCATATCCAATTTCATAAGTTACATTAAAATTTAGATTAGTAATATCCGCTATTAAAACTTCATTCTCATCAATTGCTTGAAGAACTTTTTGAGCTATAAATGCTCCAACCACATGAAGTGTTTTCCATGGTTTTATTTTTTGACTAGCTAAATTAATTTTAGATACAGCGTTTTCAATTATATCGCACAACTGTTTTGGTTCATTTGGATAAGCAAAAAACATATTATTCAATTTAGTAAATAATCATTTCATAACAAAATTTAATCTTGATTCTATTTTTTTATATTTGGATTAATTCAAATGTAAGGAATTTAATCAATAGTAAAAACTACTTGGCTGTAACCTTTAATTTGCCATAACGGTTGACGGTATGAAAAATTGCCGATTGCGGGCTACTTTCCTGTCCAGTTACAACGAACTTGATGCGGGGCAGAACGCTTGAGTAACCGCTTAACCCCCAATGTTTTATACCGCTTGTTATGGGCTGGTGTTCATTGTTTCCTGTCATTGTTTATCTCTATTTGCTACTCCGTTACGGTCTGCCATGAGTTGGCAAGACATGCTCTTTTGCAAGCTTTGGCTTTGGCGTTGGCTTGTGGTGCTTGCAAATGTGTATGACATAGCATTTGCATTCTATGTAAATATGTTTAGAATCATTTGTTTAATCGTTTCATTTTCTAATTTTAACCCAAGTGGTTTAGAAACGTCTTGACCCTCGACTAAATGAAGAGAAGTGTTATAAATAATCCCCAATAAAAAGTATGTTTCGGGAATGAGAATACCAATACTTTGGGCAAAATGAAGTTTCTTTTTTGTGCCATTAGTCTCCTCTAAAAACAACCTTCTATTTTCTTCATCGGGTATTTTGTTGTACACTAATTTTTCTATCTGTATCCTAACTCCAAAACAAATTGCTAATGGGTCAAAAGTCTCGGTTTCCAGTAAATATCTTCTTACTTCACGGAATATTTTATTTAAGAATTTTTCAGGCTTTGCCCAATCTAAGTTCAAATTTAGGGCTTGGAATTCAACCGTTAAGTCAATCGTATCAATGGTTGGGTGGAAGTGAAAATAATAAGCGTCAACACTATTTTGAATACTTGGGTCTTCTCTTTTATAAATTAGTTTTAAAATTTGTTGATTAGACTTTATGTTAATTTCTTTTATATAATTGACTATAATTTTCGTGTCATTAAAACAAAAATGGTTAAAAAATAATGGGTCTAAGTGAGTCAATAATATTGGAAATATTCTTCGCTTTTGTTTTTTCATTTCATCTATAAAAGTTGAAATGTAATATTGAAACGTAATAAGGTTCGCATCGTCCATGTAATCAAATATTTCATCAATTACTAAAATGCAGTCATTCTTTTTGAAATCCCTTCTTGATTTTAAAAGCAAAGCAATAAAAGTTAAAATATCTCTCTGTCCATTAGAAATCTCATGAGCTTTTGGCCACTTAATAATAAGGCTGTTGCCTTCAACTTTTGGTTTTATATCAAATCTATCTTTTACAGGATTGAATGCGGCAATTGTTTCTGTATAATGTTTCTTTTCAACTAGATAATAAAGATACTTACAAGCTTTCCGAAAGTTTACACCTATATTGTTTCTAACTGTAATTATTTGCCAAGCTGTCAGGTAAGAATCGATTTCATCCCTTACTTCAGGAAAACCAAAAGAAGCAATGATATTTGAAAGTTTTTCAAATTCATCTAAAGCTTGTAATGATAATAAAACAGTTGTAGTTATCCAATCCTTAATTTCATTACTTGTACCAGCTTGCAAATTAATTTGTGGAAAGACTGAATCAAATGTTGTTCTATAATTTCTAAGAGTAAATCTTGTAAAATCAATACCAATGTCAATTCTACGAAATAGCTCTCCACAGGTAAATAAATTTGAAATATTGGTTAGAAGTTTATTACCATTAACACCAAAATTGGCTTTCATGGTTGCCGTGTTATAATCAAAATTAACTTTTTGGGGTATTGTTTGAACCAAAACAGTTGGTACTATCTCGAGTGAAGTTTTTGCAAAAGTATTTCCATTAAACGACTGAACAACCGATTTTGGCTCTGTTTGATTATTTATTACAAATACATCAAAATGGTTTGAAATAGTGTTTTGATTATCATCAGCAGTAAGTGTAACTCCATTATTTAATGAAATGGATAGAACTGGACGGTTTTCTGTATTTTTATTAAAGTAATTTTTATCATCTAACTCTATTTTGTTGCTTTTTAAGGAGTTGAAGGCAATAGCAAATGAACTTTTTCCGAAACCATTTGGGGCAACCAAGATATTAGGTTTATTTGGAGCTAAATCTAAATTGAAAACATGATTCCTAAAACCCTTAACGTTAGTTATTTCAATGGATTTTATTTTCATTTCTTATCTCGGTGCATTAATACCTCTATTAAATATTTCTTTTACCATTCCAAACATCATTGCCGAAAAGTCCTCTTTAAATTCTTTGTTGTCAGAATAGAGTTTGTATAGGTCAAAATTCGTGGTAATGTGTTTTAGCAACTCTTCCCCAACTATCTTATCGCTTGTTATTCTGGCGTTTTGGTCGTCTGAATATTTGATTGATGTGATCAATTCATGATTTTTTGCTACATCATTTGCAACGCTTTCAGCCATTTGTCTAACTTTATCTACATCTTCAAACTGTGTTCCGTAGCGGTCATTAAAAGTTTGCAGAATATTTGAAAGCTTGTCAATTTCAGGTTGGTTTGTTCCGCCTCGCATATCAGTTGGAATTGGCTTTAAATCATCGCCTTGTTCCATTACAATATCTGTTGTTGCTTCCAATTGCAAACGGTAACTTTCCATGTCTATATTATCCAAAATTCCTTGTGCCAAATCAATTGGTGTATCGCATCCCAATTTGTTTTGCAAGTGATTCAGAAAAATGTAAAGCCTTTCTAAATATGGATTTTCAAACGGCACAATCTGAGAAAGAAAAATATACAAGCGAACATAGGTTTTAACTTTTGCTCTGAAATCAGCTTGTTGTTCTTCGGCTAAATCGTTTCTAAAAATGGCTGTTGAATTGTCAAGTATTGCATGAAGCTGGTCAACAGGAACGTTTGCTAAAATTTTATCTAAAAATTCAACGACTTGTTCTTTTGTATAAACTTGATAATTGTCCAAAGCATCCTGTAAATCAAATAATTTATTTGGGTCTGTTGCTTCGCCTAAAATGGTACTTTCAAAATAAGGTTTAAAAGCCTTTTCAATTTCTTCGGCTGTATTGGCAAAATCTAAAACAAAGGTGTCTTTCTTTAGCGGATGGCTTCTGTTAAGTCTTGATAATGTTTGAACAGCATTTACGCCACCCAATTTTTTATCAACATACATAGTATGCAAAAGAGGTTGGTCAAACCCAGTTTGAAATTTATTAGCAACCAGCAAAAAGCGATATTCGTTTTTCTCAAATTCTTTTGGAATTGAAGCACTTGAAAAACCGTTTAGACTGGCTTCTGTTTGACCGTCAATTTCTCCCGAAAAGGCTACAATAGCTTTATAAGGACTATTTATTTTGTACAAATAGTCGTCAAATGCTTTCTTATATTTTACAGCATTTGCTCTTGAACTTGTTACCAACATTGCCTTTGCAAAACCGCCCATTCGTTTTTTACGGATTATATTTTCCATAAAATGCTCAACCACTAAAACTGTTTTCTTTTTTATAGCGTGTTCGTGGCTTTCAACATAATGCTTTAATTTCTTTTGAGCTTTAATTTTGTCGTATTCGGGGTCATTCTCAATTTTTTTGAGTAATGCGTAATAGCTTTGGTAGGTTGTATAATTCTGCAAAACATCCATGATAAAACCTTCGTCAATGGCTTGTTTCATTGAGTATAAATGAAAGGCTTTAAATTTTGTTTTATCGCCTTCCTGAAATGGAACACCAAACAATTCTAAAGTTTTATTTTTAGGTGTAGCCGTAAATGCAAAGTAACTGGCATTAGGCAATAACTTTCGTGATTTAATCAAGTCGGTTATTAAGTCTTCGCCTGTTATGGTGTCGTTGTCTTCTGTTTCTATTACATCATCTTCATTTGGCTTTGCCAAAGATTCGTTTAGTTTTCTTGCCATTTGTCCACTCAAACTACTGTGGGCTTCGTCGATGATAATTGCAAAGTTTGTTCCTGGCAAATCTCCAATTTCTTCAACAATATATGGAAATTTTTGAATGGTGGTAATGATAATTTTTTTGCCTTCTTCAAGTGCTTCTTTTAGTTGCTTACTTCCTTCAGTTATAGCTTCAACTACACCGTCAACTTGCTGAAACTGCTTAATATTGTTTCGTATTTGAGCATCCAAAACACGGCGGTCTGTCACTACAATTACAGTATCAAAAACATTGTCCTTGCCCGATTTATCGTGCAAACCAATCAACTGATGAGCCAACCAAGAAATTGAATTTGATTTGCCCGAACCAGCCGAATGTTGAATTAAATATTTTTGGCCCGAACCTTTTTCTTGTGCATCGGCTAATAGGTTTCGAACGGCAAGTAATTGATGATAGCGTGGAAAAATTAATTTCTTTTCTTTCCTCGTTCTCACTTTCCCCTTTTCATCTAAATACTCTTTTTCTTCTGTAATCAGTTGGCAAAAATTCTGAATAATATCGGTGAGATTGGTTTTAGTTAAAATCTCTTTCCACAAATAATCGGTTTTTATACCATCGTTTGGTGGATTGCCTGCACCATTGTTGAAACCTTTATTGAATGGCAAGAAATACGATTTTTCCTTTTTGAGTTGTGTACACATCCAAATTTCTTCGGTGTCCACTGCAAAATTTACCATTAACCTACCCAAACGAAACAGTTCTTCGCTGGGGTCACGGGCTTCTTTGTATTGCTTAATGGCGTGTTGCACATTTTGTTTGGTGAGTTCATTTTTCAATTCAAATGATATTACAGGAATACCATTAATGAAAATCATCATATCCAACGATTTTTTATCGTTTGGCGAAAAATAAACCTGACGCATTACCGAAAACAAATTGGCTTGGTACAATGCGTTTGCATCGGCATTGTAAGCAGAAACAGGCTTGTCGTAAAACAATTGAAGTTTAGTATCTGTAAAGCCGTCAGTTATGCCTTTACGTAAAACTTCAATAATGCCTTTTGCCTGAATTTGGTCGTTTAAGCGTTTGATAATTTTGTGCTCGTAAAGGTCTTTATGGTAAGTTTTTAGTTTTGCTACGGCTTTGGGTTGCGTGATTTCTAGAAACTGAAAAAGCAGTTCACTGTCGATGCATGATACATTATCGTAAGACTTGTTTTCACGAAGCAAATACTTGTTTTTCTCAACCAAATATTGAGCAATGTGAACTTCCAAGCCTTTTTCTGTGGTATCGGTTTGTTTCATTATCGGTCATATTTCTCTTTCAGTATCTCTGCAATAGCCAAGGTTTCATTGTAGTTTCTTCCAGTTGTTTGTATTACCATACCAATCCCTTTATCTTCCCAATGCAAAACAATTTCTATTTTACCATCAGAATAACACTTTCGGATAAAACGAGAGGTAGCAGAGTTAAATGGTAAGGAATTTATTATAGAAACTAGGTACTTTGAATTTACTATTCGTTTTGCGAATGCCATTAAAATACTGGTTTCATGGTCATCTCTAAAATGAATATGTTTAGTTGATGGTTCCATATCTGTAGTAATTAATACTACTTCTGCATTTTTTTCAATCCAAGTTTTAAAATCATTCGTAAGCTCTGCTATGCAACAATTAGGTGCAATTGCCGGAGTTCTTTCGTCATTATTATAATCAAGAATACTGAATTGAATTTTATCTTTTTCCCAAAATTCATGCGTATTTAAACTAATTGAGGCAGTTTGACATATATATGTTACTCCTAATCCAATACAAATATTTTCTTCAATCCCCATATCTTCATTACTAAATACAAAAGAATCTATCTCTTCATTGTACCCTCCTATTACATCATTACTAAATGGTCTACGGTGAATTAAGTTCAAAATTTGATCCTTTTCCATTCCACGAAGTTCTGTTAGCCATTTATGAATTAGAGTATCTGGCAACACCTTTAATTCAGCTAAATTACTTGGAAAAACAATGTGCTCTATGTTATAATCCTCCTTTAACTTTTTATAGACCTTTGCTAGGTTTAGGAAATGTTGTTTTAATTCATGAGCCGATTCTGCAAAAGGAAGTATTGATATTTCGTTAAAAGATATATTCATGCTATAGTAATTTCATCAGTTGGGCACTCCATTCATCAAGCATATTTTTAGGGTACTCACTTAATTCCCCATTTTTGTCTATTTCGATGTTGGTTATTTTTGAGTATTGCTCATCGGGTTTTATTGTTTTTTCGAAGTAATATATAAGTGCTTTGTTTTTATCTATTAATTCTTCTTTAACAGCCACCCTTACTCCATTAACAACATGGTCGCTATGTGTTTCAATAATGATTTGAACACCACTCATTGCAGCAAGAGCTATCAGCTTTCCAATTTCAACTTGTCCTCGCGGATGTATGTGCGATTCAGGATTTTCGATTATCAATAAATCTCCTGGTTTCGATTTTAATAAAGCCACTACAACAGGCAAACAGTATGTAATCCCAAAGCCAACATTTTCTGGCTTAAACCGGTTTGTATTTCCTAAATTTGGTTGTTTAAAAACATATTCCAGTAATACTCTATCATTAGAAACTTCGGTTGTACGTATGTTAACATCAGGGGATATTTCTCCCATCCATAAATTTATCTGATTTATTAATGATTTTACCACCATTTCTTCATTGGTTATTTCATCTATGGTAATTGACTTGGGATGAAGCAATGAATCCATTTCTATATCATCATTTCCAAACATTTCAATATAATATGCTGTATATTCGCCATGGTCTCCTATATTTTTTAACTGAACCACTTCAGAATAATTCTTTGGTGTAAAAGATTTTGGTTCTTGCCTATTTGCGTTAAGATATTGGAAATTTTTATTAAATAAGGATTCTTTGATTACAATTTTATCTATGGTAGGGTTTTCCCTATATAGGTTTTGTCCAATATTTTTTGCTGAGAAAATATTCGAATCAATAGTATAATCAAAAGAATAATTCATTTCTTCCTTATCGGAAAATTTAAAGTGTGTTGAAAAAGGCATTTTTTTGGAATATTGGTAAAGGGCATCCTTGGTTGTACCAATATTTACATATCTCCCATTTAAATCGAGCCTTCCGCTTGCAATTTTATTTGATTGCCTGAAAGCCAATAAATTTTGGATAAAAGATGATTTTCCCATTCCATTAAGGCCAAGTAATATATTTAGGTTTCTTAAAGGAAAATACTTGCTTTTTATCGATTTAAAGTTTTTTATTTCAACTGACTCAATCATGATTATGAAGTATAAAGTTGTATAAGTTTAATTAGTTCGCCATGCCTGTACTGTACCCTGTTTTTATCACCTGTTGAACTGGTAATAGATGAAAAGAATTGTTCATCATTATTAAGTTTTTCTTTGAGTGTGTTTTTAAATTCAGGGCCATTCTCTTCCAACATATCTCTTTGTTCATCAGAGATAAGAGCAAATTGAGTAGCAATAGCATCAAACAAGGCTTTGTTAATAGGTGGTAAACGATTGTGGTCAAACCGGACTTTTCTAAAAGCTTCTTCCCCAAAAATATTGCTTGCAAGGTTCATTGCTTTTGAAAAATCTCTTTTAATTTTATTAAGCTGTTCTGGGCTCATAGTATTTAAAGCTGCCATAGCTTTGCTCATAAATGTATCGAGATCGGGTTGATAATTTTCATGGCCAAACAAGTAAAATGCAAGGAAACGATTGGCAAAATCCCTATCGAGCATGCGGTGGGTTTTAATACGCCTGCCAGTTGCTCTAAGAAAGGACTCTGTTTGCGCTAATTCAGCAATATATGTAGCTGGTGTACCTTGAAATAAAGCATGCCTTATTTCTTGTGGTTCCAAGACCAAACCGCCTGTATTAATACGTTTAAAAATATTAAATTTAACATCGGTTGGCGTACCTGGCATTATTTTATATATAACAACCTGTGATTCTTCTATTAATCGTTGTAAATCGTCAGTCAAATCATCCCAGCCCAAACCATTCAGTTTTGTAAGGAACTCCAGCTTTGTAAGCTTTAAAGTTTTAAGGACACAAAAATTACGGATAGAACTCAAGCGTTGCAAGCCATCAACAATTAACCAATGGTCTTCTTTAGTAGCATCGAAGAAAAAAGCAGGCAATGGAAAACGAATTAATATTGACTCAATAAGGCGACTTTGTTTAACAACATCCCATAAATCGTCTTTTCGCTGAAAATATTCTTCGGTATTCATAGCAACCGATTTACTTTGAATCCTTTTAATAAGAATATCCAACGAAGGGGTTTTTGTTTCGATATTAATTTTAGTAGGGTCAAAAGGCTTTTCCATAAGCCTTACCGACTCATCGATCTGTTCTTTTTCTATATCATCTTCCCAGTCCTGACTAAAATCGTATACGTTAATTTGCTCTTCCATAACACAAATATCTTAAATTTCTTCTAAATTTCCATATTCACTCTCTTCTTCTGCCGCCATACTCAATTCTTCTTCCAATTCTTCGTAGCTTTCTTCCTCCAACGTTTCAGGTATTTCAAATTCTCTAACATCAATTTTACCTGTTACCGCTTCGGCTATCAAAATGGTTTTATATTCCTCTATAAATATAATTCCTCTGTTTATAATTGATTTAAGTCGATTTTCGCTTTGAATCATTTCTACTAATTCTTCTTGTAAAGTAATTGATGGCACAGGTATTTTCTCTTTTATAAGGTATCTTGGGTTTAATGGCCGATTTCTTCCAGCGGCACCTCTTGAATTACTATCTAAAAGTAAATGTCCCTCGGATATAGTGAAAAATGAGAAAAGAAATTCAGGTCTAATTACTTCAAAATCACATTTTAGTATTGGATATCTATGAGAGGCCACACAATTTTCATCAAATGAACTTGCTAATGCAACTGCACCTTCCCATGCAAATTGCCCACTTAAAATCACATCACCTTTTGCAATGTGGCAAAAATTTGAGTCGCCCAAGTCTTTGCCTAAAGTTTGTTCTTTATGAAAAATGCCTCTACCTCTATTATATAATCCTATTGGTGTATAAAATTCGTTGTCTAATCTGTCTACTGGTCTTTGGACTAAATCTGTGATTGATGATAACCGCAGAAATTGAACTGATTCAGAATTTATTATTTTCCTCGTTAATGATTTTCTTCTCTCAACATATAATGCAAGAAGTTGTTTTTTCATACGGATAAAACGGTCGATTTTAGCCAGTTTGAAATCAAGAAAGGCGGCTATTTTGGTTTGTTCTTCCAAGGGAGGAATTGGAATGGCGAAATTCTTGAAATTCTCTGCTGGTAAGCGCCAACGACCTAGCATTGAAACACCTTTTCCATGCCCAAAAAATATCTTTTGGGTATAACAAAGCTGCATTATATATAACATGTATTTGCTGTCGCTTTCTCTCTGTGTGAGCTTAAACACTCTATAATCAGGACTAATTACACCATGATATTTTGATATGTCAACAAAACCAGTTAATAAGTCCATGTGGTTCATAGCAAAATCACCAATTTCGGTCAATTGATATTTTGAATAATCCATTGCAAGTTGGCCTCCACCACTTATTATATCTTTTACCTTAATTCCTTTTTGAGTAATTGATAAAACATCGTAACCTAATTCACCAGCAATTCTTTTAAGAATCTGGAATTGATGTTTAATTCGATAAACTTTCCAATGCTCAGGAATGCTTTCAGCCCAACTTAAATTGGTATTTTGATATTTATTGTATTTCCCTATTGGAGTCATTAGTTAATTATCTCTTTTAATAAGCCCTCTGTTTCTTCTTCCAATCTCTTAATGTCCTCGACAATGCTATACATATCCCTTAAAGCTGTATGCTTATAGAAATATTTTGTAAATGGGATTTCATATCCAATTTTAGCATTCTTAGTTTCGTACCAAGCATCATGGACAAAAGGATAAACTTCCTTTTTAAAATATTCTTTGATATCTTGTTTCATTGGAATATTCTCTGTGTCTTTTAGGGCCGTATCAGATTTGGGTTTACCTTTTGTATCTTTTAAAATATTACCTTTTTCATCTTTTTCAGGTTGATGAACAGTAATTTGGTAGAATCCAAAATCTTCATTATCAAAAATTTTACTGAAATCATTTACTTCAAAAGTGAAATAGAGGTCTTGAATTGCTTGAATATGTTCGACTGATAATTCGTTTCGTTTGCTTCCTAACGGTTTTCGCATTCTTCGATAAAAAGCCTCAGTTGAAGCATTGATTAATTGAACCTTCCCTTTTCGTTTTTCTTCTTTTAAGTTCGAAATAATCCAAACGAAAGTAGCAATGCCTGTATTATAAAAAATGTCGTTTGGCAATTGAATAATGCATTCCAATAAATCATTTTCTAAAATGTATTGTCTAATTCCGCTTTCGCCACTTCCTGCATCGCCTGTAAACAATGCTGAACCATTTTGAACGGATGCAATTCTGCTTCCACCGTCTTTGGGGTCTTTCATTTTCGAAAGCATGTGTAGCATAAACATTAATTGTCCGTCGTTGCTCCGTGAAGTCAAACAGGTTTCTTCCAGGTCGCCTTTGAAGTTTTTTATGGGCAGGTTAAATCGTTTGTCAATAATGGAAACTTTCTTTCCAGAACCAACGTTTAAGTTATCAATATCTTGCTTCCATGTTGTTCCGTAAGGTGGATTAGTTAACATGAAATTGAATTTCAAATCGGGTTCAAAACCATATTCGCTCAGCGTTGAGCCAAACTTTATTTTGTCGGGGTCTTCGCCTTTCAACAACATATCCGATTTACAAACGGCATACATTTCTCCCGTGTTTTCCTGTCCATATAAGTGGAAAGTAGCTTTCGATTTTATTTCTCCATCAGGATTAGTAGCAAATGATTTTGATTGCGTAAGCATTGCACCCGAACCCGCACATGGGTCATAAACCAAAAAAGTTCCTTTTTGAATTTTATCCTTTACAGGCAGATAAACCAAATGAGTCATTAACTCAATAATTTCCCGTGGTGTAAAATGTCGCCCTGCTGCTGCATTGGTCTTTTCATTAAAACGGCGTATCAAATCCTCGAACATATAACCCATTGCCATAGGCGATATTTTGTCGGGGCTTAATTCAACTTTTGGGTTGCAGAATTTCTCAATGAGTGAAAATGTAATTCCAGTTGTTTCAAAGGTTTCTAATTGATTACGGAATTTAAACTTGCTGATAATGTCCTGTACATTTTCAGAATAGCCATTGAGATAATCTAAAAAGTTGGTGTCAATATTTTTAGGGTCAGCCAACAGTTTTTTCATGGTAAACTTTGATGTGTTGTAAAACGCCAATCCTGTTCCATGTTGTTCACTTGTCAGTAGTCCGTATAAGTTGTCAATTTTGCTTTTAAATTCTTCGTGGGTTTTTAAAACCTTATCTTTTGTCGGTTCAAGTGCCAAATCCAAACGTCGTAAAACAGTCATTGGTAGAATTACGTCCTGATACTGGTTTTCAAGAAATTTATTTATCAATACATCGTCCGCAACGGTCCAGATAAAATTTATAATTGGTTGTAGATTCTGTGTATTTAAACTCATATATTTTGAAAGTCTTTAATTTAAATTGTCTATTAACGCAAATATATCAATTTCTGCTGGTGAGTCGACAAGAAAACAGCTCTTTTGCAAATTTCGGTTGTGGGTCGCCTTGTGCGATATGCAAATGCGCTGTTTTGTGCGTTGACTGTTCATTATTTCATTTTTCTTTTTCTGTCTTTAAGTAGCAAATTGTCCGCTGTGTCGTTTTTTTTACACTAGCCCATACGTTGTGAATAAGGGGTGTAGGATGATTTGGAAAACCAAACGTCCAAAAGCCCACATAGGCGAACTTTTGTTTTGGTTATAAATTTATCCTTTTTACTTGCTGAAACAAAAGTTTCGGCGAACTTATTTGATGAACAAAACTCCCAGATTTATACTGACAGCCTATGCCCTTTATTTACTGTTGTATGCTGGTGTTTTACTTTTTCAATATAGAATTTCAACTTGGATTAATTCTTTTCACTTTTAAAGTTCATCAAGGCTCACTTTGCTTTCTTAAAACATCAATGAATATAAATTTAGCCTAAGAGGTTATAATTTAAGCAAATTCTTGCCTACTCAACTCTTGTTCGACATTCCTCAGGGAGCAAACAATATTCTACAGTAGAAGAGCACATACTTACCTCTATTAATGTAATTTGTGTCAATGTATCGTATTGAATACACACAAATTTTAGACATACATATTTGTTGTGTTTCAGCCGTGAAATAATGCCTAGTACACATTCGCAACTGGAAATTAAATTATTAGCCGAAGAGATAATAAAAACTGAATAAAGATGTTAACTTTGCTTAAAGTAATTTAAAAAATAGTATTATGCCATTAAAACCAGGACCAAAACCGAAAGCTGAGTCAACCGGAAAACTTGACCAAAGACGTCGTGATAATAAAAATACACCAGGGAATACAACTAAGTTGAAACCGTCAAAGAATTCTAAAAAGTAGTTCTAATAGTCTTTTTGGAAGTTGATAAAAAAGAGGGGTAGAAAACTAACTTCTTTCAAAGTATAGTAAAGGTGGATGCTTGCTGTCTGTATTCTATATCTTACAGGCATGTTTCTGCTCGCAATTGTTGATTTCTATCTGTCGAATTGTCTTGCAAAGCAACCCGTAATTTTAACTATTTATCAAGGGTTTAATTTGCATTTACTATTTCATTTGACAGTATAGCACAGGAAGAAAAAATTGCTTAAATCATCTGTCCAAACTTTATTATTTTTGTCCAATCTTTATTATTTTTGTCCAATCTTTATTATCTAGCTCCAAAATGAAGTGGATGTTTTTTGTAAAAAGTTGATTGTATTTTCTTAATTTTTTTCTTTCTTAATAGACACTAGTTTATTTTCAGTCATATATTTTGCAAACTCTTCGTATCCTGAATCCTTGATCATTTTCACCCCTGCTTTACGATCAGATTTGAAAACAAACTCAAACATTTTTGCCACAAAATTATCAAACATTTTACAATCTTTCACATCAGAAAATTCATCACACTGGGCGCATGAATTTATTCCTTTTTCAATACAACATTTCCGGATTTTGCACCATGTTGCTTTTTCATTTTCTGCGCATCCTGGGCATTTTCCCTTTGTATATTTACCACACGATCCGCAATATAAACCGCAATAGCTTACGAGTTTGGTGTTTACATCTACTTTATTCATATTTTTCATGTTATTTTTTATATAAGTATTGAGTACAAAATATCGATAATCAAATACCATGTATCATATAATTCTTTTGGCTTTTTACTTTTATCTTTTGGCTTCTATCTTGATACTCAAATCTCACACCTAATATTTATTTTACACCTATTTGTATCTCAGTCAAGTTATTTTCAACATTTTCAAAATCAATCTTATGGTACACTTCTCGGCACTCGCCAGTCATTTGATAACCATTTTGCGTTATTTCGCCTATAATTGCACAATAAGCTTGTGGGAAATTAGCCCAATCGCCTTTATGAATTGTAGTTGCACATTTAAAATCCTCGAGTGCTGTAATTTGTTTATCCATTTTATCAAAAGCTACAGGGAAGCCTACCATTAAATCGAATTCTGTGTCGGGATTTCCGTCGGCACCATTATAAATCCAAACCTGCGGCCCTTCACATGTAAATCCCTTTTGATTCATTTCATTGGTAATAGTTTCCGGCAGGACTTTTACATGTTGGTAAATGTTTTTTAGGTTGGTTCTGATTTCAGTTCCAAATACTTTGGTTTGTTTTACTTGTTTTATTTTCATCTTTTTACAGTTTTATATATTTATAAAACAAAGATGAATACGAGTAGTGACAACAGTATGTCAACTAGGTAAATATTTTTTTTGAAGTTTATGTGCCATTTCAACAATGGAAAGTTTAAGTGATTCTGGTTCAATTATTTCCACATCATCTAAAAGTGTCAATATCCACTTCCCAATATAATCATCAGAATTACTGAGGAAACTCATTTCTAACTTATCGCCCATATCTTTCTCATCAATAAATCCAAAATAATATTTGGCATGACTAATTTGTGGTAAAATCTTTTTATTGATTAGTAGTTTTACCAAAAATACTTCGTTATTAGAGCTAAAAGAATTAAAATAATCACGTATGGAAGGTTTGTTTTCCTGACTGAATTTTTCTTCTGTTATTCGTATACTTTTTATTCTGTCGATACGAAAATCGCGATAATCTTTTCGCATCTTACAATATGCAATTAAATGCCAGTTAAAACTATAATGGCATATGCCTACAGGTTCAACTATTCTGCATGTTACCTCATTTTTTGATAATGAATTATATTCTAAGTTTATCGCAAACTTTTTATCTATTCCTTTTAGAATTGTGTCTATAATCTTTTCAGGAATTTCCTTTTTCTGTATTGGAGATGAGCTAAAAACCTCAATATGCTGATCAATATTTGCTATAAATTCTTTTTCCGAAACATTTAATACAGATCTGATTTTATATAAAGCAGAATTCAAATTATCTTGTAAAGTCCTGTCAGCTAATTTTTGGGTTAATTTATTTGCAATTAAAAGCGCACTTGCTTCTTCTTTCGAGAACCCAACCGGTGGTAAATGATAACTATCGACAATAAAATAGCCAGCACCAGCCTCAGAACCAATTGGAATTCCTGCTTCTTCCAATGACCTGATATCTCTATAAACGGTTCGTTTACAAATATCAAATCGTTCAGCAATTTCCCGTGCAGTTACAATTTTTTTCGATTGTAAATGGATTAAAATGGCTGTTAAACGATCTATCCTGTTCATCTTTATTGTTTATTGCAAATTAAATGATTTTATTCAAAAACTGGAATTAAATAATTTTTTTACTATGGGGAATTCAGAACAAAATATCTTAATTTTAAATTTTATATATTACCAAGCAAATTGACAATTAGGTTATAATGACAATTTTAATAATCATTAGCATATCGGTTATACTACTTAATATCCCTTTTGGTTATTGGAGAGCAAATGTTAAACGTTTTTCGTTACAATGGTATTTATCTGTGCATATTCCGGTACCATTTATTATTGCAATGAGAATTTTAAGTGATATTGGGTTTAGCTGGCAAACGTATTTATTTTTAGTCACAGCATTCTTTATAGGGCAAAAAACAGGCGGATTGATTCATAAATATTTGGGGAAAATCGAAGAAGTTAGTTCATGTTTGGTAATGGATCTAATGAAACTTATTTGGGAGCGCTAAAATTTCAGCCATAAAAAACAAAGTATTTCTTCTTACTCTGCAATCAACGCACAAGAATGTGCGTTGTACTCTCAATACTACGAAGCACAATTAATACAATGTCGACTTTGAGGCATAAGTAAAATTCGTCCAATAGGGATTGACCTGTTACATTTTGCACATAACCCAAAATTTTCTTCATTAATCTGAGTTAAAACATATTTAAGTTTAATCAACTTTTCTCCCGATTTTCTAAGAGCAGCTTCCGCAACACTTCTATTATTAATGGCATCCATTCTCGATACTCTACCAATTGCATTGTCTGGAGCAGTAGGCTTAGTAATTTCCTTATATTCAACTATTGATTTTTCAGTTTTATCAATCTCAAGTATAATTTTTTTCTTAATTTCGTTTCTTGTATTTTCTTCCATCACAAAAAATTTTAACAATTTGATGTTTCGAATGTACTATTTTTTTCAAACTTTCATTTTTGAATTAATCGTTTAACGAATAAACAAGTCTTATAATCAAATCTAAATAAAAAATTATGCAAAAATTTAAAGTTACACTCTTAGTAATTACATTAATATCTGCTTTTTCGACAATTCAGCTAAAAGCACAAAAGGATGCTCGTTTAATGCGGTTTCCTGATATTAATAAGGATTTAATTGCTTTTGTTTACGCAGGTGATATCTGGACTGTAAACGCCGATGGTGGCGATGCCAAAAGATTAACATCGCACAAAGGACTGGAATTGTTTCCAAAAATATCGCCAGATAGAAATTGGATTGCATTTTCAGCCGAATATTCTGGAAGCAGACAAGTTTATGTTATGCCATCGACAGGAGGAACTCCTCAACAATTAACTTATTATAATGATGTTGGAGAAATGCCTCCTCGTGGCGGATGGGATAATGTTGTTTTAGATTGGACTCCTGATAGTAAAAATATTCTGATAAGAGGAAACAGAACTCCTTTCGGTGAAAGAAACGGAAAATATTTCTTAGTAAATATAGATGGTGGCTTTGAAAAACCCTTACAAATTACTGATGGCGGAATAGCTGTCCTTTCACCTGATGCTACTAAATTAGCTTTTACTCCTGTTAGCAGGGAATTCAGAACATGGAAACGATATAAAGGGGGACGTGCTTCTGATATTTGGATTTATGATTTACAAAATGATAAATCGGAACGAATAACCGATTTTGTAGGAACAGATCAAATTCCTGTTTGGTATAAAAACAAAATTTATTTTGCTTCGGATAAAAACCTAACATTAAATATCTATAGTTACGATTTAGATACCAAAGAAACGAAACAAATCACTTCGTATTCTGAGTTTGATGTTATGTGGCCTTCAGGTGAAAACGGAATGATAGCCTACGAAAACGGAGGGTTTATTTACAAATTAAACCTGGAAACAGGGAAAACTGAAAAAGTAAACGTAAATATCAGTTTCGATAATCCAAATGTTATTCCTTATTTTAAAAATGTAAGTGAATTTATTGAAAGTGGCGAAATATCTCCAGCTGGAAACCGGGCTATATTTGATGCGCGTGGTGATATCTTTTCTGTACCTGCAGAAAACGGGTTTACAGTAAATCTAACCAAAACACAAGGTATTCGTGAAATGTCGCCCAGTTGGTCGCCAAATGGCAAATACGTTTCGTACCTTTCTGATGCAACTGGAGAATACGAAATTTATTTATTAGAAAACAAAGATGGAGCAAAAGCCAGACAAATCACCTTTAACTCAAAAGCATGGAAGTATGATCCAATATGGTCGCCAGACAGTAAATACCTGCTGTTTTTCGATCGTACTTTAAACTTACAGTTTATCGATATTGCAACAGGAAATATCAAAGTTGTAACAAGTGCATATTCCGATGAAATAAGAGATTACAAATTCTCTCCAGATTCCAAATGGATAACATATACTAACAATAGCGAAAATAGCAACAGCTCTGTTTGGGTTTATAATCTTACAACAAGTCAAAATCATCAATTAACAGATGATACTTTTAATGAGATGAGTCCTGTATTTTCAAAAGACGGAAATTATATTTTCTTTTTATCAAATCGTGATTTTAATCTTGATTTCTCAAGCTTTGAATTTACTTATTTATATACAGATGCTACCCGAATTTATGCATTGGCCTTAAGAAAAGATAGTCCAAAGCTTTTCAAGTTTAAGAATGATGTAGTAAAGGCTGAAACTGAAAATAAGACAGAAACATCCAAAGCTAAAAAAGATAGCGATGAACCTAAAAAAGATGATCTAAATATCACGATTGATTTTGATGGTATTGCAGATCGGATTATGGATTTTCCTGTTGAAGATGGTAATTACAGATACCTTGATGCAATTGATGGTGGAATACTTTATGGTGCCGAAGATGGTATACATAAGTATGATATTGCGAAAGAAAAAGATGAATTGATTATCTCTGGTGTTAGAAGCGCATCTCTTTCAGCTGATGGATCAAAAATGCTTTATTATTCAGGTGGAAATTTTGGGATAGTTGGTATTTCAACTGGTCAGAAAGCTGGTGATGGAAAACTAGACTTAAGTAATGTTGAAATGAAAATTGATCCCAAAAAAGAATGGAATCAGATCTATACCGATGGATGGAGAATCTTTAGAGATTATTTTTACGTTTCGAACATGCATAATATAGATTGGGCTGGTTTAAAAGTTAAATATGGTCAGTTACTACCTTATCTTAGTCATAGAGCCGATTTAGATTATATCTTAAGTGAAATTATATCGGAATCAAATACCGGACATGCTTACGATAATTATGGCGATTTTGAAAGAGTAAAACGAATCGATGGGGGTTTATTAGGTGCAGAACTAAAACCTGATAGTAAAGCTAATCGTTATATCATTTCCAAAATCTATAAAGGTGAAAACTGGAATGAATCAAGAAGATCGCCATTAACAGAACAAGGAATTGATATTAAAGAAGGTGATTATCTGATAAACCTAAATGGTAATAATGTTACTTTAGCTGATAATCCGTATAAATTTTTGGAAAATACTGCGAAAAAATACATTGAAATTACTGTAAATTCATCACCAACAGAAACAGGTGCAAAAACGTATACCATAAAAACAATTAGCAGCGAATTAAGTCTGTTTTATTTAGATTGGGTTGAAGCACGTCGTGCAATGGTTGATAAACTATCGGAAGGCAGAATTGGTTATATTCATGTTCCTAATACCGCTGTTGAAGGTAATTATGAACTACATCGGGGAATGTACGCATACCATAACAAAGAGGCTTTAATCATTGACGATCGTTATAATGGAGGTGGTTTCATTCCTGAAAACATGGCCGACATGCTTGACAGAACTACGTTAAGCTACTGGCACAGAAATGGATTACATCCAATGAAATCGCCAACCATAGCACACGACGGACCAAAAGCAATGTTAATTAATGGTTACTCATCATCGGGTGGAGATGCTTTTCCTTATTATTTCAAGAAAAAGGGATTA
>KB228572.1_pt24 | contig 36248 bp, 46 predicted proteins | sample 524768 | NCBI WGS metagenome assembly AMQJ01 (sample SAMN00998488, study PRJNA167727) | sediment metagenome | isolation source: subsurface aquifer sediment | place: USA: Rifle, Colorado | collected Aug-2009
TGCGAACATTCATGATTATGACTGCATGATACTAGATGTCAATACTCCGGAAATTGACGGATTTGAAGTTCTTGAATATATTAGAGAAAACGATATTTTAACTCCGACAATTTTTATAAGTGCTTTAACTGATGTAGAGAAAGTTCTTAAAGCTTTTGAACTCGGAGCTGCGGATTACCTCAAAAAACCTTTTGATTTAGCCGAACTTGAAGCAAGAATGCTGCGTACAGATCCAAAAAAATCAATCAATAGTTATATACGGCTTGACGAAAACTTCAACTACAATTTACAAAATCGTACACTTTTGAAAAATGAAATCCCCTCTAAACTAAGCTCAATACAAAAAAAGTTTTTATATCTTTTGATAAAAAATCAAAATAAATTAGTCACATTTGATATGCTCAGAGACTATGTCTGGGATGGCAAAGAGATTTCACACGGCACTATTTTATCTACAACCAGAGATTTAAAGAAAACCCTACCCGATTCTTTTATCCAAAATGTTAAAGGAGAGGGTTATATCGGAGTTATACAGACACTCAAATAACCAAAATATAGATGGCAAAATAAAAAATTTCATACATGTGAGCTATTTTGTTACGCATCTTTACTTTTCGTTATGCAAAACTCAGATATAATTTCGCCAATGGGGCTGACCTGGTTTCGACGGGATCAAGTAGCTTCTAATTGCATGTCGGACTGAGCATTCCGTTACGCGGCTCAAATTGCTTAAACGCAAACAATACAAATTATCGCCCAGCTTACGCAGTAGCATAAGTTTTATCCCCTTCCACTAAGACTGGAAGGCGGGCTGCTTCACCTATGGACTCTAGATAAGTAGGATTCGAAGTATAACCCCCTATGTAGATATACTTTATGTTTGTCTCGAACATAAAATGAACCCAAGAGGCTCGTCTTGCGTAACTTTGCAAATTGTGTGAAGCAAGATTAAACTCAAACAATTTCTCTAAACATGTAGACGTTAGGAGTAGCGTGGTTTCGGACTGGAGTTCGATCCTCCACAGCTCCACCATTCAATATTTATATGACACGTCTTAAACCCATAAAATACGAGTTTCTGCAGAATAATAATCCATTACCATCCATACAAATCCGTCATTATCCACACTTTTAATGTACCGTTTAGTGTACAACTGTTAAAATTGTACAGAAAATTTCAGGAGTTGTACAATGGCAAAAATAATTAAACCTCTCACAGAAATACAAATCAAAAATGCCAAAACAAAAGAAAAGACTTATACCCTTGGTGATGGTGGAGGTATGTACCTTGAAATCAACTCCAACGGTGGTAAGTGGTGGAGGTATAGATATGAACTTAATGGAAAAACTAAAAAAGTATCACTAGGAGTTTACCCAGCTACTACACTAGCAGATGCTCGTAAAAAACGAGATGCGGCAAGAAGCATACTTGCTAATGAAGATAGAGATCCGTTTCTCAAAATAGTTACACCTATTAATCCACAAGTTGTACAAAAAACATTTAAAGAATGGGCTGAGTGGTACATTGAAGAAATATCAAATGAGCTAAGTGATTCTCATGTAACTAGAACTTTAAAAACATTTAGAAAAGATGTTTATCCATTTATTGGCAATATGCCCATTAATGATATCAAGACTAAAGATATAATTAATATTATGCACATTATGAAAAATAGAAATGCAACCGAGTCAGCTCGTAAAACTTTTAGCGCTATAAGCAGAGTCTTTGCTAAAGCAATAAGTAATTTTCCTGATGACATTGAAAGAAATCCAACAGTTGATATTTCTCTTAGAGATGTAATAGGCAAAAAGCAAACAAAAAATTATCCAATAATTACAGATCCAAAAGAATTAGGAATATTACTTAAGAATATTCAAGATTATACAGGTGATGTGAGCACTAGACTGGCTTTGACTATGTTGGCTCATGTATTTACTCGCCCAAGCAATGTTAGACTAGCAGAGTGGAGTGAAGTTGATTTAGTAGCTAAGCAATGGGTTATCCCTGCACAAAAAATGAAAACCAATAAAGAATTGATTGTTCCGTTGTCAAAGCAAATTATAGAACTGCTAGAAGTAGCTAAGCAGTACAGTTATGATTCAGAGTTAATATTTCCTTCCAATAGAAGTAGACGCTCCCCCATGAGTGATAATGCAATGGTTGGAGCATTAAGAAGAATGGGTTATTCTAGAGATGAAATTGTAGCTCATTCTTTTAGGGGCATATTTTCAACAATTGCACATGAAAAAGCAATATATGTCCATGACATAATCGAAACTCAACTTGCACATACAGTTGGCTCACAAGTGTCACAAGCTTATAATAGAGCAGTATACTTAAAAGAGAGAACTGAGATGATGCAGTGGTGGAGTGATTATCTTGTTGAAGTACAAAAAAGAGTGCAATAAACTCTGTTTCAACCCATAATTTTGGCAAATGTACCGATAAGACAGATTAAAGAACTCTTAAATCATGCAGATATATCACAAACGGTTAGATATGCAAAACTTCAGGATGAAGCAAATAAAAAGGCTATTCAAAGAGTTTTTTTTAAATTAGTTTATTATTGCACAAGCAGTTTCATTGCCCAATTCACATGATTTTTTTAGCCTAGAGCAACTTTTCAAAATATCTCATGTACTAGATATATCTTTACATGATTTAATACCGGAATAAAAAATAATTTTATTAAATGCGTACATTTTAAACAAATATTTTCAATTTTGCTCCCTACTATATATTTTTTGCTCTTCTTTTTCTAACAATCAGACTGATTCACAAACTCTGTATTCTCATTAAAAACCTTCACCCCATAAGATATTAAATCAGTATAAAAATATTTATATATAGCATCAGCAATTTCACGGTTTACCTCTTTTAAAATTCCCTCCGTGCCCTTTATAATTTCATTCTTACTGTTTATATCATAAGATAGAAATACTATATTTAGCTCATCTTTTTTAATAAGCAATCTATAGTTTTTTAAGATCAGAATATTGTTCATTTAAAGCTCTCCAAAAATAAAAATCTAATAAAGTTTAGCCAAGCTTGTAATATTTGTTTAATTTTTCTCCAACCTCGTCACCCTCTCCTCAAGCTCTCGTATCTTTTTTTCTTTACAATCCCTCATCCTACAACTTTTAAACGCATCACTCAAACTCTCCACAATAAAAAAGAGTCCTATCATAATAACTACATAATCAAGCGTTCCCACTGTTTTTACTCCTCTACTCTGCAGAGGCGTATCTCCAAGAGCATATCTTCTCTTTTAAAATATGTCTCTTTATATATCTCCCACTTATTGCTTTTACTGACAAGCAGTTTTTGGTTATTGGTGATACCTGTTGCGCAGAGAAATATTTTGTTTTTTTCAAACGCTTCTTTTTTTGTATCAAGGTCAAATGTATCGATATAGTTTACACCTTGTTTTAACAGATACATCACTCCCATAAAGAGTGTTGCAATAATAGCAATAACTGTCAAACTCTCTAAAATACTCTTCATCTCTTTATCTCTCCCTCTGTTAAAACAGCTTCATAAAAAGCTCTCTGATTTTTTTGTATCTCTTGAATCTAACTATCACGACAGCTGCTCCTAAAACTAAACCCAGCGAAAAGTAGGTAAGAAGCGGCGGCTCTTTGGGGCTTGGGAGAAACTCTCTTATGGCTATGAGTGTATTTTGGTCTAGTGGCATTATTACTCCTTTGTCTGATTTGCATCTTTTAGGAGGATACAACCACCAATGTAGAGGATATTTTGTTCATGGATAAAATAATCACTCTGAAATGTATAGCCTTTTGGTTGAGAGATGATTATTTTTCTCTCACTCTCCTCTTTACATAAAAGCTCTTTGTTGTTGTAAAAACCCTCCACAAGACTCTCTCTGGTTTTTTTATAGTGCAAAGAGCCTATAGTGATGATAAGAATCACAAAGAATGCAAAGTTAAGCGTAATATCACTCTTCTTATCATCAAATGAGTAAGGAATCGTTGCAAACACTGCAGCAACAAGAAAAAGTGCGGTGAGTGCCAATATCTCTGTTAAAGTAAGGTGTAAATCCATAATCTTTTTTTCTCTTTTTTAGAGTATTTTGTAAGGGAGTGTTGTTATCAACATCAAAACCATAAATGTAAGAAGTGCTGTTTGGAGATGTTCAGGCATCATTTTTTAGCTCTCGCTCACTCTGCGCAAACTCTGACGAGACAATCTGTTCTCTTTGGATGATGCAGTACTCTTTGTATCTGCATCTGTATTTGGAGCGTACTTCTCTTTTATGGACTCCCGATACTCTATATGTTCCAAACAACCAAAATAGAGCACCTTTTTTTATCAGCTCCTTGGGATGTTCACAAAGCAGCTTCTCGTAGTCACTTCCTGCATCGCTATGTTCATTGTAAAGTGTCTGTTTTCCCTCTATGACATAAGAGCCATCCTCATCCAAAGAGAGCGTTGCATCGAAAAAGAGACTACCCATCTCTTCACAAGCAAAGTTGTAAAAACGCTCACTTGATGGGTTGATAAGTATCTGTTTGTCTTTTTCAAATATAGAGATATTGACATGGCTGTAGAGTATCTTTGGCATACGCTTCTCCTTGTTGGTTTTTCATAGTGTAATTGTAAGATATGGGGGTGTGGGCGTTGTTTCGCTCTATGTAAAAAAGTAAAAATAGCACTTTTTAGAGCTCAAAATTTGTCAATATAATAATTTTAAAAAACCTGTTGTTGGAGATATCCATCTTCATAACAATGCCCTTTTTATTGGCGTCCTTTACAATCCAAGTGAGTTTTTTACAGCCTAATCCTTGGAGAGTTTTTGGTACTCTTTGTCTTTAGAGGCCAATTCAGCTCCTCTCTCCCATCGTTCTAGCTCTGCTTGTTCCTCTTTGGCTCTTTTTTTTATTATCTCTTCATGAGAGACTTTTTCTTTAGTGTTTATACGCTCTTGGATAATCTGTGCTATCTCTTGCTCCTCCATGTAGTCTGCAACGCTTTTAATATGTTCATACTCTGAGATAGGAATCATAACGGCTTCTTTTTTGCCGCCTCTTACTATCACTAAACGGTTGAATGGGTCTTGTGAGATATAGTCTAAGTGCTTCTCTAAGTTGTTTTTCAAATCTTTTGTTGAGACGAACTCTCTGTTTTTATAGTTCATTGGTTACCCTCACAGTTGATGATTTCTAAAAGTAAGCCATCTTTTTTAAAATATTTCTCCTCGTAAACACTCCAGCTCTCTTTTCTAGAGACAAGATAGTGGTGCTTCTTTTGGAGTGCTCCTGCTTCGCAGATAAGTGGACGCTCATCGTAAAATGCTCCTCGGTTTGCTTTCATGACACTATTTTCATAGAGTGAAAAAAGATAAGAGAGCATGGTTACAAACACAAATGAGCCAATAAAGATAAAGAGTACCGTCCATAATGAAGATTTCTCACTTTTTTTTAAAGAGGAGAAGTGAAGCAACATAAGTGCAAAGCCAAGAAAGGCAGAGAGTTTCAAGTTTTCAAGAGTCACGCTTTGTCCTTTTTTTATCATTGTGAAAGTATAAAAAAGAGGAGTGAAAGCGTGGGTGCGTTGTTCGTGATGGTGAGATTTTTTAGAAGTGTTGTTGCTTTATAGAGGATGCAACTACTTTTTTACACTCTCTATCTTTTGGCAGATCTCAGTCATGACATACTCTAGCTTTTTTGATTTTTCGTAGTAGTTTAGAAATGGTTCTACCCAGTTTGGGATTATCATAGGCTTATCCCCTCTCATAACACCCCAGTTTGTAACAGTTGAATATGGCACCTTTGAGAGCTCTGAAAACTCCTGTTTGTTAAGTTTTAGCTCTTTTAGTCTGCTTAGAAAAATATTTTTATCCAAGACCTCTCCTTTATTTCTATATATCTGAAATTATAGCATATACATTTCCAAATTACAGATTATTCCCTCTTGACAGTTTCGCTTTTATTACATACAATAGAGTTTATATATTCCATATCGCACCTACAAGGAGAAAGAAAATGAAAAAAGCAACACACCTCACCAAAGAGTATAGATACACCCTCTTGGTACTCACAATCGAACTATTTGTGAGTATATCTCAAGCACTGCCGCTCTTTACTAGCGCAGCATAAATAAAAATAAAGGATTTCACGATGGCACAAAAATCATACGATAAAGCTCTTTTTAGACTTATCTCCATACTCTCTATGCTGAGTAAAGATGAGAGACCGACTGTTTTATCTTTGGCTGAGGAGTTTAATGTTTCAAAAAGAACTATTCAGACAGATATTTATCAAAGGCTCTGTGGCTGGGATATTACCAAAGATAAATTTGGGAGGCTTGTTTTTAGAGATGGGGTTAATATTTTTAGCACTACTGCATAACTTTGTTATTTAGTTTTTGCACTGTAATTTCTTTTTTGTCTTTCTATTTTTTAATTTATCGAGCAGTTCGCTTGACAAAAGAGTCTAAAGAGAGGTTTTTTAAGAGCTATCTATTAAGAATTCTCTTAAGCAGTAGAGACGCTAAAGAGAAGTGTCAGTGCGGTTGCTATGGTAAAAATATTCTTCATAGAACTCCTTGTTTTTCACAATGGGCTATCTGCGTTTTCTGAAGATAGTTGGTTCATCAAAATCTGCACTTAAATCTATTTTATTCCCCTCGCCATCATTCATTCGCAATAACTCATTTCCTAAAATAGGCTCTTTTCTCTCCATCATCTCTTCTACGCTTACTCCGCCATAAGCTGATAAAATCTGCTCTAGCGTTGTGCAAAATCCCTTAATATGTGCTAAAATGACTTCGCTTTTACCCTCAGCTTTGGACTTTTTATACTCTTTATAGCCCTCTTCTAAACTAGAAAGTATCTCTTGAGCTGGTATTTGCATCATTTGTTTATTCCTCTTTATTATTTATGAAAGATACGCTCTCAACTCATTTTCAATCTTCTCTTTGAGTGATAACGGCTCTAGCACCCTCATGTGTGGCAGCCATTTCTTTATAAGCTCTTCTATCTCAAGTTCTTGCGTTACTCTAAATGAGAGTATCAGATCTCCATCTGGCTTTTGTTCAACAATGCGCTGAGACGGAAGAGCGTTTTTAGCTTTGAAAAAACGAGCCTTCTCTTTTTTCACTTCTACGACGATATCAACCATGTACTGTCTGAATCCGCTTTTGTAAGTAGAAAATGGTGTCTGTATCTCTTTGATAAAATCTTCTATCTCATAGTTTTTATGAAACTGTTTAGGAACCATCTGCGCTTCGGTGATATTTGAGATTCTAAGCTGTGTAAGTTCATATTGGCTATCGACCACTTCGCACACAAGATAGAAGTTTTGGTTGATGAAGAGTATCTTGTAGGGTTTTACATCGTACACATCTGTTTTATCATTCACGGTATATTTGACCATCAAGTGTTGTTGATGATAGATGGCATTTTCCATCTCTTTGAAGAGTTGATAGTCGCTCTTTTTGTTCTCATAAGGTTTATCTATAAACATATAACAATCTTTGGATTTTTTGAGCTGTGACTCTAGAAGTCTTTTATCTGAATCGCAGAGATCGATGTTTGCAAAAAGGTTGCTTTTTTGCGCAACATTGTAAACCTGCGCCATCATGGAGATAGTTTCAGGAGTTAAAAAGTTCTCAAACGCTTTTTTGGTGATGGCTTTGTAGCAACCTTTATCCCCACGAATCAGCTCAAAAGATTCAGGAAAGACAAGCTTTATGACATCCAAATCTCTGCGAATGGTCTTTTCACTCTTGCCTTCCCATAAAACTTCGTTCTGCAAAGCTTCAATGCACACTTTCTTCCCGTCATTAAATCGTTTTAAAAGCTCTAAGACTCTTGCTGTTTGGTTTGTCATATCTGTTTTTCCTTCTCTATTTTTTACTAATCTACGGTTGTGGAGGTTCCGTCACTATGGTAGTACGTGTTACCGACTTTGTTACTATAAGAGCCATCACTGTTATATGTGCTACTGCCAGATCTATTGCTGTATGAGCCATCGCTATTGTATGTGCTATTTCCAACTCGGTTGCTATAGCTTCCATCACTATGATAGACACTATTGCCGCTTTTTGTGCTATAACTTCCGTCACTATGGTACATACTATTGCCACTACGGGTACCGTAACTGCCATCACTGTTTCTGTAACCCTCGGCATTTACTACTTGAAAACTTGCCGCTGCCAACAATCCTGCTAATATTATTTTTTTATACATGAACTCTCCTTTTTAAAAGCTTTTTGCTTTTATGGGAGAATTGTAGTTTTAATTATAGACATATTTTGACTAAATGTAAATTTTTGTATTCAGTTGTATTTTGTCTATACTTCTTAGAATTATATCTTTTGCCTCTTTTGCTAAAAGAGCATAGTGTTCATTTTGCGGCTCTATTAGCTTGATTTCTAAGTTGTATCGTACTCTATCAAGTTTCTCTAAACTACTATAAAGCTTTTTTAAATCATCAAATGTGATAAATCTTGAGTAGAGAAGATTTTGCAGAATTGATTCATCTTTTGTGATGGCAACGGCAAGGTCAAATATATCTCTTGTTAAATTGTCCTCTTTGCGCCATTTCACTTTTTTTGCGATGATATCTTCAACGCTTTCATAGTAAAGGTCATAGTTCAAATCCAAAACGGTGTTTTTTATTGGCGGCTTTATGATGGACTCGTTGAGGATAAAATCTACTTTTATCTCATCTTTTGTTTTTAGTGCGATATGGTGGTTCAATCCATCAAATCTATAATCACTCTTATCAAAGAGTGCGGTTTCATCGATATACCATTTAGGATTTAAAAAGTCAAAAAGCTGACTCTCTGTTATAAAAATATCTATATCAAAAGATTTTCTATGCCCAAAGTGAAACATAGAGAGTGCCGTTCCACCGCCAAACACCCACCAGTTTTTTATGCTAGAGTGCATCTCTATGGGTTGCAAAAGCTCAAAATAGACTCTATTTAAAGTCTCTATCTGAACATCAAAGTTCTTCAAAAAGCCATTCATATTCTGCTATCGCCTTTGCGTTAAATGTAGTAAGATAAAACTCATAAAGCTTTTTGATGTTTGATTTTTTAATCCTATGCAGTTCACAGTACTTGATAACATCTTCATAGTTTACCTCTTTAAAGAGTGTTGTGATGGCATAGTGATATTTTGGCTCAGTCGATGCAAGTGAAAATATGTTGAACAAATCATCCACGCTATAGTGCAGTGTTTTGTCGCTAATGGAATTATTTATAGATGAGAGTATCCATTTTGCGCTGTTTGCTTTTTTATCTTCCATGCTTACTTCCGCATAAGGTTTGATAAACGCATACTCCTCTTTATCTAAGCTCAAATCATACTCAACTTGCTTCATAAGTATAAATTCGGATTTAAGTCCAAAAAACTTTGCAAACTTTTTTGCAGTATGCAGCGTGAAGCCTCGCTTATGCTGATAAAGCTCACTAATAGTCTTTTTGCCAATGTTTAGTGACTTACAAAGCGTATCTTGCGTTATGCTGTTTGGCTCTATATATTTCTCTTTTATAAAATCAATCGGTGCTACCATATGTTATCTCTTTATGATAATTTATCATCTTTGTAATATTATCATAGTATGATAAATTATTAGCTAAATATTTTTGATTTTTTCCTACTGTAAATCTTTTTGCTTGGCTTGACTCTTGAGATAGGACTGAATCCCCAAACAACTCTTGATTTGAGTTTTGGGACTTTGATAGTTGTTTTTGACATAGTGTTCTCCAAATATTTTTTACAATGTTATTGCTTTATTTGGTCATATTTTGTCTTTTTTATAATTATTATTTTCCAATTTTATTCAGTATTGTTTTAATCAGTTCAAACCAAGGAATAATATGCGTTTCATTTGGTTTTAGAACAACTCTCTCTTGACATGCAGGCTTAATTTCACCAGGATGAATTTCATAATTTCTACTACAAGAAAGTTCATCTATAAGTCGTATAGTATCGTTTTCGTTAATTTCTAATAGTCTAAGAATATTTCTTGTTTTATTATTGACTGAAGCATTACCATCACTGCTAATTAATTGATTATTCATTCGCCAATATGCTTTTTGTTTCTTGAGCTTAACATCGTACCGTTCATAAATCAAATAATCATTAATCGTTTCGATGCATTTATAGAGTGTTAGCATGCCATAAATAAAAGGTTTAGGAATATTACTATCAAGCGTTGGGAATATTTTAGAAATAGTATTTTTAAGTTCTAAAAGTTTTTTATCGTTCTCATCCATGTTAAATGAAAATTCGATTTGAAGCAATGGCAATGCTAAAAGTTCTTTTTGTATTAAAAAGACTTTTTTAAGGTATTCTCTCTCTAGTCCTCTATTAACCAATCCCACCAATTTGTTGATATTTTCAATAGTGTCGATACTTTTATCTTCAGGATGTTCTTTTTTGATATATCCTAAGATTTTTTTCTCATAAAGTTTTTCTAGTATGCTGCTTTTGCTTGTAGCTGTGAGCATTATCACTTGGATGCCAGCGTTTATCTCATGGATTTTTTGCAGTATTTTGATGCCTGAATAGTTTTCTGTAACTTCATTTTCATGGTCACTCTCAAGCAGTCTTAAGTCGAGCAGCACCACATCTGCGTGGGTTATTTGCTCTCTTAACTCTTTGTGTTCGAGTTGCACTATGAGGTTGAAGTTGGTCTTGTCTTTAAAGTCATACTCAAAAGCACTAAACTCTAAACCATCCTTAGTGAGTGCTGTTTTTAATATATCACTCCAGCCTTTTGCCCACTCATCATCTATGAGCAAAACTTTTCCTTTTTTGGATGGTTCGAGGATTGACTGATTTTTAGACCCTTTTTTTGCATGCAGCGCAATTAGGTACTTAAAGTAGAGCATGTTTTCTATATCGTCCCTGTTTTGCGCCAAGACATCGCTCTTTACATCCAAAGCTTCCGCCCATTTGTAGATGCTCCACTTGTTGGCTATGGCATGACTTCCTGAAGTGTCTTTTGGCGGTAAAACCTCTATTCGTGATAAAAACGCATCATAATCCGACACACCTTGTAGCGCAAGAGATTGGTATTTGTGTATCTCCTCTTTTGTATTTTTGCAAAGGTAACCTCCCTCTGTAAAAAGGATATTTGCCTCATGTGCAAATTTATTAAGGGTATCACTCTCAAAATCGCTTATGATGACTATTGGGGTAAATCTTTTTTCTCCAAGTTCGCTCGAGAGTCTTATATGGTACGCAACCCGCAAACCATAGAGTTCAAGATAGTTTGAAGAGAGATTATCTTTGATAAAAATTGTGTCAAACTCTTTTTGGGCTAACTCTTTGATAATCTCATTTGAGATATATACGTCTATGTCATCAGTGCCACCTTGTAAAAACTTCACATGATGTGCAAACGGTTGCAATTCACAAACATTATCATGATGAACAATGAGAGATTTGCCACCACTTTTTTGGGGGATATGTATATCAAAATACCCTTCTAAACTCTCTTTAAATTTTATAATCTCATAAATCGTCTTCTCTCTTAGTTCATAAAATTGGTACTTTGTTTTTTTGAGATTCGCATCCATGTGAAAACTAGATGGCTCTTCAGCACCATTTTGCACATCAAAAATAAAAAGATTTGTTTCCTCCAAAATATTTGCAACGATATTTTGCTTCCAATGCTCCCCGTAACAGAGCATCATGATATCTTCAGTACCATTTTGAACTGCCTGTAAAAAGAGCACTAAATTCTTACTATAAAAAATTTTAGAGTTGAGTTCTAGCAGTTCAAAGTCAGTAGTATCATAATAGTTTACAGAAATTCCGCCTGAAAAAAGGATGAGTGTTTTACTGTGTTTTTTGCAGTAGTTTCTTAGATTGCTCAGTATTATGGTATTTTTATCTTCATACACAACCGATTTATGGCAGATGATGATTGCATACTCCTGCAAATCAAAAGTGTTATGAACGATCTGTTCGATGAGATTTTGCGCACCATCTTCTATAAAGTTACTCAAAACATCTTCATACGCATCAAGCTCTATCTCATTTTGTTCTAAAAAACCCAATTGCCGTGTGTATCTATCTTCTATAAGTGCTATTTTTTTCATATATTTTAATTCCATAGATTTTAGATTAAATATGCCTGTATGTACCAATGCATTTTATCACAACACTTAAGAAAGCTACTTATAAAACCTCAAAATATGGGTGAATCCCTTTGGCTTTGTTTGAAGTATCTCTATGTCTTTAACATTGTTGCTATGCAAGAAATTTATTCTAAAGTGCTCATCTTCAAAACTACTCTCTATGCTCCAGTCGCATAGGTTGGTAAGTGCTTTTTTGATATCTGCAAAATCTCCATCATGTATCTCTTGAAGCATATCACTAGCATTTTTATCTCCAAATGAACCAACTTGAGTGATTTTTATCTCTATGCTTCTGTCTTCTAGCTCTTTGTTGCTTACTTCTATTTGCTCAAACTCTTTGTGTTTGTGCATCTCATCAAAAATTTTAGCAATAACTGTTGCAAAATTTTGTGTATCTGTATAAAAATCTCTTCGTGAAAACTCAACATTTGGCATGCTTGTTATCTGATAGCCTGCCCTAACTTCGATTTCTTGCTTAAAGAGATCTACTATTTCGCCAAAATAGTGAATCTGCTTTCTACCCATAAAGATGGAGCTTGAAAGTTTGAAGTTTTTTGGAAGATTGCCGCTGTTGCACCACTCTCTTAGCCCTTGCACACTTAACCAACCAAGATTTATATCTGCTTTGCTACACCAACTGTAGTTTTTATCTGGATTTTCTTCTACTAAAAATGCATAGATTTTATTGTAAAGATTTGGGGAGAGTTTTTCAAGTTCAACACTCATTTCATTAAACTGTTTTTTGATGGCACTCATGTATCCATCAAAATCACCATATTTTTCAACAATATCGTTTTTGCTCTCCCACAGATGCGTAGTGAGTTTAAATGGAGTATCTATCGTAAAATTTGAGAGGAGCTTTACAAGTTTTTGTGGAGTATGATTTTCAGCAGTTCTTATAATGCTTCTTATCTCTTCTGTAGCTGCTAATTCTTTAGCGGTTAAATTATGTCTAATATTTATATCTGCCCTATTATTTATTAAAATCTCAACAGAAGCAGGTCTATTTTTTACAGAACAGAGCATTAAAGCTGTCATTCCAGATTTATTTTGAGCATTTATGTCGATGCCATTTTTTGTTAATGTTTCTATTATTTTAGAATCTTTTTCATTATTTACATTTCCAATTGCATAATACATTAAAGCTGTCATGCCATCTTCATCATGAAAATTTAAATCTATACCTTTTTCTATCAGTACATCTAAAATTCTTAGTTTTTCTTCTTCTGTATGATCAACCATCGCATTAAATTTTATGATATTCATAGTAGGATTCACAGATTTTATATTTTTAAGTTTTGAAATATCGTTTTTCATAACTGCATCATACAAATCCATATCATCATTTTGTTCAGTAACTCCAAAATTGGTTTCTAGTATCTCTTTATTCTTTTTTTCTTTTTCTAATTCTTTTTCTATCTCTAGTCTCTGTAGCTCTCTACGTCTAAAAAACCATGCTAAAATAATTGCAAATAGAGCAAATCCTATAACAGGGCTACTTCTATACAAAGCAGTTTTGATATCAGAATTAGTTAGTTCGCTTTTATTAATCTCACTTTTTAATAATTCATAGCTTTCTAATTCTGAATCTGAAAGTTTAGCTATTAACGACTCTTCTTCTAATTTTTTATATGAAGTTATTTCATCATCAGTTAAAGCATTTTTGTATTTTTTTCCCACAAGCTGATTGAAACGTTTTGCAACAGATTCATATTCATTTAATTTTTCTCGCAACGTAGAAAATAATTTTCTTTCATCTTCTGTTACTGTGGAGCTATTGAAAAATTTTGCACCTTTATCAAAAATAGAAAATGTCATACTTCTAATGACAGAAATAAAATAAAGATAACCATCAAACTTTACTTGTGCATTATAATATAGATGATTATCACTTTTTAATTTAGGTAAAATTATCTCTATATGCGAAGCAACAACTTTATCCCAATCAGTAGTAGGTTTTTCCCAAAGAGTTCCCATATCTTCATGTTTTAAAATAATTGTATCATTGTAGTAAGCAGTTGTTGAAAAATTTTTTACAATAGCTTCAATATTTTCTCTATATCTTATGCCACTTATTCTATTTTTTCTACAAAATTCAATCTCATCTAACAGAATAGACTTCAACTGAAAAGCATTTCTATATGTACTTCGTTCAACATGATTATAAAAATACAAGTTATTTATAAGCGTCAATATTCCAACTAAGATAATAATAAACCCTATAAAAAAATAGTTATTAGTTATCAATTTTGAGTTAAGTTTCATGTATATTGTTACCTTTTTATTTTATATTGTATTTTTTTCATATTTTAAGTTAATTTCGCATACCTAATGACAACCCCTGCAAGCTTTAAAGCCTATAGCATCCAATAAGTTCCTATCAAAACCCAAATCAACATTATATTTGTTTTGATAAAAACTTACAACTATCTTTTCAAACTTAGCTTTAGCTTCGTGAAACTCTATAATAGGTTGATTTATAGGATTATCTCCTAACTTTTTTAGTTTGTATTCTGGCATATATCTGTGATTAGCTACCTTTTTTCCAAACTCGCCATCTAGTAAAAATCTTAACTGCAAACGGCACTTTTTAGATTCAGCTCTAAAATTTATCTTATAGTTTTCAAAATTACTTGAACCTGAATTTTCTATATCTACTTGTTCTAACCCCTTAGAACAATTAAACTTTTTCATAAACAAGCTATTTAGTTCTTGAAATGAAAGCTGTTTATTCTCCTCTATCCATTCTCTAACTATCTTTTCGTTTTGAGTGTCATCTAAACAATCTTGTGGGATTTTTATATTTTTAAAGTTACTGTGCATCCATTTGCAGGACTTATCAACGTGATATGATGGTGCTTTTACTTCATAAACATATTTTTTATTTTGATTAGTTGTATTTTCTTTTATTATCTCTTTATTTTTTTGAATATCATTAACAACACTACCAAAATTTTTAAGTGCCATTTTTATTTTGTATATATTTTCCAATTCATCATTATTTAAAATATAATCTATCTCATCTCTAGTAAATACACCATCTTCTGCAATCTCTTTAGCAATATCATCTAAAAAATAATCTCTACTCTTTTTATATTTTAAATCAATAACTATCTGTTTTAAACTTGCATTTGTGATATATACTAGCGACATGATAATCCTTTGTTTTGATAAAAAATTATAAAAAAATAAATAGACATATATTGTCTAAAACAATTTTTTATAAATTAATTTCAAGTATGCTAAACTCTTTTTATAAGCGTCACTCCCTGAAGATTTCTTTCAGTTTCATCCAAATCCATTGAAACATCATAGTTTGGAGTATCTACATGCTTCAATACAGTTATAAAGGTATCCATAAAAACATCTTGGAGTTCAGGAGGCAAATATTCTATATTTGAACTCACTATTGAAAATAATCTATTGTCTACATAAACTGCATCATAGCTTCCTTTTGACTCTTCTATAATAACACGATGTCGAGGTTTGTCTAGTATATCTTCACTCTTTCTGGAGTTACTAAAATGGGTTAATTCCGCAATATCAAGCTCAATATTTTCGCTTGGTTTACTTTGAACAACATACAGCAAATCTGCTCTAGAAACATTTTTCCCAAAAAGAGAGAGCACTTGATCTATATGAGCATTTACATATGAATCAAAATCATCAAATTTGTTTGGATCGCATTGTAATGATGTGAACAAAGTTGTATTTGGAAAAAAAGTAAAATCATCAGTTACTAAACTCGAAAGAATTTTCTGGCGATTTTCTTCACTCTTGAATAGTGCCGCAATCAATCCACACTCCAGATCTCGAAGATACTCTAGGGTGATCAGTGTTTTTATATCTCTATTACAATCAATATTTAATGCCCGCTTTTCTTCTTCCATGTCTATCCTTTATTTTTTATGCCGTAATAGTACATAACTATATGGTCATATTTTGTCGAAGAATATTTTTCTAGTATAAAATTTTAACTCAATACATAGTCAAAATATGTCTATACAACTCCATACAATTTCTTTATCTTTAAAAAATGGGGAAGTTTATGAAACTCAATAAAGAATCTATTAAAGCCCTTGAGCAAAACATCGAATTTACAAGAGTAAGCATTCGCAAAAATGGCGATATAACAAATCTGGACAAAGTTATAGCTGATTTGAAATCACTTATAAATGAAAATCAAAATAAAGCAGATTTTTCAGAACTAAAATCAGACATGGAGTTTTTGCAAGAACACTATCAAGAAGGTTCTTGGAACGATGTCACAAGATGGCTATCAAATATTAACACAACTGTGCGCAACATCTACTATGACTATCTTGCAAAAATTAGGGAGCATTACGCTAAAAATCCAACTCTCCACCCTCTTTGGAAAATTCAAACACTATCTCAAAGAACGAATCTAAAATTTTAAAGTGGCTCATTTATAACTTATAAAATCTATCATACACATTTTTTAATGCGCTATCGATAATTAATTTTTTTATTTCTGAATATGTACATTTCTTATATTCTGGTGTTTCAAAAAGATATTCAAAGTCATTTAATACAGTTTTGTTGGCACCTTCTTCAATTATTTGCCAAATTAAACTGAATTGTTTTCCTCTCCACGGTGCCTCAAACTTTAGTGGCCGTATTCCAAAGCAAGTAACATTTTTATTTAGCTCTCTTGACACCTGTAAAATAAGATCCATCATTACGGTTGCATATATATCACCATCACTAAATATTACTATATTCTCTTGGGTCAATGAATCTATAAATTTCCTAATATCATTGCCATTGCTTTTTTTCATAATTATTTTTGCACCTTGTGCAGATGGGAAACCTACTCCACCACCAAGTCGTGATTCAACAATTATAGACTTATTGATATAAAATTTGTCGTTATATTTAGAAAAATCACATTCAGTCAGCGTCTTGTCTGTAATTGAAAAAACGCCAACAACAGCCGTGTTATTAGAGTTAAATATATATTCCCCTATATTAAATTTTGCGTAGTAGTTCATCATAATCTTATTCCTTTAAAATATTTTGTATATTATAAAATTCTAAAAAATCAAAAAAGAGTCAATTGCTTCGGCTCTTTTTTGTAAACTATCTTTATAAAATCTTCTTTTGAGTTTATGGCTTGATCAAGCAAGTCTTGTTTTGCAAGTGAAACCAATACAGCACAAGTTCTCGCTTGGCAGTTGAGAGATTTTTTTGGATTGAACTCTATATCTGTAAATGTCTCATACCGCATCAGTTCCTCTATGATATCTCTATGGTTATCGTGAAGAGTTTTGATGTAGAGATAGTCATAAAATGCGGTTTTAGGTTCATTTTCCCAAAATACACCATCAAAATGAAATCCTATAATATTGCCGGAATTTCTAAGCCTTTCATCTTTTTTAGCGCCCATACTATCTTTTTTGTATAAGTCTATATATTGAATATTGCCCTCAAATACTTTGCTTCCTTGAAAAGCAGATTCTAGCGATATTTTGCCATCTTCAAAATCCACCATAAGATTAAAAGCACTAAGACACCATCCTAGATGATTGTCTGATTTGGTGGAGACTTCAAGTATCTTATTATGCCCTTGAGCTTTTGCGTTTTCATGAAGAGACTGGATGCTTTTTGCTTTTTGAGTGACTGCAAAACCGTTGTAAAAAGTAAACTCTATATCTACTTGTTTGAAAAGCTCTTGTGGGTTGCTTGTGGTTATAAAAATCGGTCTATTTGCCATAGTGAATCCCTTTAATTTTATCTGTGCCTATAAAATCATGCACTAGTATCTCAGCTTTTCTAGCCTCTTTTTTTGTGTTGAAATCTTTGCTATAAACCAAAGAATCAAAATCTATAAATTTCAGTACACCCTTAACATCGAAGAGATGAGAATTTGTTTGATTTGCTACTTTATCGCAAAAAAGAGTTTTTTGTTCAAGTAATACTGAAATATCTAGCTCTATCCAAATAGGATCGATAATGTTTCCTCTAGCCTTTGCCACATGATACATAGGATGATCTTGTACAAAAGATAAGTGAACATATTTGTCAAGTCCTCTTCTTTCGTCTAACATATGGCTCAACTCTTCAGCCCCAAAGTGCTGAACTGGTATGTTTAGATTAAAAATATTTTTTAAAGACTGGATACCATACTTCTGGATAGTAGGCAAATTTGCTTTATCGGTAAAGTGATAAACTGATTTTATTCCGTATTGACTCAATGCTGCTTTCACATCCATCTTCAATCCTTTTAGCTTAATTTCTAAAAGAATTATAAAAAATTAGATGGTCATATTTTGTCTATTTATAATTATTTAAGTATTATAAAATGTCTTAAATGTATTTTTTACTAATTGTAATGTAAGCATTTTGATACAATACGGAAATAAAGGTGTACTAAAATGATTAGCTACTTAACAAAAAAAGATTTTATTTGGTTGATTTGGACTATTTTATTGTGCTTATTTGTAAGTATTATTCAAATGTTTTCACGAGATATTACACTAGATAAAGTCCATAGAACAGAGTTTGCGCTACTCTATAGATTTTTTAATGAGAGTTCATTTGATAGGCATCATCTTCAATCTACCCTTGAACCACTTTTAACAGAGCGTAAATTTGCTTTATTTCAAGTTGCTATTATTTCAGAAGATAGCTGTTTTGAAAATACTCAACACTATTATAACAATCCTCTATTATGCTCTACTTTCCAAGATTTTAAAAACTTAATGCCGTATATGTCTTTAACTGAATTTAAAACATCTGATATTGCTCAAGAAAAAACCTCTGGCAGCTACCTAATTAAAAAATTTAGTGATTCAGATGAGTATTTAATTGCAAAAACAAATTTTTATTCAAAAGACAATGAGCTTTCTCAGTTTTTATATTTTATTGCTAATAGGTACTATCAAACTAATGGCTATTATAAAATATATGAAAAAGGTAAATTTTTATTCACTATGATATTTTTGACTTCGTTTATACTTTGGGTTTTAAATAAATTACAGTATAAAAAATATCGAGATCGTTATAGTGCATACATCAAAAAAGAGGAAGATTTACAATCTAGAATGCTCGATATTGAAGTAAAATATAATGATATAAAGAATAAAAAATATGAAAATGAGCTTATGCTTGAAGAAGCTGAATTAAAAATCAAAAATCTAGATTTTCAATCTGATGCACAAAAAAAAGAGTTAGAAAGCGCTATCAGTGCTTTGACGAATAGCAAAAGTGAATTGGAGAGTTTATTACAAGAAGATGAAAATTTAATAGAAAAACTAGAAAGAGAAGCTGTTGAACTTCGTAAAAATACACATTTACAATTGAACAAATTAGAGCCTTTTGAGCAAAAAGAAAAAAATGAATTAATATATAAAAAGCTAGAAAATTTAGAAAAATTATGGAGGCATGAGCCAACATGGAAAGATAGAAAAAATTTTGAATCGCTTGTTTCATTGAAAGATGCTCATTTGCCATTCACAATTACACAAGGATTTATTGCTTTTGACAAATTGGTTCTTAATTTGGCAAAACAGCATGATGCTTACCTTGTAGAATCTCAAACTAATTTAATTAACAATATAAATATTATTTTTAATAATGGATTATTGCCATTAAAATATGAACAAAACTTTCATGACATCCGCAAAGCTAGAAATAAATGGTTCCATGCAGGAATATATCCTACACTAGAAACGATTGACTTTTTAATTGATGTTTTACAGGATACAGATGCAGAAGTATTTATATAAAATTATTAATATTATTTCTCTTATCTGCTGCTCTTTGGAGTTTAATTGTATTTACCAAACATTTTAATACAAAAAGCCAAACAGCCAAAGTGGTATCTTGTTGCCGCTGCCTATTTCTATGTCATCAGATACTATGAAGCTATTTGGCAAGTCTTTTATCTGGTTATAGCTTTTGGTTTTACCACCAACTTCTACTATATAAGTATCTTCTACACTAAAATCGCCCCTTGAAGATATGGTTATATCTTTTTCATCAAACATGCTCATAAAAAAGACCTCTCTAATAGTGCCGATTTCCACTTGATCACAGTAGCTATAGTGTAGATTTGTGTTGGCAAGATAGATTTTATCTGGCTTTACAAAGATGGAGTCCCCTTTGGTTTTAGCTCTTAAGAGATTTAAAATCTTTCCTCTTTTGAGATACTCTAGGTATTTGTAGAGTGTTTGGTAGTCACTTATGCCTATTTTTGTAGATAGTTCTTTTATGTTGACTTTAAAAGGCTTTGATTGGCACACTAAACGAACAAGTTTTTTTAAGTTTATGATTTTGTCGTATTCTATGGGGAAGATGGAGGGGATATCAACCTCTATGACAGTGTTTATGGTCTCTTGGAGTTTGAGCAGATAGCTTTGCTCATTTTCAAAATAAAATGGATAGTATCCAAACTTTAGGTACTCTTGAAAAAACTCAAAAGGTTTAAAATCATTACCCAATTCATAAGCTATATCGATATGGTTACTAAATATCTCTTCAGTGGTAAAAGTAGGTAGTTTTATGGACTTTTTAAGCTCTATAAACTCTCTAAAAGACAAACCTTTCATGTGGTAAAGCAATGCTCTTCTGCTAAGGTCTCCTTTTGAGTGGTCAAGCCTTATAGCGCTACTACCGCTAAATATCACTTTGAGACTAAGCATGTCATATATCTTTTTTAACTCTATCTCAAAGTTTTTATATTTGTGGATTTCGTCTATGATAAGAAGCTCTCCTCCCTCTTTAGCAAACTCAAATGCTATCTCAAAGAGTGAATCTAAATCTATTGCATCTGCACTAAAATAGAGCTTTTTTGAAATGGGCAAATCATTTTCTTTTAAATATTGGAGTAAAAAAGTGGTTTTTCCAACCCCTCTAGCACCTATGATACCGATGAGTTTTTGGTTGAAATCTACTATTTGGTGTATATATCTTTTATAATCGCTTTGCAATCCTCGAAGATAATTGAGCTGATACTCTTTAAGATTTTGCAGCATTTTATTCCTTTTATTGATGGGTCTGTAAAATTATAGCCAAAAATTATGGTTACAACCATAATCTACTACTTAGTGCATGTCATTAATATTTATTTATAGACTAAATATGTCTAAATAAACCCCTACAATTTCCCCAGTAAAAATAATTAGCGAGGAAATGACAATGCTAGGATTTATCTTTAGAAGTGGCACTTACTACCTTTTATGGCAGAAGTTTAAAAAGCAGATTATCACACTTTTAGTCTCTGTTGGACTTGTGCTTCTCATACTTGGTATCTACAATGACCTTTTTAGCGTGCTTAAGATTTCTAACAAAGAGAGCGTGCTTTATCTGTTGCTTCTGAAATGGTTTTTAATACTCTTTATCATTGGCGTCAATGTTTTAATGCTTAGAAGACTCAGCACCAAAGAGTTCAAAGAGAGCATCAAAAAAGAGGAAGCAAAAAAGTCGAAGGAAGTAAAATTGCCACTCACTCAGCAGGAAAAACTTCTGCAAAAAGAGAAACTGCTCACCACCACTGACCTTATCTTGGCAAAGTATGCAAAGAAAAAAGATAAAGATGTGGTAAAGTGAAAAATCTTCTCTTTTTGCTTTTTGCAGTTGTTCTTATTGCAAAAGAGCAGCTTTTTGTGCATATGCCGAGTGCTTTGCCTTCTATTGCCACTAACACATCTTTTGGCAAAGAGCTTTTAATGCTTATCAATGGTGCTAAAGATGAGATTAGTTTTGCTATTTATGGACTTAGAGAGCAAGAGGAAATATTGGAGGCTCTTTTGAGAGCAAAAAAGAGAGGGGTTGCCATAAAAGCGGTTGTTGATAGTGATGCAAATGGCAATAACTACTACTCCGACACCCATAAACTCTATAAACATTTTAAAGTTGTAAGTGATAGCAAAAGCTACATCATGCATAACAAATTTTTTATCATAGACAAAAAAACTCTTTGGAGCGGTTCTGCAAATATAAGCGACACAGGCACAGGCGGCTACAACGCAAATAACGCCATAACGACTGATGATAAAAGAATTATAAAGCTTTATCAAGAGGAGTTTGATGAGATGTTTTATGCAAAAAAATTCTCTAAACAAAAGAGCAAAAGAGGTTATGAGCAGATAAAAACAGAGGATTCAGTCATAAGTGTTTACTTCTCCCCAAAATCGAACACTTATGAAGAGGGGATAAAAGAGCTTCTCCAGAATGCCAAAGAGTATATTTTTGTACCCATTTTTTATCTCACCCACAAAGAGCTCTCGCATGAGCTTATAAGAGCAAAAAAGAGAGGTGTCAATGTAAAAATCATCCTAGACGCAAGTGCCGCAGGCAATAAGTACTCCATGCATAAAACGCTAAGGGGAGAAGGCATAGAGGTAAAAGTTGAGAACTTTGGCGGCAAGATGCACTGCAAATCTATGGTAATAGACGATAGCCACATCATCAGCGGCTCCATGAACTTCACAAAAGCAGGCAATAGCACAAACGATGAAAACACGCTCGTCATACAAAACAGCGCTTTAGCCATCAAGTATAAAAACTACTTTTTAGAACTTTGGCACAAAATACCTGAGAAATATCTCCATCATGACACATCTCCCGAGAGCTATGAGAGCATCAACTCGTGTAAAGACGGGGTTGATAATAACTTTGACGGTGAAGTAGATTTAAAAGATACAAAATGTGATAAATAGACAAAATAAGTCTAACCAAACAAATACAATTACACATAAAGGAGTCAACTATGCAAGAACTGATTGAAAAACTCAAAGGGATGAAAAACGCAACAGAGGCACAATATGATGTAATGATAGAGAGTCACGCTCACAAAGAGGTGATAAAAAACCTCAAGGAGGCTGGGCTTGAAAAGGATGACCTTAGTACAGAAGAGTTTGATGCGCTTTTGAGTGAGCAAAAAAAGAGAGCCAACTCCTTTGCAAAAGGCGCTTTAGGTGCATCAGGGATATTTCTCTTTTTAGAACTCTTAGGTTAAGCATGTCAAAGATAGCACTGCTGGAGAGATTCTTAAAAGAGTACCGTAAATGGACGCTCAAACTAAAGACGGCTTCGCAAAGCATAGAGGAGAACATTTTGCAAAAAGATTCAAGTGCAGTGCTTGAAGAGAAGATTGCAAGCATCGTTATCTCCTCCGTGCTTGTCTATATCGTTGTTGGGATTGTCGGTCTCTTTGGTGTGAGTGTCGGCGGAGTATGGGGTGTAGTTGTTTTTGCTATCGGATGGCTTCTCTCTAAAGCGATTAACAAAAAAGTGTTTGGAAGCCAGAGAGCGGTTGAATCACTTAAAGAAGATGAGAAACTGCTTTTAGAGAAGTTGGAGAGACTTAATGAGAAGCATGAAGAGATACGAAAGCATTTAACAGAGATACCTGTCTTTTTTACAAACTATCCATCTCTTAAAAGAGAGTTTGGAGAGATGATTAACAGACTTTTAACATATGACGCTTCAAATTTGGCACTCAAGTATAGATACAGACATGCTTATCTTGTTAAAAAGTATCAAAATGAAGTCAATACATTTCATAAAATCTACGCAAACAAAAAAGGAAATTAAAAAATGACAAGCAATACCATAACCGTAGGCATCAGCGCAATGATAGTTGCGCTTTTTATCCTAAGCATGAAAAACAGAGGAAGAAACTTTAAAAACGAAATAGTAAGCCTCGGAATATTAGGAACCTTTGTGGGTATTGCCATGGGTCTTTATCACTTTGATGTGACAAACATAAAAGAGAGCATGCCACAGCTTCTTGGAGGACTAAAAACTGCTTTTGTTACTTCTGGCATAGGGATATCTTTCTCCATACTGCTCTCCATCTTTAAGCCGCAAGCAACAAAAAAAGAGGAAGTTATCTATGCGCTTGAAGAAGTTGTCAAAGATTTTAACAAAAACCTGACCGAGCAGTTTGGGGACAACTTCAAGCAGTTAAATGATGCGGTAAAAAATATGATTCTTTGGCAGGATAACTACAAAAGCCATATCAAAGAAAGTGAAGAGAGTATTAGCCATATTATCAAAGAGCTTAAGCACATCTCTCTTGCAAAAGAGAGTGAACAAGCAAATATCCAAAAACTCATAGACAATCTTACAGCTTCGAGCGATAAAGTAAAAATCTCACTTGAAGAAACAACCGATATCGTCAAAGAAAATATGCAGTTGCTGCTGCGTGAAGCAAACGGGAGACTCTAAGATGCAAGATAGCGAGAGCAATTGGATAAATATAGCAGATGTTATGTCAGCACTTATGATGATATTTATGTTTATCTCCATCTCTTTTTTATACCAACTCCTTAGTGAAAAAGAGAACTATAAAGCAGAGTTGAACAAAGCGCTCCATAGAGAGTTTGACAAGGATTTGGTGAAATGGGAAGCTCTTATTACCGAGGACAACATCATGCGCTTCAATTCGCCTTTTCTAACAGGCGGCGCCGATGTCCTGCAAGCTTTTTATGAGATACTCCAAGATTTTTTTCCTCGCTACATCAAAGTGCTAAGCGACGCCAAGTTTAAGAGCGAAATAGAGGAGATACGCGTCGAGGGGCACACCTCTAATGGATGGGGAAGTACCGCTGATGCCAAAGACATCTATCTCAAAAATATGCAACTCTCCCAAGCAAGGGCAAGTAATGTACTAGCAATTTGTTATGGCTTAGATGACTTGTTTATTAAAAACAATATCAAGTGGCTAGAAGCAAACCTAAGAGCAAACGGGATGGCTTTTTCAAAACCGCTTTATGTTGATGGGTCTAAAACAGAGGATACCCAACGCTCCAAAAGAGTAGAGTTCAAAGTTATCACCAAAGATAAAATAGACTAATAGACAAGATGCGTCCATAGTTTTTTATATACTTTTTTATATTTGGATATTAAAGGGGGGGGGGAAATATGTAAAAAACATTCTCTGGCTATAAAAAGAAAATCACAATAAAAGGAAGATACAAAATGAGAAAAATAGGTTTGCCCCTAGTGGCAGCAACAACACTCTTGATACTGTCTGGTTGTTCATCGCACAATGTAACTATTGCGCCGCAGCAGCCAAAAAAATATGAAGTTTTAGGAAAAGCAGAGGGAAGTGCGAGCGGCTCTTTAGGGGTGCTTGGCACGGCGTATTATTTTATCCCGATGGGTTTAAACTCAAGAACTGAACGAGCATACGACAATGCTGTAAAAAGCGTTCCAGGTGCTACAGGACTTGTCAATGTCACCTATCAAGAAGATTGGCTATGGTGGATAATAGGCACAAGCAGAGATGTAACAATCAAAGGTGATGCGATAAGGGAGATAAAAGAATGAAATATATAAGAAACATAGTTACTCTTGCCTCTTTGGGCGTATTTGGTTTTTTTATCGCAGGGTGTTCAGGTACTCCAATCTATATTGAAACTCCTGATCCAAAAGTATATGAGGGCTCAAAAAATAAAGGCAGAGAGATAAGTGCTTCTGCAAGCGGATTTCAGCTGCTGCTTTTTATACCGATTGATGTAAATGACCGTCATGAAAAAGCTTACCAACTGCTAAAAGCTCAAGCAGGTAATGGATACATCACGGATGTAAAAATAGAAGAATCGTGGACATACGCATTTGTTGGCACTGTTTATAAAACAACATTGACAGCTACAGTCTATCCTAAAGAGTAAAATTTTAGTCAAACTTCCAACTCTCCTGATTTTATGGAAGTTGGATGTGGTTTTTCATTTCCCAAGCCTCATAATAACCCCATTTGCATCCCTAAGTCCTCTATACTGCTCAATCATATTAAGCAGCATATTGTTCCCTATCTCAACACGATTCACGCCCCATCAACCCGTCAAATACTATCCTCTCTTCATGCTCTAAAAGTATCAAACAGGCAATGCAATTGACTTCTTGGACAACCTTTGAAACTATAAGTAGTGCAAAGTAATGCTCGCCCGATTGTGCTTCATCTCATAACTTACTTGTTGCAGTGATTCTTCATAACTATAACCTGCTTGCGCATATTCAAACATCCTTCTTTTTGCAAAGTTCCACCTAAGACCATGTGAACCCTCAGCTATCTCGTTTAAAAGAATGGCTGCTTGTTTGATATCTTCATAATATGCTTGACGATTGATTTTAAACTTTGAGTTTTGAGAGAAATGTTTTTGAAGTTCATTGTAGGTATCAACTGAAACTAAAATTTCTCCCTCTTTGCCACCTTTTTCCTTTGTGAAGATGATACCTTTTTGAGTGTTAGTGATATTGTCTTGTTTAGTTCCTAAGAGTTGCTCAGGTTTTATAAGTGCAACACCCTCTATTCTTGCTCCGCCATCATGCTGAATTTTTGCAGCAAGTTGATGGAGTGAGTTTTTGAGATTTGAAATTAAAAGTGTTGGATTTTTATATGCACGGTTGTGATAGTTGTTGGCAACATATTTTAAATCTCTTGCTTCGTCTAAAATGGTTTGTCTGATAGAGAATTCATACTCTTTTTGGGCTCCATGGATATTTTTTGCAAAAAGTTTCAAAGCGATTTCAAGTTTGCCAAGCGCGGCACTGATTTTTTCTAAATATTGTTTTGAGGGGTAGTACTCTATCTTATAGTCCATGTAAGCTTGTATATGCCCTGCTTCTATCTTTTCAAAGTCTTTTACGCTCCAATGCTCTTTGAGATAGTTGAAAAAGTTGTTCCAAATATTTCTATAACTCTCCATGGTTTTATAGGATGCGACTTTTTGAAAATAGGGATGGCTTGGATTGATTCTATCCTCTTTTTTTGCTCCTGCTTCAAATATCTGTTTGGCTAATTGTGAACTTTGGTAATAGACGCTTCCTCTAATTTTTTATCCTTTTTTTGTTTTAACTTTTGATAGATTTAGCCGCTATCTGAGGCAAAGTTTGTTTAGTCAATCTGCTCGTTTTCAAGTAGCATCTGCTTGGCTCTTTTGGTTAAGATGGTGCGATAGATCCGAAGTTCTATCTGAGCTCCACCTAATTAATTTTATGTTTTTGAAAATTGAATTATGTAATGGTAGCATGGGAATTTGTTCGATTATGACTGTGTTCTCTTGACGAGAGAGTGAATGTTTTTTCTAGTTTCCATTTTTTGCAAAAAGCTTAAGAGAGCCCCGTTATATGAGGAGTCTCTTAATATTGTATTTTTAGTTTAACAACAGCAAAAAATACAGTAAAAAACAGTTGACAATACGGAAAATTAGTAATCTCTTACCGTCAATAATCTTTTTTGTTGAAGATTTTGAAGCATTTTTATCTCTTTTTTTTGAGCGGAATTGTCACCAAGATAATTTGGGTACTCTTTTGCTCTCTCTATTGCAGCGTTATAAACTTTCTCAATTAAGTTTAAATTGATGTTGTTTGTCGGAATAATTTTATTTTTAATCTCCTCTGAAAATTCAATGCAAAAGATCTCAATCAATAAAGCCAACATATCAATATCATCATCTTTTTTTTCAAGGAGGGTATTGAGATTTCCGCACTTTGAAATTGTATAAATCATTGAGCTCAGAAGTAAAACGTAAGTATCTTGCTTAGTTAAAAATCTATGAACACATCGATCAACCTCGACAATCACATCACACAACACCTCCCTTAAATCTAAAACATGCAAAGCAGTATCCCTCAACTCTTTATCATCCAAATCTCTAAAATTTATAATAATCTCTTTTGATTTTAAACTTTTAATCCAAAAATCATTCTCACTAATACAGTAGAGAATTTTTACAAAACTAGAGTGAAATGGCTCGTCTATCCAATAATTCTTTACGATAATTTTTTCATAAATATTTCGCATTTTATAGTTTGAAAAAGTAGAAGCAGAATAGAGGCTAATTTTAATATCATGCGTGTTTAGTTCATAAAAAATCTCCTCTATTTTTTCTTCTTCCTCCTCCTCAATCTCTGCCTCAATTTTTTGAATCTCAGGTTTTTCTTGTAAATAATCATTTTTTGGAATATTTTCAATAACTTTTTCTTTATCGGCAGCAAAGAGAAATCTCTTTGCCAAAAATATGAGAAAAAAGATTACCGCTATGTATGATAAATACTCCATGTTATTTTCCAATGCGTTTATTCAATAACCCTGAATTACTCAGTAATTTTACTAGCAATTCTCGTGTGAATTTGAGCTCAAATTCTAAAATCCTCTGTGTTCCTACACCGCTTTTTGAATCGTAGTAAATATCTAATATTGCAAGTGCTTCGGCTCTTGTTATGTAAATATGTCCTTTTGACAATTTTAAGCGTAAGTTAATATCGCCATCAAATTTCTCAACAACAGTAAATTTATTTTGTTTATTGCCCTTGTCAAAGAGTTTTAGCTCGCTTATTAAAAGTTTTGTGTCGGCGTAATTTGATGTAACAACTTCATTGCCCACCATGATGAGATAGGTTCTAACATAGCTTCTTTTATTTTGCAAGTCTTCCTCTCTGCCTCTAATTAGAAAAATATGCTTATCATGAACCAATACAATCGGCACTAATTTTACATTTTCCGGAATTACATCCATTAAAATTTCATCTAGCATTTTCTTTTTCTCCTTTTTTGTTAATTTCTAGTTCATGCCACAAATCGTGTATTGTAGAGTGAACAACGCTTAGCTTATGGTACTTGTGTAGATAGGCTGCTATCTGGCGGAAACTTAAGTTTTCATCATTTTTAAGTGACTTGATAAGTGCCCATTTGCCAAGCAGTTTGTCCCGCTTGGGTTGCTTACGATAAGATTTTGACCGTATGGCAACAGTGTGTCTTTTTAGATCATCGGTTGTATCTTGGTACTTCACAATGGCTAAGATAAGTGATGCGTAGGATAGTATTTGCAACGCTATGCCTTTGTTCTCCTCTCTCAATGGATAAAAAATATTTCTACTCTCTTCCATCGCCTCTACTCTTGCTTCAAGAGGCATTTTTATAAAGCTCCTCAAGATAGCTTTTTGTTCTTCTTCCGTTATTTTTAATAGACGCATTACTGTGCTGTGCATTGAGGCTGCATCCATATGTTTCTCCTTTTTTTGTTGATATACTTACATTCATAATTTTTTAGATATAACAAATTATGAATGTAAAAACGACATTTCTAAATATTTATGATTTAACAAGATGCAAAGAGGGAAATAAATGAATATCTCAGAAGAAACATATATAAAAGAAATAAATAAGTTTTATGATAGAGGGCATAAAATATATACAGAAAACATTGAGTTACTCAATAGAAAAAATCATGAAAAAAATGCTTACTATTTAGAATTATCAATAAGAGATGAGGCTATTAAAGAGCTAGAAATTGATATTAATAAACCTTTTTTTGATGAAAAATCCGCTCTTAAAGATATTGAAAAAGCAACTACCAAAGCAAAAGAATATCTATACTACATATATTCTGAGCAAAAATGGCGGTATAAAAAAAATGATAATAATCAATTTGAAATAAAACCATTGTCAATGCATGAATTACTAAAAATCAGGCACTTACTTACAAAAAATCAATATGATTTAATAACTAATTACGATGGTGACTATAATCCAGCTATACTGGAGTGTTTATATGATATAGATGACAAGCAGCACCTCTATTATAATATTTGGAACGATATATATGATTATTTTCTTAATAGTCAAGAAGAGTTCATTAATTATTGTAAGAATGCGTATGGCATGGCTATAAAAAATAAAAATCGATACTTATCTCATGTGCTTTCCATTATTGATGATATATTTTTAGATGTAGAAAAAGTTATAGAGTATTTGGACAAGTCAAATAATTTAGATAAATATAGAACTGAATTAATTAGTTGTTTTAAATATAATGAACCAACATCAACAATTCAAGACATTAGCCAAAATGATAATATATCCAATTATTATTACCCAAATAAAGTAATAAACTTTAAGATAGATTTAAATAATAGCTATAAAGAAATAATATATGAGATTAAAATGCTACAAGAAGAGTTTGAGAAAAAAGAACTTTTGGATCTTGATTTATTGCATAAAAAAGAGACATTAAGTATAAAGCATGAAACTGACATAATTAGAAACAAAGGTATACCAATAAATATATACGATAAATTATTTTTATTTGACGCCACTTTGTTTGGATTAAAAAGTGATACTGTAGCTACAGATTTATATTATTATGTTGATAACAGTAAACCTTCCATACCAGATAAAAAGACTATAGAAAAACATGTAAATGATGTCAAAGAAATGCTTACAAACCAAAATTATATACAGCATGCAGTTGGAATAAGCAAAGAGAGTTTATTGTAGATATCAACAGACACTCATCATAACAATCATAAAACTACAAAAACTCAAAGAAAATAGTTTTCAGCAATCAAAAAAAAATATATGCTTATCTCAAAAATCTATCACTAAAAACTCAAAATTATTAGATTAAAAACAATGATATCTTTATCATAATCATCAAAAATAAGCAAGAAATAGAGATGTTTTTTATTCCTAGGATAGTTTTTTATTATTATTTATAATTTTGCCAATTTAAAAAAACATGGGAAAAAACAATGAGCAAACAATTATACAGAGATTTATTGGTAAAAAAACACAATGGAGATATTGGCTTATTTATACTAGATATTAAAGATATAAATTCCATTTTTTGGGGGTGCTGTCGTGATTTTTCAAAAGAGATATTAAGAACAAGTGGCGCCTGGCGATGGCTTAGTTTTAGAGTTGACGATTTTGCAAAAATAATTGAAGAAGAAATGATTAATAAACTAGATAAATGGGTTAAAAAAGGTTCCCTTGCAAAAAAAAACAATAGCTTAGAACACACTATAACATGGCTATTTGACAGACATACCAACTCCTTAAAAAACCTATTTAACAGGAGCTATAAATTAAGTTTGTCCCCAAGTTTTTTGTCAAATTTGGATGATCAAGAAATCATATATACTACAGATATACTTGATGATAGTACGCTCTTAGAATTTTTGAAATTTGATAAAAATGAGAAAATTAAAATCTTAAAGAAAGTTTGGGATGACAATCTTTACGACTTTGATTTTAACTTACACGACATGGAAGATCTTTGTGCAAAATATGGAGCACCTCCACCCCATAGCTTCTTAGATACCAAAAATATAGAAAAATATGAGGCTGTACAAGCTGAAAACGGCCATTTTCAGCTTGTTTTTACATTTTGACAAAACCTATACGAGGAAATGACATGGAAAGTATATCAAATAACAAATCGATTCAAACTTCTAATTTAATTTTAAAAAATGATAGATTGCTAACAAAAAATGAAGTTCTAAAAATTGTAGGATTTCAAAAAAGTAAGCTATACGAGCTAATCAAAAAATTTGAATTTCCAGCTCCATTCACTGAAGGTATTTACAAAACAATGCCCAGATGGAGTGAAAATGAAGTACTACTTTGGCTAAATTCCCAAATTAAAGGAAATCAGGAATGACCGAGACAGCAAAAATTACTCATTTTAATAGTTTTTTAAAACAGATGAGTATCCCTGAGTTGTTGGCAGTCCCAAAAGACTTACAACCTATCCCCGGGACAAATAATTTTTTTTATTTTGGTGCTTTACATTTGGTGCACGGATTGGCCAAAACAGGAAAAACACACTTTGTGCTTGAGACTCTAAATTATGCTAAAAATGTTGATGTCATTTGGCTTGATGGTGATTTTAATGATGCCGTCATGGTAAATCAATTTAAAAATATTACTCACTTAACACCATTAGAATCAGATGCATACCTTGATATGTGGATTAATGCAGATGTTGACTATACTAATAAAATATTTATAATTGACAGCCTCAAGGATTTTAAGAACAAGCAAGATATGGACACAAATAGCGGCATGGACGCAATTATTAAAAGATTTAAATGCTTTACAAAAAAAGCTGCAACGGTCATTGTTATCCATCATTCTACTGTGAAATATGGGGTCAGTTCGTCAGCAAATAAAATTAAAATCAAAGGCAACGAAGAAGCAATCTACTCAAATTGCGATATCACCTATCTATTTACTAGAGATTTTGATAGTAATCTCTCCGAACTTTTATGCGAAAGAAGTCGTGTTAATTACATACAATCTGGAGCTATTTTTAAAAAAAATGGTCCTCATAAGAAGTGGCAAAATAAAGATAAGTCTATTTTAAAAAGAACAGATAATGCTACTAATACAGTTATCAAATAAACAAAAATACATCACATCAAAAGACAACTTTGGAATTTTTCCGCTAGGAAAAAGTGGAGATGAGTTTGAATTTGAGACAATGACTGGTTCAAAAATAACATTTACTTATGGCATGAGTATAAATGACAGCGACCGTAGGAATGTAATAACATGCATAAGCTATGCACTTGCAAGAATAGGGTTTGAACAGATAGAACAAATAAGATATGCTCCATTAAGGACAATGAAAAACAATGGTCAAATGGCTTTTACTACCTTTGAGATAAAATCCTCTGAAATTAGCACTAAACTATATGGCACATCAAAAGAAGGCAGACAAATTGTCAAATCATTAAAAAAAATTGTACATATTTTGGTTGATATTGATGATACAAATAACACTTTTACTCAGATACAAAATGTAGCATATAAAAATGGATATATAGTTTTTGATTTTGCCAATATTTTAATAAACCATCTTGCAAGTATAAGACTAATTTTTGATCTTGAGCAAACACTTCTACATTCAGGATTTGATTACAGGTTGAGTTTTTATATTGCAACACATCAATATGGTATAAAAAATAAAAATCAAACAAAATGGTACCCCAAACAAGTCTATCACCTATGTGATTTAATTCACGATCTTCATTTACAAGCAGCCTATCTAAGTCAACCAAGACGAACAATACAACAGATAGAAAAAGCATTTAATAATTTACATTCTAAAAATACTAACTTACCTCTATATATTTATGACAACCAAAGCAAATTTTTTTATAATAAGTATAAAAAAAATGCTGATTTAGAGTTATTTAAATAGATAACTGGTGTAAAGCTTGTCATGTTTGGTGTAAAGCTTGTCATGTTTGGTGTAAAGCTTGTCATGTTTGGTGTAAAGCTTGTCATTAAACAGGCATTAAAATCACCACTACAAGGGACTTAAACTTTATCAATTATATATCTCTTTTAGTTTAAAGATTATAAATAATTATTTACTCAAGTTTGAATGGAACAAAGAGCTCATGTCCCATTTTCAAAACTTAGCTATAAGTACAGCTTAGTGTACAACTATTCAATTTTTGATATGTTAATTCCTTAAAATAGGTGCACTTCGGTTGTCCACAGCTCCACCATTCCTCAATTTACTTATTATTCTAAATCATGAAAATCAGACACTCTTTATCTTGCGCCCACTTTAAAAAGTACGACTTTGATTGTTTTTAAAAAGATGACAAAATCCATCCATAGAGACCAGTTTTGTATGTACCATAAATCCAAATCTACTCTCTTTTTAAATGTTAATTCATTTCGTCCGCTTACCTGCCACAAGCCGGTTAGTCCCGGTTTTACTTTAAGTATAATCTCTTGATTGCTTTTATCTATATCTTCCAACTCATTTAGCATGTATGGTCTTGGGCCGATTAGATTCATCTCGCCTCTTAGTATATTATAAAACTGCGGCAACTCATCAAGCGATGTTTTTCTTAAAAAATTACCCACTTTTGTAATTCTGGGATCATTTCTGTATTTATGATATTTCTTAAAATATTCTACCTCATCAGGTTTTTTTAAAAGATACTCATCTAAGATATTTTTGCTGTCTTCGTACATGGTACGGTATTTGTAGCAGTTAAAAATCTTAAAATCCTTGCCGAGCCTCTGCTGTATAAAGAAAACATCTCCTTTGGAATCTGTTTTTATCATGTAGCGAATAAAAATATGCAAGATAAGAGCAAAAGGAAAAAGCAGAAGTACTACTATCTTTTCAAAAAAATACTTTATAAATATATTTTTATAGTTTAAAAGTCTGTTCTCGATATGAAGTGCCGAAAATCTGATATTTGAAAAATCAACTATTGTCGTATGTGTAAAATTTAGGTTATCAAGGTATGGGATGATATATATATCTTTTGTGTTGCGTGAAAACTCATTTATGCTCTCTTGAAGATAATTTATATCAAATCCTCTTGAAGAGATTATAACCATATCATACTCATCATCATTGATTGTATACCCAAAATACCAATTCTTGCGGATTTCATTGCTTATAGTTTTATAATTTTCTTTATCAGCCATTACCTTGACTCTGATTTTAAAAAAGTCAAATGAAAAGAGAGATTGTTTAAATAATCGCTTTAAGAACAAAGTTACAAACATTGCTATAACAAAAAACTTCAGCAAAAACGACACTGAGTACTCATCAGAAATCTTAGCAAGAGATATAACTGTAAAAACAGCAAGAAAGGAGAAAAAAAAGCCTTTTAGCATCTTTTTTGCATCGCCCCAAAAATCATACCTGATTACATATATCTTGCCTGCGGCAAAAGTAAAGAGTATTAGAATTAAAATCCAAGAATATAGGGCGATATCAACCTCTTCTTGCTGCAAAAATTTTGCCATGCCAAAAGATAGCCAGAGTGCCAAAAAGTCCACGCCAACCAATAGAAATAAAAGCAGGTAGAAAGAGGTGTTTAATTTAAGATTATTCATAGATTTGATTATACTTCAAAACTATTTATAAACTCTTTTATCTCATCCTTAAATCTTTGAGTAGCGTAAAACTGGGCATTTTTAGATATATTTGCCAAATCAAACTCTAAACTCTCAAACTTACAAACGGCATTTATAATATCCTCTTTTGTCTGATTTTTAAAGTGTACTCCGTTTAAAGCATCTTGCACCGTTTCAGCCGTCGCACCTCCATCTAGTGCGATAACAGGAGTTCCGCATGCCATAGCCTCAATCGGTACTATGCCGAAATCTTCCACTGCGGCATAAACAAAAGCTTTTGCCTTTTGCATGTACTCTACCAAAACAGCATCTTCACAAAAACCTAACACGGCAATATTTTCTTTTGCAATTTTTTTTATCGCCTCGTACTCTTCACCGCTTCCTATTACTACAAGCTTTTTATCGCTCATCTCATTAAAAGCTTCTACTATAAGCTTTGTTTTTTTGTAAGGAACAAGTCTTGAAGCAGTTAAATAAAAATCCTCTTTATTTGGTTCAAAAGTAAAGCTTTGTGTCTCCACGGGAGGATAGATAACAACTGAATCTCTGTTATAAGTTCTCTTGATTCTCTCTTGTACAAATCTGGAATCTGCTATAAAACAATCAACTCTATCGAGAGTCGCAATATCCCATTTCCTGATATATTTGAGCGTTGTTTGCACAAAAAGTTTTTTCGGCTGTTTTAGCTCTTTGGTATACTCATCATAGAGATCCCATGCATAGCGTATCGGAGTATAGCAGTAGGATATATGACGTTGATTTTTATGCTTTTTCACACCTTTTGCAACTGCCCATGATGAGCTGATAATGAGATCGTAAGAACTTAAATCAAAACTCTCAATAGCCTTTGGGAATAGAGGGAGATAGTTTCTAAAATGTTTTTTTGCAAATGGGAGTTTTTGTATAAAAGAAGTTTTAACCGCTCTTTTGCCAAGAACAACCTCTCTGTCTCTCTCATCCAAAAAATCGACAAGAGAAAAAATATCTGCATCCGTGTAAATCTCTAAAAGTGCTTTTAAAACTTTTTCGGCTCCGGCATTTGTTACAAGCCAATCATGAACTATAGCTACTCTCAACTATAATGTCCTTTCAAATCTAAGCTTCAAGCATATCTCGCAATGTCTCTTTAAACTCTTTTTGCTCTACCTCGCCAATAAGCCCAAATAGTTTCTCGCAAGAGCCGGTAAGAGTTTTTATCTCGCCCTCTCTTACAAAATCAGGATTGATTTTAACCTTTATCTTATAACCTGCCATCTCATTCATCATATCTATCACATCTAAAAGCTTTATGCCTCTGTTTGCCGATAGATTTACAACCTCTGATGAAACAGAAGATTCTAGGAGTTTTTTATAGATTTCACACACATATCCGACATCGTTAAACTCCCTGCTTACATCTATGTTGCCGAGTTCGATAGTTTGCTTCATCTCTTTAAAATGTTTTATGATTTTTGGAATTAAAAAATTATCTTCTTG